>ERZ1643250.185-NODE-185-length-75501-cov-8.722967_pt1 | contig 75501 bp, 57 predicted proteins | sample MGYA00579262_ERZ1643250 | MGnify/ENA primary metagenome ERZ1643250 (study PRJEB29033, sample SAMEA4952265) | chicken gut metagenome | biome: Broiler Chicken; feature: Gastrointestinal Tract; material: Caecum | place: Ireland | collected 2018 | study: Broiler...
CCAGATCAGCAACACGCCAAGTGTGATGAGGGGCGCCGCTTGGTACTTGAGGAGCCGGGTGGTTCTGATTAGTTAGTCTTTAACGAGAACCGTGGGCGCACGGGGATAGCTCGCTTACTGGCAGTGGTAGTTGTCTTGCACGAGAAGCCCCCGCTTCAAAACCCGACAGGGTTTAAGCGGCGGGAGCACGTCACTAAACGTGGTTCTTCCGAGGGTCAATTCTAACAGTGCGTTGATTTCAAGTCGAATCTGGGTTTGATTCATTTGTCTAGAATGGAAGCGGCCTCCAGGACGATTCGCTCTATGCCTGATAAAGCTGCCTTAGGGCTATCGTCTAGCCAACTCAGCGATGGGAACTCCTGTACCGTTCCAACGAATTGGCGGTCTTCCTCAGACCATTTGACTTCGTAGTGACAATCGTTGATGCCCATTGATTCGTCCTTGTCGTTGTTTATTCGTATGATTGGTTTGATTTCTGGTCATTGATTAAGTTACGATTCCAGATTCTACCAATGATTTTCCATTTATTCAAATCAAAACAAAAGCAGACGGGGTTCTCAAATTGTTTGGTCCGTCTGCTTTTATTCGTCTCCTGCTACTTTTGAAAGGAGTCGATGATTTTTGTTTAAACGATCTCACCGTATTTGTCAGAATCGAGATAGATCTGTCCGAATAGACACGATGGTCTCCCGGGTTCTGTCATGGAATTCTCAATCCTCCCAGGGTGGTATCATGCCATTCTACTTATGACCCCCGTTATTGATCATTTTAAGTGAATAGATTCCGTAGCTTACAAGGTCAGACCACAATCATAAAACGCCGGAGCCACTATACAATGCGGTCATCGGTCTTCCTGTTGGATGAGTTTGGGGATGAATGATCACATCCTATCGTTCATCCTCCGGACGGCCTGACCGAACCTGTTGTTGGGATCGTTGACCGCCTTGCGCGTTTCCGACTGGATGTAATCGCCGACTCCCATGTCCATGCCGCTTCCTAGATTGTCGATCTTCCTGTCGACAGCCTTCAGGGCGTTCTTCAGCCCGCCAGACTCCAGCTCCACGGGGTCTTCCGTCTTGTCGAGATCATTGCTCGTGTAACGGTTGTAGCCGTTGATAGGATACCAGACACGATCGTTGTCCAGTTCCCTACGACGCCGCTTGCATTCGTCTAGCGGGACCATCCGGTATTCCTTGGACTCATTCTCGAAATCCAGGATCTGCCGGGGTTCAACGAACGTCTCCTCCCCGGTCTTGAGGTCCTTCTCGGTGACGGCGTAGACTTGACCCGCCCGTTTGATGATCATCGGTGATCCCGCCTCCCTAGAGGCCCTGCGGGCGTATGTCCTGTAGTAGTTGCTGAGGTAGACCTGATCAGGCAGGTTCTTAATCTTCTCCATGTTCTTCCTCTTGGAGAATGGACCTTGCCTGACGGCGAATCTCTCCTCGCAGACCTTCTCGCATTTCCTCAGATCATCATAATGCTCCCCACCCAGGGGACATTGACCCTCTTGAGCCTTACAGACATGTGGTTGCCCATCTCTACCGATGTGATACCTTGCCATCTCCCATCCCTGCCTTTTGTCCGTGAATCTAATAAGTCGTTAACGAATCTAACCTGTTCCGCAGTCCGGACATGAGGAGGCGTGTCTATGCATCCCACTAGACACGCCGCCCGTTCCTCACGATCACCACAGCCGTATTATGACGGCTGACAACATCATGCCTGCCGGTCCCTAGGTCTCCTTGATACAATCCAGCAAGAGGCACAGAACACGACGCCTGCGGCAAGCACGACCAGGAGACATGGATACCCCGTTGCCGGTAGGGCGAACACGGGACCGTTCTTATGCACTATGCCCAAGTCCTCATTGTTCACCACGAACCTGCTGGTGGTCATCTCCTCAACATTGGGGAACCTCCTCACATCGCTGATATGAGCACCCTTAGACAGGTCCTCCGTGGAAATAGACGCCGCGTCATTGTCCCGTGACTCGTCCACGCCATCGACTTTCACCGTCGTAGCCTTCCATAACCCCCAGTCCTTCCCGTCAGGTTCCGTGAAAAGGACAGTATAGTCACCAGCAGGCAGTTCGGTGAACTCATACCTTCCATCCGCGCCAGTGATATGGGTGGCAACCTCCTTCCCAGTGCTCTTGTGTATCAATCTTACTTTGACTCCCCTCACCATGGGTTCGCCATCATCACGGCTCCCGTTCCGGTTCTTGTCCTCCCATACCCTACCGTTGATGGAACGTGACACCACCGTGGATACAGTGGACACCACATTGTTACCATCACTATACATGTTCACATACATGTCCGACGCCTTGTTCCCCGTCGTGTTGCCGTTCACTTTTGTGTCTAAACGGGCGCCGGCTGGCATGTCACGGATAAGGAGGGCATACGCGGTGAGTCGCCCAGCGTCAGGCAGTCCCATGTGATCAGCCGTGATGACTGGGCCCATGGGAGCATCCACCTTCACGAACTTGGTTGTGATTTCATCCACCCCCAGTTCAAGTGGGTTTATACCGGAGTACTTCGGGTCGGTGGTCACATAGAGTTCGATGTTGCCATCCAAACTAACGCCCTCAGGCATGAATTCCAGTCCTGTGAACCGCCATTCCCCGTGGTAACGTGACCCGTTATACCCGTTATTGGGGATGATACCGACACTGAGCACGTTCCTAGCAGACTGATTAGAAGCGTTCGTTATCATGTTGACGAATCTCAATGGAGCATCAATGTCCGTGATGAGCGACTCAGCCCGTGTACCGAGGCTACTCGCCTTCGTCCTTGATGCCAGCACGGTGAACGAGGCCATCTTCTGACTGTTGAAATCAGGTTTCGACATGTCATTGGTGGTCGCGATGGTGGCGGTGACAGTGAACTGATCGCCGTTCTTCGTGTCCTCCCCAGGGTTCGAGGCATCGCCCATCACCGTGGAAAAATGGATGGGTCTGAATTCCATCCCGTTTGGCATGTCTTGGAGCTTGTATAGTATCGTGGTTGACCCATTCCCATTCGGGGTCACTGAGTACGGGGTCAATTCCCGTCCACCCTCGACAGTGCCCTGCAACGGTGTGTTCTCCTTGTAGATCCCCTCGAAATAGGATGAACCGTCAATGTAACGTAAGCCCTTGGGTATCACCACCGAGATGGTCCAATCGGTCTTGCTCCCCGTGCCCGCCGTCAGACCAACCACATTGGAATTCCCGGAAACACGCCAGTCCACCACCCGTTGTTCCTTGTCAAGATCATAAATGGTCTTGCCTCCCTGTTCAACGGTCCCATTTGGGGTCTTCTGATCCGTGATGACCGACACCCTGGCTTTCTCGCCCAGTATCGTCATGGAATCGCCGTACCGCTGCCCCTCCACACCAGGGACGTAATTGTTGTTCCTGTCATACGACGCTTTGATGTAATTCCTGTTGCGGCCATCCCATGATTGGTCGTTGTATGTCGGGGTCACTGTCTTCCGGAACTCTAACGGGTCGATTGTCCTTGCCCATTCATCCCAAGCATCGGAGTCATTCACATCAATGTTGATGCCCCTGCGGGCGAGGTCTTTCCTTGTCCACATTTGTGCTTGCTGGGTTATCTGGGCGACATAGCCTATGGGGGCGTCTTTCTTGACCATCATGGTGAACGCGGGGGTGAACCACTGGTTGTTCTTGTTTGACTTGCTGGCCGTTCTGGAGGCGAACAGCAACCCGACCGGCACACCATGACCAATGGCCTCGTCATAGGTCTTATAGTAGTCAAGGTCGTCTATCGTGGCTTTCTTCTGTTCATCATCGTCCACCCATCCCTTACCGTCCTTCTTCACGGCGTAATAGATGTCTATTGGGGTGGACACGTTTTCTATTGATCCATCGCGAAGTCTGTATTGCCCGTTTGTCCCCTTCGTGATACCCAAATCGGGCCCTAGTTCCATGACTTTGTCGTCTATCTTCACGAGGTTGATGGGAAGCATTGTCTGCATGGACCTCATATTGGACGTGCTGAAATCGGACAGTAACTGGACTTTCACCTTATTGCCTCGTATCACTGAGTCTGTCCCATGACTCCAGTCTTGCGAGGTGTGTCCCTTGCAGTCATTGCCATTGGCCCATACGTATTTCGATACTGTCATACATGCGTAATACGTCCGCATATTGAAGGAACCGTCTGGTTCAAACATCTGCCCCAGATTGCCGACGTCATTGTTCGTGTTCGTCTGCTCAGTCACCTCGACGCCTGTCTGACCAGTTATGTGCATTCCGGTGACTTGGGCTCGTTGACGCAGCATAATAGAAGCATTGTAATGTTCAGGCAGACTGGTGCCATTCAATTCACTGGGTGTGAATGTCCTGAACACTAGCATACTGATGACACCCTCATTCAGTTTGCAGTTATTATCACTGAATACCGCACAGGGGTTCGTTGATCCAAAGTTCCGGGTGGGGAACTTGTCGATATCCACATCCCAATCATGGATGATGACCTCGTAGTCAGTACCGTTCAACCGTCTGGTCTCTTTCACCTCGGCTTTCCCTGAACGGTACGTGTTCCGGTTGTCATCATACTCGTAATTGTTGGGGTATGCGGAGTAATCGTCCCTGTACTGCCATCTGTCCCCGTACGTCCTGTTCTTGTTCTGGAAATCACCGTTCTTCCTCTCACTTTGTACCGCATAGAAGTATGGTTGCAATTCCTCCTCCTGGGGCCATGGCTTGGTCTCATCGGTCTTGGTGAAATTGTTCGAGACAGTGAAGGACACCTTGAGCGGGGTCCCTTTCCTTGGTATTTCAAGGCCCTTCATGTACTTGCCCTTGTCCTGGTTGCGCATACTCACCGACATGGCGAACTGGGTGAGCATCCCATTGCGTCTGCCCATGTCGGTATGCATTTCATCAGACGGGTATGACCCAGAGCCGCCTGACGCGGGGAAGTCCCAGGCATCGGTGCCGCCTGATGCCGCGTACCCGTAGGATCCTTGGGCCAGAGACACATCGAATCGTGGGTAGCTTGTTACTTTCACTGGGCGAGGTGTCACTTTGGCGACCCTATTCTTAACATCATTGGGGACAACCCACGCCTCGAACTCTGGTTGCAACGTCTCCCCCTCGACCATCGCCCTGACGTCAATGGCGAATGGTACCGTGTATGTACCGGGAATGGTATAGGGGCTTGTGCTCGTGGGGACCATTCTACGATAGCATGTCAGGGTCTGCGAACCATCAGGATTGGTTTTCACTGTTGGTTTGTGCTTGTCGTCCTGTTCCGCCCATGACAGGGAACCAGTGTCGAACACCGCTTTCTGCCTGTCATAAGGCAATGTCACCTTGAATCCTACAAGGGCGTTCTTGTAGTATGTCATGGGGTTATCAGACGTCGCTACGAACTGGACGCTGTAAATCGCCTTGTCGAAGGACCTGATGATGTCATTATCCGGCCTGGAATCGTTGCCCCTGTCGTCATTCTGGTCGAATGGGGCCGTCCCTGTGTCTACTTGGTCTATGGTGAGTGAGGAGATGTATGCCTCGTCATGTTCCAGACTGTCCTTGATTTGTACATTGGGGTCGGCCCGTTTGTCTTGCAACACGGGGGGGGCGTCAGTGGGCTTTTGGTCTTCTGTGACTGTCGTGTTTGGTTGTTCTATTGTCGTGGTGTTGGGCTCGTCAAGGGGAGTCGCGTATGCTGGGACCACTCCTATGGGTATGCAGCTCAGTACTCCACCCAGTATCGCCGCTATCAGTTTCTTCATCGTCTTTCCCCTACTGTCCTGTACGAAGGTGATTGTTGGCCTATCCTCATTGTTGCATAAACAACAATCGTTGCAATAGCGGTCATATTTGGAGGCTATTGGTGGTTGACTGAAGATCTTGTGGTGATCTAAAAAGATCTCCCTATGGGAATGGCGAGATCGTGGTTTTATAGAATCTAAGGACGAGGCCGTCAGGCAATGAAACAGGTTCATTGCCCTCCAATGGCCTCGTCCTTAGTCCTTAGACCGTCCTTGGACTTGCGGATGCTCCAGGACGACGGGGACGGCCAACCGCATCATCACAGTGGGGTCTCCGCCATGGGATTGGTGGGATTCACTCCGCCTCTTCTATGAACGCGGACATGGCTCTACGGAATGTTGGACTGATCGTCTTGCTCAGCTCAAGAATGTTGTGCTCGTCGTCACCCTCCATCTCCTCGGCTATGTGGGCTATGGGCCCCCGGAACACATGGAATTCGATCTCGCTGTATGAGTCTGTCTGCATCGACAGCAGGACATTGTCTTGGCTGCGGACGAGCATGTGGTATTGAGTTCCATCAGACCATACCCATGACCCGGCTCCATCCTCTGGGGGCTCATGGAACACCACATCTAACCTGCGGGCGGAGGCAACGCTGGATATGACCTCTTCCCATTCATTTGTGAACTGCTCCTCCAGCTCGCAGTTGTTCAGCATTAACATACATTGCAGATATTGAAGAACTCGACTCGACTGCTGTAAGGCACACGGTTGATCAAGCTGCGTCCACGAGATCTCTGGTAGGAAGACCAATGGTCTTCGGTGGTGTCGTTTCCTATCCAGCGAAGTCTACATGATTCGTTGGATCTAGGCGGATGGAGGTATCGTTCGTTTATGGGCCTCTATCCGTTGGTTTGGCTAGATCACATCATACCGCCGAAGACCGCAGCCGCGCGGAACACCATCCTCATGCCTGTAGACACATCATCAAGCATTTCATCAATGGGACGGTCTAACACCTGGACCAACTCTTCGCCATTGCCGTCTAGAATGGGATCTCCCATGACGTCCGTGACTGGCATCCTACCAGATTTCTTGATCATGGCAAGATCATCAGCCGTCCTCTTCACCAACTGACGCAATACGTTTCTCTTGATCCTTCTGCGTTGGATGAATCTGAAGTTCTTCTCCGTCAACCAGCCCGTCCTCTTCCCCACCAATGGGTCTGGGTATCTACCACTAGATGGGGCTGGCAGTCCAACGATGTGGGCCGCGGTATCAAGATCAACATCATGGTAGTCGACCAAGAGTTTCATGGTTGCGTACTGACCCACCTGATTGGCGAACCACGCCGCGAACTGGATGGGGGGAGTCCCGGAGTCTACGAGACGCTGGTAGAAAGCCACGGCGTCTTCTGTCCTCCCCTGTATAACATGATCAAATAGACCGGGAGACCCATTGCTTCCCCAAGGTGGGATGCTTCCAGGGTTGGGGTTCATCCTCACCCACAATTCCTCCCATGTCATCTCACGTTGTTGTCTGTCGGTAAGATCCCTGATTCCTCTGACCACGGGCAGGAGAAGATCATACTGATCCCCGACATGCTCGACCAGACGCCTCTTCAGAACGGCCGGGAGTTTGCAGTCAGCTAAGATCTCATTGACCTCCCCGCTGGCGTTCTTCGCGGGTTCTGTGTACTTCCACCCCATTGACTGGAACAGTTTGACAAGGTTCTTCACTGCCCCGAGGTTGGCGTTCGCGTTCTGGATGATGAACATGCCGTGACCAGCGAGGGAGTGGGCGTTCTTCTCCAACTGGGTCTTATCAGCCTGACCAAGTTTGAGGGTCTTCGGTTTGAAGTCTATGTCTAGCTTCTGGGTCAGGAGTCTCAATACGGATTCGGCGGTGTCCTTGGAGTCTATGGTGAGGATGGTCCCGTTGATCGTCCCGAAGAGATTCACCGCTCTCGCCCTATTCTGGACATCGTTCGTGCGGACTTGATTGGCTGGGTCTATCCCCCATTCCTCTAGCGTGTCAGCCGCCACTTGCTCCCCGTAGGGCAGTGACGTGAACTTCCCCATCGCGATCTTAGCACTCATGTCTTTCTTGGTCATGTTGTCTATTGTATCCGTTGTAGATCGAAGTGTCTTACTGGAATAGAGTTGCGATCGATTTAAGACTTGACTGGAGGAACCGGGGTCTAGCGAGAAGGTCAGGAAGTCAACAATGATAAGTCATGGTTCTATTTCCGTCTATGCCCGTCAGTTTCTTTTGAGATCATTGGGAAGGACATTTACAATGATGTAGAATCTACATTGGTTATAGAAATAACTTATAACTTACTTGATGAATCAATTGACGAATAGGAGAATCGGACATGGATCAGATAGATTCTGGGAAGATGCAATCATTCCAATCCTACCTCAGATTTTGTTACATGGCTGTCACGGATGACGGGCGATTTGTCTCGAATTTTCAGAGCCACCGTGGTTACATCATCATCTACGAATGTGACGCATGGATCATAAACAGCTTCTCAGGCAAGGGATCTCAGCTGCACGGTCGAAAGCTGATCACCATCTACTATCATGACCATCAGTGGTTCGTCTCGAAAGAGCAAGAAGTCACAGATAGGATGATCAGCGAGATCATCAACGAGGCCCGAATCCGCAAGTCGCTGGGAAAGCTACAATCGAAAGTGGATTCCATCCATGAATCTGGGGACAACAAGGAGATCAACAAATTGGTGATCCCGCCGCTGAGTTCTACCAAGATGAATGTCGGGATGGATGGACTGCCGGTCTTGAAGGAGGAAGAGGAGGCTCTTATTAAAGACGGCTTGGCGGGAAGTGGATCTAAGGCCACTTCAGATCTACCTGACTATCTCCCCACTTCAACGAATGTGGGGGATAGACATACTGGATCAGCGGTCTCCAATGGTCTGTCTTCGCTCGCTGATCCTGCAAATGATGAGGCTACTGGGGCGTTGTTTGAGTCTATTGCTGTGACGTCGGACGAAGGACCTACATCATCGATCCAGCCCAGCCCATTTGTCGTTGATGGGGATCCGAGCGCACTTGGATCAGACTTGGCATTAGGCAACGGTGACGGACATAGATCTTCGAGAATGCCTGAATCTTCTACAGGGGACACCTTGAATGAATCATTGGAATCAGCTGGTGGTGGGCACGGCGATGGTCTTTCAACTGGAGTCCATAAGACGCCATCCATGAGCACGCCAAGATCTACCATTCATGCGACTTGGTCTGATGTGGCTTTGAACGAACCAGGTCATGCACTGGAGGAGGCGATCTCCCGTGGAGTGGTGAAACGCGGGTTTGCGTTAGACAACTACCGGCGTGGAATCAAAGGAGAGGAGATGACGGCTTCAATGATTGATTCGCTGGATCTGGATGCGCTCTTGCTTAATGGCGTCAGCATCACCAGGTCAATGGACATTGATCATGTGCTCATAACTGACCGTGGGATCTTCGTCATCAACTCGAAGAACATCAATGGTGGGATACGGTTGGTGGATGATGAGATCTATTGTGGATCTTCCTCAAGACCCATAGAGAACAGCTGGGTCCAGACATTAGACAACAATGTTCTTATCATTCGTGGCAAGCTGGTAGAGGCCGGTTATCCCACGTCTATACCAATAATCCCATTGATTGTCGTGTGGGGTGGTCCAGTCTCCTCAACGGGGTCTCATAGTGGCTCATTCGTTGAAGGATCTCATCTTGATGAATGGCTCATCCGTTATTATGATGCGAGTGAGATTGAGCTTGACAAATCATTGTTCAGGTGGATCAAGGCAGACATGAGGAAATCGACATTCTGGTTGAAATGATTCGGGCTTGGAATCCGTCTTAGATTTGATTAGGCTCAGGGTTAATGCTATGACACCGACCCTGAGCCTATTTGAATTGATGGGAGCTTGAGATTCGTTAAGACGCATAATCCATCATCTTCAGGGGGGAATCTCCTTGAGATTGCCAGATCTCATAAGACTTTCATGCAATGAATACGAAATCGAAACGAAGGCGCTACAGACTTGACAGATGGAGCTGTAACGCCTTCGTTCCATTTCATAATGATTTACTGGGACTCATGATACAGAACTGGGCGTCTGACTAGAATCCAGCACACCCGGAACCGAGGATCAGTCAAACAATGGGACGTCCACCCAATGACCATGGACATGCGCCTCTGTGGCCCCACCCACGACTTCTTCCTCTGGCTCGGTCTCCTCAACATCATACTTGCTCAGATCTTCATCATTGAAGTAGAACTTCATGACGACTGGGTCCTCCTGATTCCTGAACGGGACCCCCTCGAACGGGACGAGATCGTTGAACATGATCGGGCGTTTCACTCCAGAGGAGGATACGACATTGAAACGATACTCGTCGTTGTCCTCGCCATCGTCAAGACGAACTTGGAGGGCACGGCTCTCATTGTTGGCCCCAGTGTAATAGAAAACGACATCATGGTTCTTATACGGGCGGTCTGGATCCTCAAGCAATCCACGTTTAAGAGCACTGAGTGAAAGGAATACATGGGGTCGCTCTGGAATGTAAAAGTCGTCATCTTCGTAATCGTCATAATCCCCGTCTTCCCCGTAGTCCTCGTCCTCCGGGTAATCCGGGTAGTCATCCGGATCTTCGTCAGACCATGGGTCATCCTCTTCTTCTAGGTGGGAGTCCCCACCACGGGTATGGAGATGGCTGTCAAGATCCGAGTCTTCGTCAGTGTCTGTTGGATCTGAATAAGACTCAAATGGTTGGGTACGGCCGAACACCTGGCTCTTGGGGGATTCCTCATCCAGTCCAAGAGCGGCCTTGAGGATGTCCACCGCGTGATCTCGTGACACTGGGGTGATGCGTCCGACGAGTGAGCTGTCGCCATCATTGATTACATAAGACCCGTAATACTCTGGCATGTTCTCGTCTGTGACCGTGATGGTGATGCTTGCCATGTTCCTCTCCCTTGTGATAGGCGTGTTAGATTTTTAAGATCCTGCCACCGGCGGTTCCGGTTGGATGAGATCTCCATTTGATTGGCAGTGATTTATTCTTGATTTTACTATAAGGCGGAGATCAAGGCAAACTTGATTAATCTTGACGTAACATCTTCGTTACATAGACGTAACAAAGAGAACAGGGGTTCTGCATTAGTTGAGCCAACCCCATTCCTCCGCTTTAACTTCTATCCCATCTTTCACTTACTTCACCCAAGAGGAGGATAGAATAAGAATGTGATTTCTGATTTCGGGACAAGGAAGATCTTCAATCTAAGGTGAATGAATGAACGAAAATGACAAACTGAATCTTCGCAATCCCATCCTCTTGGTGTCTGGCAAGATGGGATCTGGGAAGGACACCATAGCTAATCCCCTCGCGCAGGAATTATGGCCTGATGGGGAGATCGTAAGGATGGCCTATGCAGATGCGTTGCGGGATGAGATCAACCATGCGATCGACGTGATGAGGACGGATCTTCCCTACAGATCCAAGATCGAAAGGACGCGCAGAGACCTGGATTGTAATCTCAATGAGGCCACCCGTCTTATGGAATTGTTGAACGATCCAGCGAACGACGATCTAAGTCTTGAGGCGCATCAGCATGTCCCTGTGATACGCACCGCGTTGCAATACTGGGGCACCCAAGTACGACGGGATAGAGATCCGGATTACTGGGTGGACAAGATGGAGACGCGGATCATCGATGTATTGGACAATGATCCCAATGCTGTTGTGGTCATCACCGACGGTAGATTTCCGAATGAGGTAGATCTCATCCATAGGCTGAATGGCGTCGTAGTCAGGTTAGACATCGATAGGGACGTGCAGGTTCGGCGGATCCAGGATCGTGATGGTGTCACTCCGGATCCTGCGAAGTTAGACCATGTGAGTGAGACCGCGCTTGACGATTATGACGGTTTTGACGCTAGGGTGGATGTGAGTGGTCTTACCCCCGGTGAGGTGGTTGAATCAATTCGGAATCAGATACAGATCTTGTGACTATGTGACGGGGAGATCATTGGTTCTAATCTGAGCAAGAAGAAACCCAGCAGGTTGTCAGCACCTGCTGGGTTTCTTTTATCCTCAGAATGGATTTATAGGTTTATAGTTTCCTGATGTTGTCGACTTGGTGCTTGGCGAACCAGATGCCCAGAGCGTAGATGCCTATGACCACCAGGAACACGATCCAGCTCATGATCGAGTGGAACCAGAACTGTTTCGCGATCGGCTGGGTGATGTAGGTGTAGAGGAACATGAATGGGATGAGAGCGGTCGCCACGTAGATGGTTGGCATGACCTGTGCAATGGCCTGCTTCAGATGGCGCTCTACCTCCATTCTTGCGTCTACGATGTCCTGGATGATGCCGAGCTGCTCATTGATGTCCTTGCCAGACTCGTTCACGAGCACGATGCAGGCCATGAGGAATCTAAGTTCGTCAACGCTTGTGGTCTCATAGAATGACATGAGAACCGTCTTAAGTGATCCACCCTCTCTTAACTGCTGCTCGACAGGGGCAAGTTCCTCATGGAGTTCGTCTGGTGTCGTGGCGATCGCAGACAACAGAGAGCTTGTGGTGTTGTTGGCGGCTTCGTTTGCGGCCCTCATGGCAGAGAGGAACGCAGGTACCTGACCACTGAGTCTCTCGATCTTCCTGTTTGCCATCATGCCGAGTATGAATGAGGCGATGATGTCTAGACCGATCACCACAAGCAGGGCGCCGATGATAGATCCCGCGAACACCAGCGTGAGCACAGCGAGGAGCGCGAGGTCGATGTAGATTATCATTTTCCCGGCGTTGTCACGGTTCGCGGCCATGAAGTTCGCGCCGGAGTCTATGAGTCGTTTCTCCCAGTAACGGTTCCACCGACGCCATAGGTCATTCTTGTTCTTCTTGATTTCGATGTCAGACATCTCATCTTCGAAGAGTTCGTCGAATTGTCGTTTAGACGCCACTTTCGCCGTGTAGGTGGACCAGTAGCCTTCCACCAGCTGGGCTATCACTATGATCAGGAACGCCGCCGCGATCGCAATGGCGACCTCGATGAGCACGACGCCATAATTACTGAAGAAGTCAGCCATTCGCAGTCACTCCATTCTCGTTACGTTTGTAAAGGCCTTTCATAAATGGGAGATATAAGGTGCAGACCGTAAGACCGCCAAATCATCCCCTGTCCTCTTATTATGGTGATCATGACTCTCAATCATAGTCTTGTCATCAGTCGATAGGTCTTGCCTCTGGTTATCTTCATACGAATCACTTTCCGAATAAAGAACTCCCCGTTATCATGATCCGTAGATAACGGGGAGGCCTGTCCTTGATGGTGTGACCGCAGTCTACTCGGGGTGGTTCTTATTGATCTTCGTGCTCTTGCCCTCGAAGCCCTCCAGTTTCAGACATTCCTCCCGCGACGGCCTGGGTATGAAGTTCAGCCTGTGACGGCGGACGGTCATCTCCGAGAGTCATTCACCTTGCGGAATTCGCCTATAATCCGTCCGTCGGCCGACTCGCCTGTCTGCTGGAACTCCCAGATGGGGAACGTTGCGACGCTAGACTCTCCCGTGATTGGGTCCTTGGCGGCTCGAGACGCCACCTCGCTGATGCTCATGACCTTGTGAGATCCGTCAATCAATCTTTCGACGTAGACGATGATGTCGAATGCTGACGCGATCATCGGTAGGACGTCAGTCGTGGAGACCTTGTTAGAAAAGCTGATGAGGTTCTGTAGACGGACGATGGCGTCATCAGCTCCATTCGCGTGGAGTGTGGAGAACACCTGATGGCCCGTGTTAGCCGCGTCAACCAGATCATAGGCGGCGTCATCGCAGAGTTCCCCGACGACTATGACGTCTGGGTTCATACGTAGTGATTCTTCCACGTGGTCGCTGATGCTGTGACCATCGTTCCCCGTCATGTCTAACAATTCGAACGGTTCATTGGGGCTCATTTTGAGTTCGGGGACGTTCTCAATGGTGACGATTCTTAAGCCGCTGGGGAATAAGCCCGAAAGTTCCTCGAGGAGGTGCGTCTTACCTGACCCCGCCTCTCCAACGATGAGAACGTTCATCTTCCCGGCCACCCACTGACCGAGATCTCGCCACATCTCCTGGGAGCACATTCCGTCGGCCACCAATCGGGGAGTGTTAGAGTCAGTGGACAGACGATGATCGTTGATGGGCGTCACCGTGGGGTCGTTGCTAGAGGGATTAGACATTAGAACTCCTTGATCTCGTGTGGTAGATTGATGATTTCTGGTATTGGTTGATTCTATCGTACGATTTCTTATTAGGTCATCGTACGATTCTCATGGATGAGGGGTGCGCCACATGTGATGCACCCCTCATCGTTATCATCTCTTATTGATCTTGGTGCTCTTGCCCTCGAAGCCTTCCAGCCTCAGGCAGTCCTCCCAGGAAGGTTTCGGTATGAAGTTCAGCCTGTGGCGGCGGACGGTCATCTCCGAGAGATCATTCACCTTGCGGAACTCGCCTATGATCCTGCCCTCTGGGGACTCGCCTGTCTGCTGGAACTCCCAGATGGGGAACGTTGCGACGCTAGACTCTCCCGTGATTGGGTCCTTGGCGGCTCGAGACGCCACCTCGCTGATGCTCATGACCTTGTGAGATCCGTCAATCAATCTTTCGACGTAGACGATGATGTCGAATGCTGACGCGATCATCGGTAGGACGTCAGTCGTGGAGACCTTGTTAGAAAAGCTGATGAGGTTCTGTAGACGGACGATGGCGTCATCAGCTCCATTCGCGTGGAGTGTGGAGAACACCTGATGGCCCGTGTTAGCCGCGTCAACCAGATCATAGGCCGCCTGATCACGGACCTCGCCGATCACCACTATGTCTGGCGCCATACGGAGAGACGCCTTGACATGGTTACGAATCGAGAACCCACCCTCTCCGGCCTTGTTGGGTTCACGCTTCTCGCAACCTGGGACAAGGAATGGTTTGTTTGGATTCAACTCCAGCTCAAGGACATCCTCGATCGTCATGATCCTGGCTCTCGTGGGGAACAACCCAGAGAGAGCGTCTAGGAACGACGTCTTGCCGGAACCGGTTTCACCTATCACCAGGATGCTGAGTTTGCCCGCGACCCACTGACCAAGATCTTGCCACATTTCGGTAGAGCATGTCCCCCAGTCTACCAGTTGCTTCATCGTGAAGTAGTCGGACGGGTGGCGTCTTATAGACACCAGTGGGCCACCTGGGGCGATGTCTGGTGATAGTATGGCGACACGGGAGAGGTCCTTCAGACGGGCGTCCACGTAGGGGTTCTTCGTGTCTAGGTGAAGATCGTCACGGTTAGCCTGCTTCATGATGCTTTCACAGAACTTGAGCACGTGATCTGCGTCTCTGAAACAGGCGGAGGTGACCACTTCCTTACCTCCCCGGATGGAGACCCTCACTCTGTCGGGGCCGTCGATCCACACCTCTTCCACTGTAGGGTTGTTCCAGATGGGCTCGATGACGCTCAACCCCAGGATCTCATTCTGGCAGAGCTGGTAGAAGAGATCATTGTCCAGGTTGCGGATCTTGTTTGTTACGTTCTGATGGGTCACGAGGTACTTGTTCGCCATCTGATTGATGAGAGACACTGCGGTCTCCCTGCGTCGTTTGTCTTTGGTATCTGTGGGATGAGGCCCTATCGCGGCGGCCTCAGCGAATATCGTAGTGGCGTCCCCGCCATTGTCTAACGTCTGATCTGCCGCGTTCACATAAATGTAGTCTACACAGTCTAGGACGGGGTCCCAGTACGTCCTCAACAATCCAGCGTTCCTTGGATCTGCCAGAAACTCATAATTCAGTATGGTCTTCCCGGTCGGACGTCCACCGTTGCGTTGTTCCATGGCTTTGATGGCCCCAGCCTCCGCGTTGAGCTCGTTGTCCTGGGGTATACGAGCCTGAGGATGTTCCCCATTCCCTCTAAATGGCCTGTGGATCGGCGAGGAGAATGGCGACCCAACGCCGCCATTGCCATTCACATTCTTCCTGATACTCATACAATGACGATATTGCTGAGACCCCGTCCAACCGATCTTCCCGATCCCTATTGACTCTTATGGCGAATCAGGATCGAATGAGATCAACAGGGAAGGTCATAATGATCTTCCCTGTGGGCTCTGAACATTTCTCATTGAATCTCAAGCGTCATTGCCATTGTTCGTCACGTTAACCGGAATGAGGTCAAACATGAATCTCACATCGTTTTTTGCCTCAAACGCCCGTATGCAGTCAACCCCTACCAGACCTGCGTCGCTCCGATGGTCTCCCGTATGTTCTATCGTAATGACATCGCTTGTGGGGATGTTCATCTCCACAGCGAGATCTACCGTTGACACATCTAATCTCCCCCTGAGGTTCTTGAGGGTCTCCATGATCTCCGAGGATGGCACGTCGTGCTCTGCCAGTGGGTTCCGGTATGCTGTGGAGGTCAGCCTGTCTTCCTCTTCGTTGTAACTAAGTGGCGGTGGACATGGAGTGATCTCACCTGTCCGGTTATCGATGATCTTCCAGTCAAGGAAGACCCCAAGTTCTAACAGGTAATCACGGAGCGGGCATAACGGGTCATGCGTTCCATAATACACATCCTCCAACCAGATGACAGACAGCTTGTCATTAGACTCATCGACCGCTGCTTGATGTAGCAGAGACCTATCGTGATTTGGGGTATCTGCATTTGGGACTCCATGCCCCTTGCATAGCTCTTCGTACCTGTTCGTCAAGAAAGTCAGACCCTTCTCCAGGAGATTGTCAAACTTCTCCAAGAGCAGGAAGCATAAGGTCTGGTAATTGATTTCAGGAATGATCTGGTATGATGAAGCTGTTGTTGTGTGATCAGGGTATGCTTCCATCAGATCGTCAGAATCGAGATCTCCTGACTTATTGAGTTTCATTGGTGCTCCATCTAATTTGATCCATTCGCGGGTGATGGTCCGGTTCTGCTTACGGACAATGATCAAGTGATTTGTCCGTTCCCATCAGCTTCAGAATCCACTGGTTCTAGTCCATTTGATTTCCATGAAATCAATCATCATGGAGTCATGATGGTGATTGGCCTTGTCAAGGTTTCCAATCCGGATTCATGGTGGCAAGGTTTGGAGGAATTCCAATTTCAGGATTTAAGAGTTGGGGCGGGCAAGGGCTATCCCAATAATCTAGGGACCACCCTTGCTGTTTTTGTTTAATTTTCATGACTTAGAGACTTGGGAAGATCATTCTAACGACTATCTGTCATCAAGTTTTGTTTGACTTGAGCCAATCGACAGACCTAATAGGAATGCAGACCGGAGGATCACGAAAGATTCATTATGATGTCCATCAGCCAATCAGGATTCGTGATCTTGTACTTCTCGTTGTTCGAGTAATTCTTGTTGTCTAGCCACAACGCCGGGATTTTCTCGACAGAGTTGTCATTCGTCATGGTCCTGGCCCACTGGAGGAACGAACCGTTCTTGATAGACTCCTTGCGGATCTTCACCTTGCCGTCCACATTCGGGATGGAGTTCACGACGTTCATGACCGCCCCGACTCTGGCGTCGCCGGTCTTGAGACCATCCGAGTCCACCCTGAGCAATGACATGAGCCCACGCCAAGTGTTCTTCTGGTTGTTGTAATCGATCTCCCCCAAGGCTTCTGTAGCCAATGCAGAGTACTCGTCACTGGTCAGAAGCATACACACCTCTACCTTGATCTTACCAGACTTCATGCCCTTCTCAAGGACGTATTGCTGGGCGTTGAAGAAGTCCCTTGTCTTAGGGTCACCGAAGGCCCCAGTGACCTTGATCTCATGTTTGGGTGAGTCCTTGCCCTCTGCATGGAACACGAAGCAAGACGTGTCACCCGCCTCTGAAGACTTCTGTTTGATGACGATTTGGGTGTCATTGACGTTCGTGCCGTCTACCGTTTTCTTGTCACGTATGGTTTTCACCCACACATGATCGTATGGGACAATGGCGGCCTTAGACTCCTGGATCTTAGGGTCTGAGTCTATGCGACTCCTGTCGATCGCCGGCTGGATCATCCTCACCCAAGCGAACGGAAGGACTACAGCCAACACAAGAATGACACCCACGACCCAGATCCTCCATGAGTGGACGAACAGACCCAGGGCTGACTTGATCCCTCCCGCGTTGGAGTCTTTACCGTCCCCGGTATCACCAGATCCATTTGTGTCTGTGGTAGATCTACCGTCGCTCTTGGTGGTGTTGCCGGTGGTTCTGCTGGAGTTGGATTTCCTTCTGGGGCGTGTCACGTCCTCATCGTCATTCCAGTCGCGTGCGTCGTCACCGAATTTCCTTTTGCCGTTGGTCATTTCTCTTCCTCGTCCTTCCCAGCGTCTAGGACCGCCTCTTGCCCCATGCGGATGAAGTTCTCCATAGACGCTCTTACAGAATCCCGGATGGACTCATTGACTTTCTCATAGGCGTCATTGTTTGTCAACCAGTCCTCGAATTGTTTCTTGACTCCGCCGTTGGATGGGTCAATGCTGTTTGACACCACATCATCCCCGTCTGCCGGTTCATCTTGTATGGTTTTCATGCTTAGCTGCCATGACAACGCTGGGGCCGCGAGTTTGCGGAGCATGGCTTGGTCCACGGCTTTGCGTTTCTCGGGAGTGATGTTCACCACCCGTTGTCTCAGTATCGGGGCAGTGAACGGGGACTTGATGTCCTCCACGGCATTAGACACATGGTCATAGGCTATGTCTGTTATGTCTGCCGCGCTGAGGTCTAATGCGTTGATGACAGGTAGATCTTCCTGTGGCCTCTGGGCCACGGTATGGAACTCTGGTAGGAGCAGACCGTCTGGCTGTACCGTCCATTTCGTCCATCCCCTCCCCAGTGGTGTCTCACCGTCACTGAACCCCCTGCGGATGAGTGACCCATTGTAATAGGTCTTAAGATGGGAGGTGTCTGATTTGCCGTCGTTGCTAGACCCCACGAATCCCCTCTCGTGGATGTGCCCCAGGAGTCTGTAATCCCAGCCGGGGTTGTTTACGATCTCGTCTGGTATTATGACTTCCCGTGGTGAGGCGTCGGTGTGCATGGCTAGTTTGGTGAGTGGGTCTATCATAGAGCCATGCGTCGAGAAGATGTTGATCTTCCCTTTGGTGGGTTTCACTTTGTCCCATGTAGATGCTTGTTCCTTGTAGAGATGGTGGCTTATGAGGTGGAGTCTCACATCATCATTGACGTCATACGTGGCGTATGGCTCATAGTGGGAGTAGACGCCGTGATCTGGGTCATTGAGGAGCGCGGTGGCCGCGAGTTCAGATCTTACGTCGCTTGTGTCGTGGTTGCCGGTGAGGATGACCACTGGAATCCCGGCGTCAGCGAGCATCCTCACGCCCTTTTGAGCCTGTTTGACCGCCAGGATGCTGGGCGTCGGTGTGTGGAATACGTCTCCTGCTATGAGTACGACGTCTACGGTCCCGTCATTGATGATGTCTTTGATCTCCCGTATCCAGGCCATGTATCCATCGGCCTCTCTCCATCTGACGCCCTGTGGATTGAGTTTGCAGTTAGAGCTGGAGTATCCCAGGTGCAGGTCTGAGAGATGGGCGATGACGGTATTGCCGTTGGAGTCCATTCGTGCCTCTCCTCGTTCTCGATCATGACATAACTAAATTGAGATTGTATCCCACCACTGGTTGATCAATCGTCTATTTGATCGTTCTATCCCAGTTGGTCGGTCTTGGTCCATGAATCTTGAATAAATAAAGGGAATAACTCGCAACCTGCATTTATTGGTTGCGGGCCATTCCCATACTTGCCAGATTCCCTGACTCTACCGAGAGAACTAAGACTCTATCTCAAAGGAATCAATCGTTGGCAAGGTCGTCATTGTTCCATCGCGGAAACAACCCTACGGTACTGAATCCATGATGGGGAGAGGTTAGACTGGGCCCCATGGGCCTCGACGGCCTCTCTCAACGGAGTCAGCTCGCTGGCGTCCTCCATCACATCCGACTTGGCGTCAAACGCGATGTGCTCGAACGGAGACATGTGTTTTTGTTCCAGCAGTTTACGACCTAACGCCGAATTGTCATTGTTCTTCATGCTAGACCTATCCTTATAGGAGATCCTGGCGCACTCAGACGCGGCGGCCAGCAAGGCGTCAGACGTCTTCCCCCAATCATCTAGCGGAAGTGCATCGGGATCACCGAATGGTAGGTGGATCCATGATGGGGTCGGGACATGCTCATGCAGTACAGCACGAACCAAAACGGCCAACGCCTTGATTTCCGGTTGCGCGCCGTCACTGATTCGCAAATCTAGGAAGTTTTTCCAGTAGGTGGATGTGACCAGGGCCTCATGCCACATGAACGGTTCTAGAAGACGATTCGCGTTCTGTTTATGGATAGACGGCATGGCATACTCATCCACATCATTTGCCTTGTAATGCTCCATGTAATCATTGATCAACTCTCGCCAGTTATGGACGATCATGTAAGTGTAATTGGCATTCCAGTTCATCACCCCGATCTTGTCCTGGATGAACTTGTCGCCCAGCAACAGTCTAAGCGTACTGGCAACCGCATAATCACGGTCATACATCCAGTATCTACTCGCGTCCAGGTAGGTCTTACCGTCAACCCATCCACCTCCCATGCCCTTCTGATTACGGGTGAACAATGGGACATACGCATCTTCCATGATAGGTTCTAGCGTGGTCTTGAATGATCTTGCTCTTGACGAGGCGCTGTTCCTGCTGAACACTCGATGGGTGTTGACTTCAGGGAGGATGCAACGCGGGAATCTCATGACCATAGTGGTGATGCGTTCTGGCACGATGCCCTCAGATTCGGTGTACTCCTGTGACGTCACGTCATACCCCTCAGGAACCGTATCTGCGATGAGCAGGACGGAATACCCATGCAGGAGTGGGTCAGTGAACGTCGCTTTGATGGTCTTACCACCCCATGCGGTGTCTACCTCTTCAATCGCAATAGACTCCCAATCCGGTTCTATGATAGACGTGTTACCAGAACCACGGTCCTCCAGTTCTTGTTTGATGTCATTGAAATTATGGATCTTATGGTCTTCAGTCAAAGTGAATCGCCTTCCGTGAGATCGATTGATCTTGTTTGGTTCCTTGGTCTCCATGCAAAAGAAACCCTTGCATGTTGATTGTACATCGAAGTCGATTATTAAGATCCTCATGACCATACCCCAAGACCTGTCATTCGGAAGCAAAACAAATCAATTTGATAAATCCAGATCATTGAATCTTGATGGAAGACTCTTGACGAATCAGTCTGTTGTCTGGGTGAGGTTCTAGGATGGAAGGACGAAAACGATCTCCGTAGGAGGGCTCCTATAAGGATAAGATAAGTTCAGTGGGATTCTGGAATCCGGCGGTCTCAGCCTCGGCCTCTCTAAAGATGATGGAATACTCGTCTAGACGATTTTCACGCCTCTATCAATTTAATTAGGCTCAGGGTCGGTGTCATACCATTAACCCTGAGCCTAATTAAATCTAAGGTCTTTTTGGAGTTTCGCATCTTTACTTGATGATCGGGTCTCAAGAGATTTTTGGGCTCTCTAAACAATCCTGTCTTGTCTTAGGGATAGAACCCGTACGAGAGAGCCTCCAGACCAAAAGCAAGAGAGTCTACGGTCGCCCCCATTCAGAAGAGTCAAGCCCTGCCTGCGAATCACCATTCCCAAGGATAGATTCATGGGCCTAGTTCAAAACAAGACCTCTAGCGAACTCGTTCTCCGACGACGACGTCGCCACACGACCATCCCCCAAGGAAACGCCATCACGTTGTTTGTCCCTTTATCCTTTAGAAGAACCGCCGTTTCTTCTCCGTGACGAACTCCCTGGCCTGAGGGAACCACACCTGCATTTCAAGACCATAGTCATCGGAGAACGGGATGCCTGATCTCGTGATTGAGTTGCCTGAGATCTCGCAAGTCAATGGGGTGCCTACCCTACCGAAGGTGTCACCATAGACCATGAAATACGTGTGGCGATGCGGCTGGATCAGTCTAGGCAACTTTACCGATGAGTCAAACACGTCAGTCTCACGTTCTGTGTAGCCCTTGTCTGTACTGTTCTTATGCAATACAGGCCAGATGTCTATGAACGCGGATGGGTAAGTGCCGGTCTTCGTCATCTTCCCGGTAAGCAGACGCACCGACTCGAAATCTGAGTCGGCGTGGAGATCGCCACCGAGATACATGAGCACGTCCTCGCCCTTGTTCCGCTGGAGGTACTTGTAGGCGTCTTTCGTGATGAGACCTGCGCAGAAAGCCCTCTGGATCTCGAACAACGGCCCCTTAAGGGCCTCGTAATTGTACACCCGTATGCGGTTGCCATTGAACTCGAATGTATCGGCCAAGCAATCAGGGGCTATGTCTACCGTTTGCACCAATGGTCCATCCCCGTCTGGGTCGCCCAGCATAGGTATCTCGTCCCTGGCCCAGATGGTGAGATCTTTCCTCACGCCTGTCATGTTGAAGAATCCGTGTCTGGTGACGTTGGGACTGATGTGCCACGAGCATTCGCTGAAAATGGTGGTCACGAAGGACTCTGCTTCAGGTCTCACCCCCTGCAACAACATGATGTCCGGGTGGGGGCGCATCCTGTCTAACGAGACGCAATAGGCTCGCATCCTCTCCTCGTACTCAGGCAGTCTAGGGGCGAAATCTGCTATGACAAACCGCAAGATGTCGTCCTCGTCGATCCCCATAGACGTGATGTCTGCCATGTCCAAATCCTTTCAATGCAATCCCAATAGATCTTTAGGTGATTCGCCATTGGTGTCAGTAGCTGGCCTCTTCCTCAACCGCTGGATTGTCCTTGGTGAGGATGAAACCTCTGGTCATCCTGGAATCCTGGGGGTAGTTCTTCAGATATGACTTCAACGGTAGGATCTCATCGACAAGCTCATTGGCCCTACGATCTGGCATGAGTGCCCCTCCATCAGTGGGATTGCCCATCAGGACGTCTCCCACTGTCCTCTTCCCCTTACGTCGTGGAAGGGAAGAGGTGAGGGCATCATCCAGCACCTCGGGTCTCAGCATGATGCCCTGTCCAGTGAACGGTGGATTTATCACCATGACAAGGTAGATCTTGTTCATGCTGCGACGGCATCGGTCAATGATCTTCCTCCATGCCTCCTCGCGGTAGGAGACGTTCCTATTCAATGAAGACTTGAACATCTCATCGATCACCAAGATCTTCATGCGGGGATTCCCATCAAACGTCTCGTCTAGTCTAGTGAACTTGCCATAGTCCTGGACGAGTAGTTCTCCCTCTGTACGGAACACGATCTCCTCATTGGGGTAGAGGATCGATCCATTCTCGACAAGACCAGTCAACCATGAGTAGGCAGCCCATGACTTGCCCGTGTGCCGGTCAGGGGTAGATACAACCACATTGAAACGAGCTCCACCAGCCCAGTCGGCGAGACCTTGTTTCATCTTCCCGTAGATCTCCGGGTCATACGACATGGCGTCTAAACCAGCGCCCTTATAGACCATCGGTACAGAGGCCTCCCATTCCCGCAAAGCCAGATGTCTTCTAGACCTTATGAGATCTTGATGTTCTTTCTCCTGGATTCGCTTCAGGTTAATTTCCCTCTGACGTTTGGCTTCCTCTATCGCGTCATAGTCCGGAGGGCTTCCATGATTTATGATGTCACGACCCGTGAACAGAATCTTATCAGGCATTTTACGATCTCACTCCTCCAAAGTCTAATAGACTGTCCTAATGGACTGTCTCATGATGACGTCTTTAAGATCTACAATTGATGATGACGGTTTACGATCTACGTTATGCGGTGGCATGTTGGTGTCTATGACCGGTAACATAGAGTTCGATCCCGATGGTTGTCTCGCTCTTAGCGGTCATCTTCCCACCACTATCTTATCATAGGCGTCCATGCTGAGATTACTCAACGCGCCCAATGGCAATCTACCTAGATCATGCAGTCTAGCGGCTTTCGAGAACGAGTAGGAGTCTACCGGCATCTTATTTGTCATCACCCACGACAGGACATGCAAGAACAACCCCTCATCCCAACCATTCCCGACCACATACCGCTTGTACATGCTTTTGATGCTCCGGTTGGTGAGGTCGTAATTGCCACTAGACTTGCAGTAGGGCTCGACCAGTAGATCATAGGCCTCGCCGTCCTCGACGGTCATCAACCTACCGACGAACGCCTCCGCCAGTTTCTCAGGTGTCTCGGTCTCCAATTCGGGGAACAATCCCCCTAGTCCCATGGTTCCTGGACGTTTACTGGCCGGTACAGAGTCCCGGGTCTGTCGATGTTTACCATTCCTCGTCATCGTCATCCTCCATGCTCGCATCATAATCATTGGCGGTGGAACCAAAACCACCATCAGACACACCAGAATCCATGGCCTCGTCCACCTCGTCATCGGGATCTCCAGCGTCTAACGCGGATGATCCGAACACGTCATCATCCTCGTCATCGTCAATGTCGATAGACCCCATGGTCTCATGAGACCCACCGACCATTGGATCGTCAATGGTGGACTTAATTTCGTTGGATTCGTCATCGTCGGAGTCTTCGAAATCATCGACCCCGCTCTTGACCTCAGCGAACGTTGCCATGTTCAGCTTCGTCTCGCAACGGAATCTTATCCCAGATTGACCGTTCCTGTTCTTCCCTATGATGAATGTGGCTGGGTCATAGCCGCCTTCCGCGTTCCTGGCAGTGTCCCTGTGGATCAGGACAATCACAGAGGCGTCCTGGGCGATGGCGTTAGACTCACGGAGATCGTTGATGGTAGGTGTTGGATCTGCGTCGTCCTTATTGGTCCTGTTCAACTGGGCTGCCACTATCACTGGGACCTGCAATTCCATGGACAACAGTTTCAGTCCCCTTGAGATGTCCGCCACCTGACGTTCTCGGTTAGACCTCTCGCCCTTCGGTGGTTGGATCAACTGTAGATAGTCTATGATAATCATACTCAACCCGGTCTCGCTAGACGCAAGTTGCTTGGCCTTGGCTCTAATGTGATCTAGGCTGATGCTTGGTGTGGTGTCGATCGTGAGCTTGAAGCCGGAGATCTTGTCCTGGAGCGCCTCTACACCCTCTAATTCTTTCTCAGACATCTGGCCTTTCTTCAACTGGGACAATGTGACACCGCCAGAACCGGTGGTCATAGAGTAGGCGCATACGATTCGGTCTAGGAGTTCGTCTTTGAGCATCTCCAAGGAGAACATGAGGACCGAAGACCCACCGATGCAAGCCGTCACAGCCTCATCAACCAGGAAGAATGACTTGCCGATGCCTGTTCTCGCGCCGATCACGTTCAGCTGTCCTGGGAGCCATCCACCTGTGACTTCATTGATCTTGTCGAATGACGATGGGATGCCGCCCGCCGCCTTGAGGGGATTGCCACCCGTCTTCTGAAAGATCTCGTATTTCTTCCTAAGATTAGACAGGTATCCCCCATCCTCCTTGCTGAAGTATTCACTCACTTCGACAGCGTCTTGGCTGTTGCTGAGGGAGAGCATCTCGTCGTCCAAGACCTTCCTGCCGTATCGTATGACGGAGTCCGCATTGTTGTCTGGCTCGTCTGTCATCTTCTCAAGCTCGCTAGACAGTTTGCGGAGCCTCAGTTTGCTAGACACGTTTTTGATGGTGCGCACGTATGAGGAGATCGTACTAGACGTCCCGTGTGCAGCACCCTCCTGGAAGTATTGCTGGAGTGTCTCCAGCCCGCCAGCCTCCACGATTTTCCCTGTGTCTACTAGACAACTTATGACACTGGGGTATGTGACGCCGTTCTTGCTCTCCCGGTATACTTCCACCATCGCTTGATAGATGGTCCTAGCCACGCCATCACTGAAGTCTTCGTCGTCCAGCGTGCTAATGACGGTCCCCATCGGCCCCGGTTGGTATAAGAGGGTGCTGACCAGGCTCCTCTGGGCTTCTTCATAGGCTTGTTTGATTTTTTCGTCTACCATAATACCTAGATTGTACATTGAAGAGGGCTAGATTCGGAAGAATGTAGATGTGCGATGAATGGAGGCAGTTCAACCTGCCGGTAGCGCACTCGTTTGGTGGGACCAGGGTGCAGATGTCTATGAATCTCCCCTGAGATTCAATTAGGCTCAGGAGCGAAGCTATAACGCCACTCCTGAGCCTAATCAAATTGATGAGATCGCGTAGATCGTTAAGACGATCCCATCATCTTCAGGGGAATCCACCTGAGATGCTGAATCTCTTCAGATGGGCATTGTCGTCTAACATCGACACAAACCACGTATCCAATCGGGCACCCCAGATCTTAGGAGGTCACCTGCCCTGGATCAAACCGGCGTTCGTTTTAAGGAACCCTGCGTCTGGCTGGTTAGCACGGGAATCTACAGCGTTCTGTTTCTTGATCTTCATGGCGGACGGACAGATGTTCACCAATGGACACCAAGAGCACAGAGGGCTTGGCACCGCAGGCCATGTATTAGACTCATTGCAATCGTCTAACATCGCAGACGCCGTCTCAACATCCCTAATGGCTTGCTTACGATACAGCTTATTATGAATCGGAATGTTGTCTACGTAGAAACCGTTCTCCTCGCCACCGTCAGGACCTGGATGGATGGCCTCCGGATAAATCAACCTTGCCTTGTTGACCTTCCTGTCCGTGGTTTCCTCGACGATCATCGAATAGAGGATCTGCTGTCTCACATAACCGAAATCTGCATACTTCTCAGATGGGTCAAACGGATGCGCCTTCTTGCCTGTCTTCCAGTCCTCAACGATGTAATTGCCGTCATCGTCCACACTCAATCGGTCAATGAAGCCCAACGTATCACGACTCGCATCACCGATCTTCGCCGTCACAAACAACTCCAGGCCAGACGCCAAGTACGGGAATCCCTTCTTGCTGACCCTCTCCACCTGAGCGATCTTAACATCCTCGGGATTCTCGAAGCCACTCTGGTAATACTCATTCACACGATGGCGGACCCACTTACGGGCGTCTGCACTCGTGTTCAAGACCTGGAACTCGTCCTCACCAAGCATCTTACGGTAACATTCCTTGATGTTGTCGTAGATGCGTTCCTTTGGAGGGAGATTGAAGAAATGTTCCATGACCCTATGGAATGCAGACCCCAGTGTGGTGGGACCAAGCGGATCTTCCGGTAGCACCCCGGGGAGTATCCATTTGTCTGCCGCCTGACGTGCGGGGCACTTGAGCATTCCAGAGATGAGACTGTTGCTGACTTTGGCGTTCGCCGCCTTGCTTATGATCTCTGGGTCTTCGAAGTGGACGCCGTCTTTGTCTAGAACGGCTTTGACAGGAGATTCTGTGGTCTCGCTAGACGCATTGTCCTTGGCGTTAACCGCCTGGGGTTCCCAATCAAACAAACCATCGTTGACGGTCAAAATACGCTCCTCTTATGATGTCCAAGACAATCAACGATGTCATTCTTGGAATGGTGATTCCCATCAACAAGCAAATCATTCGATGATCGTTATAGATAACTTATGTTTTCTTACTAATTTCCTATTGTAACAAAAACAAGGCAATCCTGCAAATCTTGAACCGGCTAATTCACCAGATCAGATCCTCGAACCACGGAGGCCTCCATTCTTAGAGTCATCCCCTGAATGAATCTTATGCTCTATAGCTGGGGGGCAAGTTTCTTTAGTAGCTTCTTTAGTAGCCCTGGAACGATCAGCTCTGTAGGTTGGCCTCTATAACTGGGAGGCGGCAAAACAGGACGAACTAGATGATTTCTTAAGAGGGTGAAGATCTTGGTTTGGTAACGGTGACTATCTCACACTTGTTGGAATCATCCTGATAGGATTGAATCTTCCTATGAGGTAAACAAGTGAGGGAGAATGGCAAATGGACAGGCGATGATTGGGTCTCATCAATGCCTGAAATCGACCGTCTGTCCATTTATTCAAAATTCTTCACCCCATTCCTCGGAGTCAGTCTGATTCATCGTCCGTCTTTAGATGGGGTGGATGTGGAGTAGGCGCGGCGGTGAGATTTCCGTCCGCCATTGTTCTTGTCCTTGGGATACGGACTGGTGATGGTGACGACGATTGCGGTGATCACCCTGATCACTCCAAGCAGTTCCCTACGATCGTCACCCGTGAAACGGTCTGAATGGAGTTCCATCGCCTTGAGCAGGGAATGGAGTTCCTGATGGTACTTGCGGATCTCAACCTCCTGGTCCCCGTCCTTGAGCCATTGGGAATAGAGCTTGCCGTCCGGGTAGACGGTGAACTCCCCGAGACCACGACGGCGCATGATCATTCCATTGAGAGTGATGGTGAGGAAGTCCCCGCCTGGATTGAAGCGGAGTGACGTCTCAAGGGTGACAGTGGCGTCTTCATTGCAAATCTGCTCGAATGCCTTGGTGAGGATGAGCTTGGCCTCCTCATTGGTGACGGGCTTGGTCTTTCTCTTCACAGACTCGCGAACGTCGCTTTTGTAGCTTCTGCGTGGATTGACGAACATGATACGATCCTCCTTGGTCTTATTCTTGCAAGTCGCCATCTGGCAATGATGTACTGCATCATGACCCGCTTGTGATCGAAGTCGGGTCGACTTGTCAATAAACCAAGAAGAGGATCTGTTACATGAGAGCCACCTATCTATAAGATTTCCATTAGAGAAGTCCATCAATTGGACGGATAACAAGACAATTGTAACATGAGATCTCGGGACCTGCAAATCTTTGACATGTCTAGTTAAGACCACTTGTGGTAGACGCAGGATCCATTCGTTTCTATAAAGGGGCCATTGATCATAAAAAGCCAGACGAATAACCTTGACTATTCGTCTGGCTCACTCTTATTTCATTTTCCTAGTTGACTTTGGTACAACAGACTCCAATGGTCTCAGGAATGTGTGTAGGCTCCTACTGCGGTCTACACATTCTTCATGTCAGAATCGTTTAGATCTCAATCGACTGAATCATTCCCGTTCAATCTTGTTGTCTGAATCGAATCATCTTTCAATGTGATCTATCACCCCTGCTGGACCTGGAATGCGTCCGCTCCATTGATCATGGCGTCTAACGCTACAGAGTCCTCGGTGACGGCCATGACCCCCGTCTGGTTCTTAAGGACGATGTACAGGTAATTGTTCTTCTTGCCGTCGTCCGTGCTCTTCGTGGTGAAGGCCAACGCAGCTCCACCGGCAGATACGATATTGGCGTCATTGGTGCTAGACAGCAAAGCAGAGCTCTTGGCGTCTCTGAAGGCCCAGAACCTCACTTTCTTGCCATTGGAAGACGTGGCCTCGCCAAGGTAACAGTTGGCTCCACCCTTGTTCAGAACGCACTTAGACGAAACACCGTTGATCTTGTCCTTCATGCTGGGGAATGAGAACGCAGATTCACGGTTCTCAGATTTCAGGATGATCTTCTTCCCGTCTACACGCCCCTCGGTGTCTCCCTTGGCCGGTGAGCCAACATCTGACGAGTCTTCCGCTGGGTTCTTATAGGCAGATGACTTATCCGGCTTGACTTTAGACTCCACTTTCTTTGGAGTCTCCTGAACGGTGGTGAGGTTCTGCTCGATGATCGCGTTCCTCTCCTTCGCGTAATGGTTGAGCATGAAGAACATTGGCACCACGATCGCAAGCACAACCAGAATGCCGATCACCACGGCCTTCCGTTTAGACGCCTTCTCTTTCTTGGGAAGGTCTCCAAGCTGCTTGTCTGTTGTGAGCCCCGTATTGGCCCCAGGCGTCATGATGTCGTCCCATGACATGGAGGCCGGGGGTGTGTCAGTCTTTTTAGACTGGGGGTTGTTCTTTCTTGATAACGCCATTAGATCCTGACTCCTAACTCATACGAATCGATTCGGTGGCGATCATCCTTGCCATTTTGTTTATGATGATTTCTCGCTATTAGAGATTGTAATGTTTTGAATGGAGATCTACAATTTTATGCATCCGACCATTCCCTGGAGATGTAAGAACGGGATGATTCCATACAAAAGAAAACCGTCGTGGCACTCGCTTACCACAAGTGCCACGACGGGCATAGGATCTCAACTCAATTGCTCTGGGCTTATAGAGACGATCTAGGTCACCAAAGGTAGATTCCCATCAACCTTAACGCAAGCGGATGACCATCAATCTCAACCTTAATATTGAACATGACCATTAGATCCGTTTGTTGATGTGTCATGCCCACTCCGCAGGTAGAGGTCAGAGCCACTGGTTGTCTCACATCACCATTCATCGTCGTCATCGAACTGCTTCGCGGCCGGCTTCGGAGCGGCCTTGGGAGCTGGCGTTGCCTTCTGCTGTGTACGGTTAGATCCGCCGTTCCCAGAGTTAGAGCGGTCACGGGTCCATGCAGAGGTCTGGATGTTGGGGCCAATGGCGCGGACGTTGATCTGGTTCTCGTCCGTATGCTCTACACCGTTCTTATCCGTGTAGTCTGGCTTCGGGACACGATCGCCGGAGGCAATGATGCGGTCGCCCGGCTTGAACGTCTCGATGGCGTGGTCTGCCAGCTTGCCATAGAGGGTGAGAGACTCGTAGTACTTCCCGTTGCCGTTCTGCTCCCAGGTACCGTCCTCGTTACGCTTGTCAAAACCGACCACGACACCGATGTTGACCACCGTCTTGCCGTCCTTGGTCTTCCTTGCGTCCCCGATCCAGGTGACGCCGCCGATGACTGTGACTCTCTCGTAATCTGCCATTGTAATCAATGCTCCTTCTGTCTTATGTAAAAGGAAATAACCTATGTGTCTGTATTCCATGGACGCTGGAAGCATTCCATGTGGTAGCGAAGGAGCACCAGCTCGTTTCGCATGTATAAGATTGTAGCGGGTCGATCCCGATTTGACGCCATAAGACGGAAATTTCTGGAAATTTTTTAAGATTCCGCAGAACGGTTGAGATCACAACGTTCTTAAACACAAAAAATCTTAAGAGCTCCCAGTAGAGCGACTGATCTGCCCCAAAATCAAGCCTGAGATCTAAATCTAAAGACGTCTAATGAATGTCCCCGGGTGGACGGGGGCACTCACCACGAGTGAGCTCGCCGCTCCTTGTATGGCTAATGCATGTCCCCGGGTGGACGGGGCTATCAGAGTTGTCTATCTCCATCAAAACCAGCTCGCCATTCTCTAGGTTGACCCCGTTTTGTTTGTCAAGCCAATTGGTTGATCTAGGTAGAGTAAACGGCGGTCGATGCCATGTCTGAACTAGATGAGATCACTTCCCAAGTTAGATACCCAAGCAATGGAGTCATAGGTCAACCAAACAAACCAATTCAATGACCTCCCTCAGATGAACAGATTGCTATAGAACGACCAGGGCTTTGCTTTGTTCAAGCCAAGCAGATCTTAAAAACAGGAATCATAAGGAAGTGATCTACCGAAATGGGAGCCAGATACCACCTCAAGCCAGATGGGACCTCCGGAGTATGCACCGCTAAGGAAGGGAACTGTCCGTTCGGAGAACATACCCCTCACGGGAGTCAAGCGTTCATCAAAGCCATGCATGAACGTCAGGAGTCTATACGGGCGAAGTACACGAAACGGGGACTCTCCAAGAGCTATAGGAGGAAGGGGCCGCAATCAGATCTCAACAATCTCAACAATGGAACGATGTCTGAGACATTCGGCAACCTGAATGTCCTCTTCGGGGAACCGAACGTCAACGGTGATGTGGACTTGGACAAGGTCGATTTCGTCCGTTATGAGACCTATGACAAAGACGGTAACGAATGTACGATGGACATCTACAAGGATGGAACGATCCTCACGCATTACGATCCATCCACCGGCAAGGAAGACAACATGACGGAGTACAACACTTCCTCCTTGCGGCAATCTATGGAAGACTCCCGTCTTGAGCTCAAGAAGATGTACGTGGCGGATAAGAGGTATCAGAGGGAACAGTCCGATTTCCAGGTCTCACTCAAGAGAGATCTAGGCTTGATGGCCGTTTGGAACAAAGAGAAGCAGGAATTCGAGCTTCAAGACTTCGCAGATCAAGACGTTTACCGTGAGACCCATAAGGTGGGAGATCAATTCGGGGTGGAACAATACGACCCCACGGATCCGAATGTGATGGAGAAGGTCAACATGAGGCTCGCCACGTTGACGGGAATGCGTAGTACCAAAGAACATTCCAAGGAGTCTATGGACAGGATCAGTGGAGGCATCAAGGAGACTCTAGGTATGACAGGTGTTCTGCGTTCTGGGTCTAAAAGTCAGAACATTGTCATGGGGACTGTGGACGAGGATGGTGGCGTGTCTATCACCACATGCTCTAATGATTCGTGGGTGGGCAGCAATCCCTCCATCCTCGGTGCGTCTAAGGCGTCTGCATTCCAAGTGATCGTTGACCCGCCGAGGGACATGTCTCCGGAGGACGTCAGGGATGTGATTCAGAGGGCGAATCGACTGTCGTCTACGAAGGACCGTAGGAAATTGTTCGAGGAGAATGGATTCACATTCAGCAACGAGGCCGTCCCCATGAATCCCGTCTATGGTGATTCGCTGGGCAAGATAGGCGAGAGGTATGATGACCCCAACAAAGTGCAGTCTGCGATGGCGTCTCTTGCCGTGACCGTCGCCAAAGGCGAGGGGGTCAGAGGGGACAGGCGTGGTGGCCTTTCCAAAGACGAATGGGAATCTGCCATGCAGGTCTACGCGGTGGCCGGGTCTGAGGACTTCCAGCCCAGCACTCTCTATGATGTGAACGGCAGGGTGGCTGACATGCACTCTATGGTGACCATAGAAGAGAGCGGGAATTACAAGGACAACGTCCGCCACATAATGGAGAACCTAGATCATGATGCCTACGCAGAGCAGTTGAGTCAGACGATCAGTATCAGCCCCTCTGTGTCTTATTATTCGGGTAAGAACGGGGAGACCGTCACCAGCAATCTTGAGTGCGCGATGGTGGGGGATAGGATGGTGTTCCCCGTGTGTATGCAGGCCAACGTGAGGGAACCCTATCCCGGGGTCCATAAGTCATATGGCGTCTCCAGGAGGAAGGAACCCTTCATCACTTCCACGAGACCTAAGGACGAGAACGTCCGTAAGGTGGTGCGTTCACTCGGTGAGATCGTGACTGATGGTTCTACGCGGTATGAGACGGCCGAGAAGGAATGGGAGTCTAAGGGCCGGATCTGCCCAGACTGCGGTGAACCATTAGATGGGACGAATCGTTGCAAGATCTGCGATAGAGTACACCCGGAGTCTCGTCTGCTTGCTAGAGCTTATAAGCTGGCTAAAAGCGGCAAGGGTCCTGATTACGGTATCTTCAAGTACCTTAGGCCTTATAAGAGCGACAAATAGGATGACCAAATCATGATCTAGCGGTTCTATTGGATCAATCTGGACTTAAGAACGAGAATACGAAGAAGCCAGTCGATCAAGGTGTGGAGATCGACTGGCTTCTTGTTTTTGAGACCTATTGGATGATGTTTTACTTGGTGGCCTGGGAGGTGGAGATCATCAGGTCTGAACCCTCGTCTAGAATGGTTTTCCCAGAGTCACCGCTGGGGGCATAAAGACGGTTGTTCATGGCGGTCAGGGCGTCCACCGCCTCCTGGTTAAGGAGGGATCGATCTACATCATACTGCAACTTGCTTATGTTGTTCGTGATGTCCAAAATCTGGTCCTGTATCTGAACCGCTAGATCATGAACGACACGGGGATTGGTGATCTGCTCTCCCTGATTGGTGGTTTCCTCATTCATCTTGTCTGTTACCTCCTTGGCGGACGACGCATTGGGAAAAAGATTTATTCCGGATCTTATCGTCTTATCCATTAGATTGCATCGTCATTTGTTTTGTTCCTGCTGAGGTTATTTTATTGTAATAATTCAATTTGTCAATCTGAGACACGCCATTGAATAGACTTTGATGTTTTGGACGATCTCAAGTCGAAATCACATAAGATAAGACGAATCGATTCAGATCCCAAGGACGAAGCCAATCAACCCAGTTACGGGCGTGAATCACTGGACGTTCTTCAATGGGTCTGCAGGCCATGACGCCGGGATCGTCACATCTGCCGGAATGGTCGGTGCGATCGGCCTAGATGGTTTCTCCTGGGATAGGATCTCCGGCCTCTGCACACTCGCATCACAGGACGCTTGGATGTCAGAGGAGGATGGCTTCTGGGGAGGCGTAGGACGTGGATCTGAATCTGAATCAGACTGATCTGTATCCTCGTTGTTCTGGTCATCATCCTGCTGATCGTCTCCGTTCTGGTCCCCATCACCATTCTGATCACTGTTGTTGTTAGAGTCTTGGTTCTTGTCCTCGTCCTTATGACGCTTGTTCCATTCGTCTAACTTCTTGTTGTACTCGTCTAGTTTCTTCTGGTAATCTGAATTGGCAGACTCTAAGCAAGATTTCATGGAAGAGTCATAATCAGACTTGGCTGTCGCGACTTTGTCATCCCAATGGAGCCATGTGTCTGCCGCGTCTACGTAGGAGAACCACTGGGGGCGTAGGGAGGCACGAGCGTCATCTAGCTTCCTCCAGCTGTCCATGATGGCTGTGGTCTTCCCCACATAGGGATCCCATGTGGATTGGAAGGACATGGTCAATGCCGTAGCCTTAGACCAGCTGATCACCTGACGGTTATAGTCTTTGATGTTGTTCTGGAGTGTTGTTCTGGTGTTCTTCAGGATGGCGTCCCTGTTAGACGCGATCGTCTGCTCGTCATACACTGGCGCCTTCTGCCCCGCCCAAGTCCAACCACAGCCGGGTCCAGCCTCGTCAACCACTTGATACGACACGGTCTTCCGATTAGATGGTGCAGACGGCAATGACTGGATGGCGGGCAACGCCGGTGCTGATGGAAGTTTAGATTCCATCTTCGCTGGGAGTGGTCCCTCTGGGACCGTCACCACATTGCCCTGTGACTGTGGGTCGACGAATACGGCGTTCACGTTCATGTTGTGGGAGGAGAGACTGTCTGGAATGCTGGGGGAGAGGATCATGTCGTCTACCTTGACCTGTTGGGACTCTGTCCGTCCGGTGTAGGCCTCACGGTCATAATAGAAAGACCGTTTCGCGTCGTCTGCCGTTTCGTCTTTCGCCACGCAGGAGGTCTGCGTCAATGCCTGTTCTATCGCCCCTGCATAGGACTCTTTCGCTGAGTCCCTCTTCCCCTTGTCATCTGAGAGGACGCTTACGATCATGTCGCCTCTGGTGAGCAGCGCGACTCCATCCGCGGTGGTGATGTTGTCCTTCTGGTCAAAGCCGGTTCCGCATTGTTGCAGTTGCTTCACGTAGGCGTCGTATTGGGTTCTGGCCTGCCCGGCGCCATACACCATGACTATGGTCTTCACTCCATCACCCTGCGAGGTCTTATACGCGAGTCTCGCTTTAGACGGGGCGATTTGCGTGCATTCCTTCGGGAGGACGTCTACCGTCAGATCATTCTTCCCGTCATCCGCCACTTTCCATTTCGCGGTGTCTACTCCAGATGGTACGGTTTCAGACACCATTTTCAGCGCTGTCTTCCCGGGGTATTCCTTGGCCTGGTAGTACTCGTTGTATGGGGTCTTCACTTCTACGGGGGTGTTGAGTTCCTTGATCAACCGTATAGACTGCCATGTGAGTCCCAGGATGACCGCCACTGCCAGGACCATGCCGACGATCATCACGACGCGGCTGACGTGTTGCACTCCGCTTACGCCTTTCTTGGTTCCATCGTTCTTGTTCATCGGCTTAGGTCCGCTTCCTTCCTGAAATTATAGGCCAGCGTCTTCAATGCGTCTAGCTCATTGACCATCTGGACAGCTCTGCGTTTCAAGTCATTGTAGATGAACTCGCGTGAGATCATACGGTTCTCGTAGACCTCGCACTGGATGGACGCTATGGCCTTACGCATGGCCTCTGTCTTGGCTTCGACGGCGAGGTACGCTCTGCTGAAATGGCGGTCGTAATCTATTTTCGCACGGCGCCATCGTAGTTCTGCTTCGCGTATGTGTTTAGACATTTCATACAACCCGACTCGCAATGCGTCGATCTGCTGGTTTATCTTACGGAAATCATCATAATCGGCTATCGTCCCCTCACCGGAGATGACCGGCGTCGGCACATAACCACTTTCCATTGGGAACGGGTCCTTGAACTCGGGTAGGTCTATAGGCTGCTCGTCAGCCCATGTCCCGAGGTCTAACTCCTCCCCGTCAACGTGATCAGTCGCCATTCAGACCCTCCGTCGTATGATATGATCGATTCCTTATGTTTCCATTGATGAATCTCAATTGTAGTGAATCAGATTCGTTTCCACCACCTTGCAGAAGAACCCAAGTCGTCCAGCTGATGGGAATGTCGTCATCAAGCAGCAACCCCACTAAGTCCGCAGACTTTGAGGCAGACGGTCGGTCTATTCCCGGTCTGGGACTTCCCTATCAAGCCAAGCCTAACAGGCCCCTAAGTCAGAGTCTATCAGATTCGTCAATTGTGAGCCGTTTCCTGTAGATCCCAACTTGCCTGTCAACTCCGGGTCGACGCGGAACTTGCTTAGATTTGATTAGGCTTAGGGTTAATGGTATTACAGCCCTCCTGAGCCTATTTGAATTGATGAGGGCTTAAGATCTGCTTAGACGGGGGATTTATCATCTTCAACGAAAATCTTCCTGAGACCGCCGGATCTCCCCTGATCGGCTTATAACAGATGGACAACCTCATTCAGCAGTCTCACCCCAACGACTTGGATCTTTCTGCTGTTCTTCACCTTGTCTGGAAGTGACTCATACGCGGCCTTAGAGCACACCACCCTGTCAAACCCCAGCCTCTTGGCCTCCTCGACTCGCTCAAGGATCTGCCCACGACCACGAACTTGACCAGTCAGGGAGACCTCACCGATCCAAGCCGTTTTCTTAGAACTCTTCGCGTTCATGGCAGAGGACAGGATCGCCGCGACCACGGCCAGGTCAGCATTGGCGTCTGAGACCTTGATGTTGTTCATCGTACTCAAGAACACGTCCATCTGATCTAAGCCCTGCTCTGGATTCGTGACCGTCAGTCTAGCGACGAGGACCTTCCCTCTTGGGGCTGGTATCCCATTGAACTGCCGTTGGGGTGTCCCATAGGCCGCTGGGGCACAGAGGGCGTCTACCTCCACTGGAAGGAATCTTCCACCGTCATTCACTATCGTCTTGGCGGAGCCAGACAGATCATCGTCCATGCCGCCGATCATGTAGGTAGACGGGTCACTGACTGATTTGATGCCGTCCTCCTCGTGGATCAACACGGCCGTCAATCCAGTTCTACCGTTCCTGTTCTTTCTAGATCTTAGGAACTTCAGGGGAGTCTCATCGTCGGATTCGCCCACGAGTATCGTATCTACCGCATGTGGGATCTGATTAGATCCAGCGACTTCATCAGACTTGGTGAACTGGCTGATCAACAAGGTGGGCACCCTGTTGTCCTTCGCATAGGCACGGAACGCGAATGAAGCCTCCTTGGACTGGCTCACTGAACCCAGTCCACCGTCTAACGCCTCACTTGCCATTGCTTGAAGCGAATCAACGCAAATGACACCAGCTCCCATTTCAGACGCCGTAGCCAGTACGTCCTCCACAGAGCTTGTCGCTAAGATCTTGAGGTCGTCAGATCTCACTCCAAGTCTCCTAGCTCTGTCGGCCACCTGTTCGGCGGATTCCTCACCAGTGGCGTATAACGCTGGAATCCCCCTGTCTGCGAATGACGACAACACCTCTAGGCATAAGGTAGATTTCCCGAATCCAGGTTCTGCGCCGATGAGTACCACCTGACCGGGCACAAGTCCACCGTCTAAGACCCTGTCTAGTTCGGGGACTCCAGTAGACGTCCGCTGGATAGCCTCAGGGTTCAGTTCGCTCACCGTCAGCGCCTTGGTCTTGGAGACATAGCTAGAGTCTGGTCGCGTGTTGATTTTGAGTCCCGCCTTGGGGGCGTCTGGTGTTCTGACATGCTCACTGATGTTGAAACCCCTACAGTTAGAGCAGCGGAACGTCTCCTTCATGTAGGTAGCCCCACAGTCATCACAAACATACTCTACAACGGTTTTATTCTTCGCCATGACTGGGATTGTATCCGTGATATCGTCCGTCATGGTGGATATTCCATTTTTCCTATCTAAGCGGCGGAAAACGGTCTTTGGATTGAATTCGATCTTACCTTAGATTCAATTAGGCTTGAGACGCATGGTATGACACCGACCCTGAGCCTAATCAGACTGGTGATCGTCGGAAAATCGTTAAGACGTGGGATTCATCATCTTCAACGGAGAATCTGGCTGAGACCGGCGGATCTTGATTCCACCCCTCTATGAGATCAGGAAGTTGGATTTCCATCGCCTCGTTATTGTATTGTGGGGGTTATGGACGAGTGAATAACTGCGGTCACACTTCCAGACGGATGGAAGCCACCTTGAATGGGATGACGGCATTGTTGTTTATTCTATGAGTTTGCCAACTTTGCCTATGATGAAGAGGGATGGGCCCAAATGAACAGAAGGCCATGTTCACAGTGGAACATGACCTTCCTGAATTGCGATTCTGTATTTCCTTTGATTGTTTCAATGAAGTGGGCGAGTCACTTCAAGGAGTGGAACCGTCTGTTAGACTCCTTCCCTGGCCTCACTCCATTGGCTTTGTCGAGATCTTGTTCTCCATCTCCCAGTTCTTGGTGATCGTCAGTTTCTCTGATTCTGGAGTGTTACGATCTAGTTCTGCGATTCTTCGGGCCACTTCTTTATTGGGGTTCAAAGCCAACTGCCAGTCGAATCCCTCCTTCTGGCCTTTTGTCCATTCGTCACTGTTCTTGATGTTCTGCATTGTTGTGAACGCGAGATCTGGATCTATGTGTGGATGATGCATGGCGCTGTGGAGGATCTTGTGACGTGTGACTTTTGACCCATGGGAGAGGCTTTCGTCGGTGATTGCCTTGTTCACTAGGGTTCCGTCTAATGACTGGGACTCGATCGCATTTTCAGGCGATGTATTGAAGGCTTGGGTCTTCGTGGTGTCTGAAAGATACGGGGAGTTGATGGCGTATCTGGCTCCGAATCCCATCACGTCTACGTTGTTCACCAGATCTTTGACGGTGTCGTCATCATCGGCCAATGGATTGTCCATGAGGGTCTTCAACGCACGTTCTTCGGCGGGGGTCGGTTCATTGCTGAATCCCCCATTAGCTCTGCGGTCTACCCCTTGACGCTTGGCGTAACTGACAAGTTCATCACCGATCATCCTAGACTCACCGGCAAGCAGTGTCCGTCCGGTGAGGTCTTTCGTGTTAGAGTCCATGAGGTAGGCGAGTTCTTTGTTAGACACATCGGCGGTCCACTCGGTGGGGCTCATCCCTTCTGGTTTGTTCTCCACGGTAGACGGCAACACCTCATTGACGTCGGTGACTGGATTCCGGAAGTCTGCCTCCATTTTCATCATGGCTAGATTCGCGCCATTGTAAACGTCGTTAGACTTCAATGCAAGATCGTCAATGAGTTTCAGGTATTCGTTCTTCGTTTTCACCCTGCCCGTGGTAGATTCATTGGCGGTCTTACGGAGTCCTGGTGCGCTTTTGGAGATTTGCGCGGCTCTTGCGGTGGCTTCGTTGACTCTGTCTACCTCACGTTGTGTGAGTTCCTTGTGAGACCCCTGGGTGTGATAGGGGCAGGTGTCTGGGTTCTTCGCATGACACTCGGTCATCCTGCCGTCTGGCGTCATACCGTACCTTTTCCTACCGGCCATTCTGAATCATCCTCCAATGTGAAATCAAATGTTATTTTATAGGGCAATCTAACTTGTTGAATCAGACAAAGGATAGCTCTTCTTCTTGTTCAGCAACGAATCTGAATCGAGAAGATAGGAATCGGTTTGGTTTGACGACACAACTTCCGGGCTGCTGGTCTCCACGCAAGGCGTTTGGAAAATCCATCCATGTCAGTGAGATCGGGGAATGGCTTACCGTTCGTTCCCCGTTATAAGCAATGATCAACAATAGGAAATCCCCGGGTCGCATATGCCCGGGGATTGATCTTGAGATCGAATGGGATTTGGAGTGAGGATCTGTTCCATCAAGGCTAGCCAAACAGGGTGTTGAACGTGGAAGCCCGTTTTGTCTTCCTGCGTTCATGGGGGGTCATCTCGTCATCGTAGTCTTCATCATCATAATCATCATCATAATCTTCATCTTCGTCTTCGTCATCATCTGGATCTAAGCCCTGGTTCCTGCGTTTGATGGCCCGTTTGCGACGATTGATCTCCTCCCTCCTCAATTCCTTCTGGGCGTCCTCCGTTATCTGACGGTCCATCTCGTCAGCCGCGTCCATGACGTCACGTGGATCTGGAAGGTCTTGTTCTTTGAGGATCTTCTCGTCTTCAGTGAGACGGCAGTAAGCGATGATCGCCGCGACTCCGGCCACCACCACGGCAGCTCCCACGGTATAGACCGGCGTGTAACTGGTGATGATCGCGATGAGCACCAAGACAGCGCCGAACACCAATGACTGACGCAACCTTTGGCTGGGTGAGTACCGTAGCCGGTAGGCGAAATAGTCCTCGTCATTGTCATCGGCCTTGGTGATGTTAGCATCATGCTGCTTGCAGGCTATCTCATACCCCGCTATGAAGATTGGGATGGCGGTCACCACGGCCAACACGGTCTTACCCATGTTCATCCAGACATTGTTAAATTTCACGAACACGTCTACACAGACGTCTATCACGGTCATGAGGATGGAGAACACAATGCTTCTAGTCAACATTGACGCCCCACCCGAGGCGTCTACCCTGATGTTGTCTAAGATTTTATCGAAATTCACTGGGCATCACATCCAATCTGATTCAGGTTGTTCATCATTGTACTTATGGCCATCGGAATGAATGGACCAACCTGACAAGCCGTTGTTCTCCAAGTTGAATAGATGATGGGATCTGCGTGTTCTCATTTCTTCCGGTTCTCCCTGTCATCCTCGGGTTTGTGGGTCCACATGGCAATGCAGCGATTCGCTTTCACGAGCGGATCTGAGATTGATTCGGATGATCCTATTCCATAGGGCTTGAACCCGTAATGTATGAACTGCTCGTTCAATTGTTTCTCCATCTTGACGGAAGGCCACAGCACTATCGTCGGTATCTGCCCGAATGATGACGCCTGTACCTTGCGGAGCAAGAACGCCAACATGCTAGGGTTGCGGTAACGACTCATGTTCACGAATCCAGTCACCATCAATACAGACGGTGATTCGTCTAATACTGAATCCATGCGCCCACGGATCGAGGCGGTGGGTTTCAACGACGCGAAGTTCTTCACTCCAGTCAGATCCTGTGGAGTCGCCAATGACCCAACCAGACACCCCACCACCGTTTCTGGGTCGTCATGTCTAGACGTGGCGGGGAGTTCTTTCGCTTTGACGGTCGTGACAAGTTCGTAAGGTCTTATTCTCCTACCTCTCGCCAATGCCAGATCCATACGGTGCAGTTTGATGTCTGTGTGGTCTTCGCCGTACACGGTCTTGAATGACGACATGATCCGCCGCTCGTCCTCCGTGGTGAGTCTGCCAAGTGAGTCTACGCCGGATGGACGTAGATCCAGGTTGGCGTAGGCTTTGAGCAATGGCATTAGAGACTCCTCCATGCAGGTTAAGAGCTTGAGATTCTTACTATCCCTTACATATTGAGACATTTGAATCTTAACGAACAATTCTCAGAACAAAAATCACTTTCTGATGATTTACGAATTTGGATTAAGAATCCTTAATGACGAGGATTAAAGTGATGTCTAGAAGTTCCAGCAGGAGCAAATGACGTCGAGGAGAAGCAGAATCCAAAATGAACAAGGACAATGAAGTGTAACTCGCCGTGTTAATTGGGTTAAACCCTCAAGATAACACGACGAATCCCGTAACACACGAGCCAACCCAAGCCGCAGCCTGAGTCAGCGACGGGGTCAACCCTACCCCGCCCCGATGATACACTCCGACCCACGTCCCCGTTCGAACGTGAGCCACCACCGGCCGCTACAGAATCTAAATCATTACCAGCCACACCCGGTTTCACCCGAGCACGACACTTCACGACACCCCGTGCTACCCGCTTGGGCGTCGGGCACTCCTTCGACCGATCCCGAGTCACAGCCGACTTACGAGCCCGATCTACGCCACGGGCCGCGACATTCACCGCTGCGTTCACATCACGATCCTCCGCGAATCCACACTCTACACAATGGAACACTCGACCAGTAAATGAGTGAGACCCCGGTGCGAATGACCCCGCCTGACACCTCGAGCATGACTGGGATGAGTAAGCCGCTGGGACCGTGTAACATAACAGCCCGTCCTTCTCGGCCTGCCACTCCGTCTCGTGAAGTAGTAACCCGTATGGCTCGCGGGAGCCCCAGGACCCGGACCAGGTTAAGTCCTCCATGCAGATCACGGCGTTCCCGTACTCGCGTGAGACGCTGATAATGAACTTAGCGGCCTCTCTGGCGAGTTGGAGTTTCAAGCGAGATCTTGCCTTACGAACCCGGTCTAACTCTACCTCTAGCTCACGGGCTGTTGCGTAATCACGCCTCTCGATAGCCTTATCAATCTTGCCATGCAACCCCAGGACTTGCTCATCCTGGCGATGCACCTTCAAGTGAGCCTCCTCTAATCGACCCGTGGAGTCTGTAATGAACGTGGGCTCCCCGGTGCTCATGTTAATCACCGCGAGTGTGAAGTACTTACAGACGCCACGGTCTACGCCGATCACGTAATCATGGCTGATCGTGGGGAGTGGGACTTTCTCCTGGACGTGGCAGGTAAAAGTGAGGCGACTCGTGATCGGGTCCATGTTGATGATCGGTAAACCTAGTTTCTCACCCTTCTTGAGAGAGGCGGAGGGTTTACGGAAGACGAGGACGAGTTCTCGGTCCCACGCTTTAAGGTAGAGTTTCACGGTCTTGCCCTGCTGGGTGATACGAGTCATCGCAGAGTTCACGTATCCTAGGTTAATGTCCCACCCGGCGTTTGGGAGGTGACGTGGGTCACCATCCCATGATTTGAGCTTCGATGCGTAATGACCGAGTATGAGCCATGACACGCGAGATTTCACTGATACCTCGCTGGGGAGGTCATCATTGTTAATAGTGATCCCAGCTCGTAGCGCGACCTGGACTGACTGACTGGTCGTGGCGCGGTCATGCTCGGCGTCAATTTCCTTAGCCCAGGATTGGTAATCGTTGAGGAGTCCCTTGTCATGGTAGGCTTGGGTGAGGTTGAGGCGTGATTGGACTTGGTCATGGGTGAGGGTGATGAGGCGTTGAATGTCTTGTAATGCCTCGGGTACGGGTGTTACGTGGGTGGTTTTATTCCTGCCTCGGCCTGTGGTGATGAGGGTGGTGTGGGGTTGATTCAGGCGGATGCTCCGGGTTATTACGTGTGACATTTCACCTCCCTCCTTGGTTCGTGGGCTTGTTTGTTATTTATTACTGATTGTAGCATGGTAATGGGTTATGTAGGGTTATATTCTAGTATGTTGCTGTTGTTTAGTCATTCAGGAATCACGGGAACTGACCATGAGCCATTCCGGCGTGATTCCTGTTCAATGAGGCAGTAAGGGAGTTCACGAAAATCAATGGGGTGGCTTACCACAATCTTCTGATCATCGACTCAAACAGTGAAGACCGTCAGATAACCGTGGGCCATCCTACCGGGAGATTCCATTTCAATGGTTTTCGACGTGAAGATAGCATAGGACAACAACCCGCTCTATCAGTGGCGGATCTCAAATGGGAACGGGTAGGATCAGTTAAATAATTATTATAAAATATTGGAATCTTGATGAAACAACTAGCGCATCATTAATACTGATTCATAATAATGAAATGAAACCTTCATGTTATGATTAGTAGAGTTTGATGAGACACACGCCGTGGTTTGACAAGATTCTACTAACTTGTTATACTTAGACTTATTAGTTCATCATGAGTCTAACCAAGCTGGGATCCTGAGTCCTGGGGAGGTGGCTTTACCCGGGTTACCGGGAGGTGAATTAACTTTAACGCGAATAAACCTAGACGGTTGTGGGAAGACGCGAACTGACTCACTCTTCACGGGTGGGTTAAGCGCGCCACTGGCTCAACCAAGCCCCAGTACCGGCGGCTGTCATGGGGTTGGTTCCCCGTGACCGTGGTGCAGAGAGCGAATCACCCCAAAGGTTGTACAAACTTAACAAGTTCTTTACAATTTTAGGGAACCAGCAAGCTGATCGCAGATTCTGGGAGACTGGTTTACTTGCAGACCACAATAGACAATGGGCCAGTGAATGCAATGGAAGATTTCAATGAAGTCCTCAAATCCTCGGATGGTTATGAGGACTTCTTGTCTCTGGGGTCTATGAAGGACATGAGCCCTTGGGTTGTGGAACCGGCGTCATCCATCTACTATCGTACTATGATGATTAACGGATGTCCATTAGATTGCATGTCCAATAACGGTTCAGAATTGTGATCGCGTCATAAGACGAACAAACGGAACGGGAGTTGCATGAAAGCTATCCCAGTTCCGTTTGTTCGTCTTGTCTTATAGAGGTCATGGGGCATAGATCATGCGGCGCATTGCCTGATGATCTTATCCATCATGTCATGATCCGACTGGGTGGTGCTCAAATCCCACCTGTACAGGACATGGGCGAAATTCTTCGCGTACCCACATTGATCCTTGTCTGGAAGCCATTCAGACGGGCCCTTGTCGGACTTCGCCACGTTCTCTGAACCCAACGCGGCCACCAACTGACCCTGGGTAAGATCATTCGCGTAATTCTGCTTCTGCTGGGCGGACCAGTTCCTTCCTCCATGGGCATAAGCGTAACCCAATGGAACCGAGTGATCGATCTGCATGTCTTTACGGGTGTGCCCATTGGTCCCTGTGTAAGGGTCATTCAATGTCACCTGTACCTCACACCCATTGTCCACTAACTTGACGTTCTGACCCTGACGCGCCAATACCTGCTCCCTCACGTCAAAACATCCCTTACGACCCAGTCCACCGCCGCCCGGGGCTTCGGAAGTCGCGACCCAATGACGCCATTTGCCACGGTCATAACCTCTCTCATTCCCTGGCTCTATGCGTAGGGACGCGAGTTCATCTAATGCCTGATCCTTTGACACATTCGCATAGACGCCTGTGGAGTCTCCTGATGATGCATTGACATCCCCAGTAGACCCGCCCACACCATAAGACGACAGGGAGTCAATCAATGACTGGAGATCACTAGACGCTGATCCGGAGTCAACGTACTCCTTCGCTTTGCCATACCATTCCTTCGCCTTGTCAGACGCCTGACCGGACTGGACGTAATCCTTGGCCTTCCCATAATAGTCCTTGGCCTTGTCCTTGAGTTCGTCATACTGACCAGAATCTTTGAACTCTTTGGCTTTCTGCTTCGCTTTGTCGATCCCCTTTTCAGCCCCATCCACCAGATCTTTGCCGGTGATGTCTGTAAGGTCTCCCGAGGATGATGAACCACCACTAGACTTGCTGGAGTCTGGTGGCGTCTCTTGTGATTCGCTGTAGCTTGGACTGGTGGGTTCGTCGTAGGAGTTAGAGTTGCCGCAGGCTGACATTTCCATGACGGCGCTAATCATAAGTGCGGAGGCAACCATCTTCCTCATACGATGATGCCGTTCTCCATTGGCGGGGCTGCGCTGGAGGAATGATCCCTTGCGCCTGAATCTACCCTTGAGACGTTGGCTGAAACTCTCTCGGTCCTCGTTGGTGGTCGATGTCCTGTCCTTGTCAAGGATAGAGGTTCTAGACAATGGTTTGGGCCGTGATTCCGCCGAGATGACCTTCTCATTGAATCGTACAACCGATTCCTCGCTTAAGTCTTTATGTGACCCTTCGGTGTGGTAGGGGCACACATTAGGATCTTTCGCTTTGCATCTGGTGAGTTCGCCTTGGTGCGCGCCAGACCTTGCTATTCCGTACATCGGCATAATTTGTTAAGACCTCTTGTTTGATTTTTCTATTAGATGTGGCAGTTATAAAAAGTAATTGATTTCTGTCAATTCCCATTCTGCATCTAACCTGTTGTTGAAGGCGAATGAAGACGCCAACCGATGGGTGATGTCCTGCCGTTATTGGTCTAACGGGGTGTTTAAAAGGAAAAAGATGATGTCTGATTCCCGTTTCCCGTGACAGACATCATCTTCGTTTGTTTCTTATACCAGTCGTTATTTTTGTGGATGCTTCCATTAGATTTAATCGGTGATCAGTATGACGGTGCCATTCTTTATGATCACGTCTTTGATGGGTTTCCCGTCTTGGGTGACAACTGGAATGTTCTCCCGAGCGTCATCAGCGAGCATGGACGTCACTGCGTCTATGGAGTTTATCAATTCGGATGGGTTGAGCGGTGGTTGGTCTGTATTACTGTCATGTAGATCGTCCCTGTCTTCTCCTAGGTCTAGGAATGATTCGCCTATGCCTAGTAGGTCATCGTATGCCGCTTGCTGTGGATGCTTGTCCCTGGCTTGGCGTGTTTCGATCTCTTTAGATCTTTTCTTGATCTCGTTGATGGTGTGCATGGTGTCTCCGCTCATGACGCCTAGGGACCCGGGTTCAATGTCTATGAGGGATGACAGGGAGTCTATGCTGGCTTCCTCGACTTGCGTCTCTGGATCAACCTTGTCATATGAGAATGGAGCGGTTCGCCTCATTTCTTGGGCCAACCGCTCCAGGTATTGGAAGTCTTTGTTTTGCGGGTTCGCTGCATTTTTTCTTCTTGGCCTGTTCATACAGGTGTCATATGCAGCGGCGGCGCAAGTCAAGGCTCCCGTCAATCATGCGCCGGACTTCATAGCACCGTTAGTTGCCTATACCACTAGAATTAGCGTTACCGACCTTCTCGGCGGTTCCCTGGAACATCTTCTTCAAAGCTCCATTATTGCCGAACAGGGCTTCTCCACCGAAGATCAACACGCCCACGACTGCCGCGACAACCAAGAACAGGATGAGTTTGGTGATCGCCTGTTGCTTGATGAACATGAAGGCTCCGATGGCGACCATGCAGAAGAACACGGGTGCGATCCATGATTCCTTCGCGTCTTCCCAGAGCTTGGTGAGGCCGGTGCTGCCGAGCATCATCGTCATGTTCATGATGGCGAGATTCAAGTGTCCAAACATGATTGACTTAACTCCTTATCATTCCCGTCAATCCCAAACCGGCGGGAATGACGTACGATACCAACTTATTACGACTCAAGAATATGCGTTATTTTCCAGAAAACAATTTTCATTCAATCCATACAATTGAACCGTAGGAACCCTACCAGTCAAGTTCACATCACGATCTAACCCATCACCCAAGCACCCAACCAGACACCACACAACACGATCACGCAAGAAACGGACCTGCCCGCCACTGCGGTCTACACTGCTTATAGGGAAATCAAACAAATGGGCCAGAGCCACATTCACTCTATAAACGTGGTCCTGGTCCTATTCTAAATTTCCCCTAGCTTCGTCCCATTCGTCTTTACTCCTCGCTGGAGGATCCTTCGCTTGACTCTCCTGAGTCAGACGCATCAGGGTCAACATACGGGATGTATTTGTACGGCTGGACGTCCACGACAATGAACTTGCTGCCCTGCTTCTTCAACTTCAAGACATACATGCTCGTCTGGACGTAGCCATCACCTTGATTGCCAATGTTCTCCCTCCAATTCACTGTCACCAAAGCACGATAATAGGGGTCTGTTGACGGTGGGCCATAGATCTTGAAGCTGGGGTCTCCGTTGCCGTCGATCACGACCTGATCATCGAGACCTTCATGTACAGACGGGAGACTGCTCCCGTCTGTAATGTTCACCATAGACGCATCATCAGACTTCGCCCATGCCTTGAAGAACGTCGTGATGAGATCCTGCATAGACTCCTCGTCTAACCCATCGACTTCCTGACCGTTGCCTGGCAAGGAGTACTGAGGTATAGAACTCGAACTCTGCGTCTTTGGTTCTGGAACCCTGGTGGGGGAGTTCTTGGAGATCACGAACTTGTTCGTCTCCTTGTCATAATGGACGTCCACCTGATAGAACAGCCACTTGAAATCTGGGGTCGTACCGTCCTTGCCGACGATCGCTTTGTTAGACTGAGTGTCTATCCTATACACCAGAGCACCGAACTTGTAACTGGCCGCGTCACCGTTAGGTCCAGTGGCCAATTCCTCATAAAGATAGGGACCAGCCTTGATGACTTGACGGACATTCGATGGAGTCTGCATGTTCGTGGCACCATCCGCACCCTCGGACTCATTGGCCTTCGAGAAGTCGACCCCGTTATAGAAAACGCTTAAGATCTTCTTGGATGATTCATCAGTAGATTGCAGATAGGCTTCGATGAATTGCTGAGCGACACCCGCCCCCTGCTGCATCGGGAATCCCGTGTCACCATTGGCCTGCCTAGACACAATGGAGATCTCATCTGCCGTCCATTCGTGCTTCGGCATCAAACATTGATACAGTCCTATGATGATGACGATCACAATACCGATGATCACCGTCATACGGACCGTCTTGGCGGTCTGGGCGTTCTTATTCTTCCTGTCCTGAGCCTTGCTCCCATTCAGCTTAGACTTGCGAGATCTACGGTCTTCCTGAGTGTCTTCGTCTTGTCGCTTCTCCTCGGCTTCCTTAGATAGCCTCTCTTGCTTCCTACGCATGGGGGTGAGATACTCATGGACCTCCTCGTCGGTGAACTCCTCATCATCCAGATCCCGGTGGTCATTATGATCACCAGCATCTGATGGATCAGAATCCCTACGAGAGCCATTGTAATTAGACCGAGGGCCAGAGGACGAATCGGACGTGTCAAACGAGACGTCATAATCTGCATCATCATCCACATCATAATCATCAAGATCTGGCATCACATCATACGATACGTCATAGGATGGTCCATTATCCACATTTGGACCGCCAAATCCCCCATTCCCCACCTGATTATGTGGCAGATCTCTATTGTCTTGCGGATGGATAGACCTTTCATAGGAATTCATCTGTCCCATCTGTTGTGGATGGGAATCATAAGCCCCAGGATTCGGATGGAGTGTGTTGTTACCGCCATACAAGTCCATACCGGCTTGCCCCTGATTTCCCATGGGTTGATTCGGGATTCCAGTCTGTAATGACGGATTGGGGAGACCATTTTGGAGATTGTCACGTCCATCGTACTGATTGGGAACTCCTATTCCTTGATTGCCATAGGATTGATCTCCACCATACGGCTGTGAACTGGAGTCATAATGGGGTTGAGGGGGTTGATTGAGATTCTCCGCCCCCGGGATTGGGATCGTGTTCTGTGCAGGGACGGACCCCGGTGTTGGAATCCCCCCGTTTTTCTGTGGTGACGGTCTTGGGGAATTAGACCCACTGTTTCTTCTCTGCAGACTCATAAAGTGCTCATATTGGTGAGATCGCAGCTTGGATGTCCTAAAACCAATCGATCTAAGCTAGATGTTCCCACTCTCGTCAAATGATTCGTGAAAAGCAGATCGGTGGACCCCATTTCACATCCATGTTTCCATTGAAGGGAGTACCGGAAGCTGTGAGTCTAAATGCGACCATTAACTTGTTTCCCAAGCCGTCCTTGATACGATCAATTAACGACGCCGGTGTGACGCATGGGCAGACACGTACAATGAAATTTCTCTTCGATCACATCATGAAAAGTCAGACCTCAGGAGGTCCTGGAATTGGATGATCTTTTTGATTTGACTGGAAACAAGAACACCTCCCCTATGAGCAATGTTCCGCGTGTGGAATCTAAGAATGCAGATCTCATGGCAAGACCGTTGGCGGTCAGAATGAGACCTACCATGTTGGATGATGTAGTCGGTCAGGATGAGGCGTTGTCTAACACGTCTCCCCTGAGAGCCGTGGCGACTCCGCCCAACATGATGTCTGGGTCTGCCGCCTCGTCCATCATCCTCACCGGTCCTCCAGGGGTGGGTAAGACGACCATAGCAAGGATACTCGCATCACAATCTGGCAGAAGATTCATAGAATTGTCTGCCACTTCCTCCAGTGTCAAAGACGTGAAGAACGTCATTACAGAAGCAGCCAGACTCAGAACAGAGGAAGGGGTGGAGACATTGCTGTTCATCGACGAGATCCATAGGTTCACGAAGTCCCAGCAAGACGCATTACTGCCGGGGGTGGAGAACCAAGACGTCGTGTTCGTGGCGGCCACCACCGAAAACCCGTCATACTCTGTCATAAGACCGTTACTGTCAAGATCCGTGACTGTGAAACTGAAAGCCCTTGATGATGTCTCGTTGAGGGAATTGGTGAACAGAGCTCTGGAGTCTCCAATGGGATTCAATGGCTCTGTGGAGTTAGACGACAACGCCGTCCAGGTGCTTGTAGACGCCGGGGGTGGAGATGGGCGTAAGACCCTTGGATTGTTGGAGATGGTCGTGAACTCTACACGTAGATCTAAACCTCTCATCGTTGATGCCTCTGGCGGTAATGATTATGAGTCCGACGAAGACGGTCTGGAACGTCGGTCTACTGTGGATGATGTGTCCCATGTGACTGTTGACGATGTTCTTAATGTGCTTGAGAATGTTTCTAACATCTCGTATAACCGTGGAGGCGATGATCATTATGACATGGCGTCTGCGTTCATCAAGTCTATGAGGGGCAGTGATGCTCAGGCCGCGATCTACTGGGCTGCTCGCATGTTAGATGCGGGTGAAGACCCGATGTTCATCGCGCGTCGTGTGGTCATAGCCGCGTGTGAAGAGGTGGGTCTTGCGAATCCCGAGGCTTTGGTGGTCGCCAACTCGGCGTTGCAAGCCGTCTCCCAGATAGGGATGCCGGAAGCCCGGATAATACTGAGTGAGGCCATCCTGGTGGTAGCCACAAGTCCGAAGTCTAATGCGTCTTACATGGCCATCAATTCTGCTTCAGACGCCATCAAGAATGGAATGAGAGGAGAGGTCCCATTGTATCTCCGCAACGCCACGAATCGTGAGAAGGAGGCGCTGGGGTATCATAGGGGGTACAAGTACGCCCATGATTGTCCGTATGGTATAGCTGACCAGAACTATCTCCCAAAGGGCTATGAGGATGTTGAGTTCTATAAGCCGAAACCTGTAGGTCAGGAGAAGGAGATCATCCGCCGTATGGATTTCATTCAGCCCAAACTGCACCCGGACAATCCAGTCAGGGAGGGATGAGGTCTCTTACCTTGGGAGTCGTTCTGATGGGATGGCGATCATTGTCTGAATCGTATTAGATGGTGTGGGTGATCGCTACCCACCTGTTGGTCTGTTTTTGGAGTGGGTCCCGCCAGAGGTCTTTCCGCTGGTTGTTTTCGTGGGTGTGTTGTTATATAATCGCTGTATCGATGGAACTGGCTTGATAGTCTGTCTGATTGAATGGTGGACGCCAGGATCGTCGTAAAGAGGTGAAGATGACCGATTTTGAAGAGCTTAAGGCGAGGTGCGAGGAACATCACGAGGAGCATAAGGCCGAACGTGATGAGAAACGTGCAGAACGTGATGAGCGTCATGCTTTTGACGTTGCAGAACGTGAAGATCGTCATGAGCTGAAGGAAGAGACGAAAGCCGACTCTCATGAAGCCGAACGTCTTGAACGTGACGAAGATCGTAAGGACAAGGCGATGGGCAAGGCCGCAGAGGCCGAGGAACGCGCAGATGAAGATCGTGAAGAACTGCACGACAGATTCGGCGTTGACGAAATCCCAGCAGACAACAAGTCTGAATGATCTCCGAAGAGAATGAGATAACGAAGCGATTGTCTCATCATCCCTCAAACATGGAAGACCGGCGTTAATGTGAATTCCACTTAACGCCGGTCTTTCTTATTGATTTACCTTGCCGACCTGACCAGATCTCCGATTCCACTGGGGCACCGAAGACCGCATCAGACGGATGATCAACCTATCCTCTTCCTCAGATCACCGAACCACTTCAGCAGGGCGTCCACCTGCTCCCTCAGATTGTCAATGTCGTCCTTATAAACCTTCATGACATCATCAGGTCTCATCTCCATCTTCAACCGCCCGAAATACTGCATCGTGTAGAGGAAATCAGCCTCACCATCATTCACAGAGTCTGGCGAGTATAGATCATCATCGTTCATGTCTTCGTCGCCATTGACGTCTGCATCGAGGTCAAGATCTTCGAGACCTGTGGTGAGCGCCCCCTGCGCAGACCCCGAGTCCTTCACAGACAGGCGATCTTCGTCATTATCGGGATCATGCTGATCTAACTGGCTGAAGGAATCCTCCTGAACCGGAGGCTCATCGTCATCCCCATCTGTTGGGGAGTTGTCATTCTTGATCGCAGCCCTCTCATTCTCTACAATGTCGTTGATCTTCGATGCTGCCGTTCCTGGGTCATCATTCGCTGTGGCGTTCTTGACTTTCTCGGTGATGCGTGGGAGTTCTTTCTTGATGTCTCTGGTCTGTGCTTCTGTGAGAAGGAGTTTCGTTCCATCTGGCGCTGCGTCTTCCAGTGTGGCGATCACTTCTGCTTGGTTGATGAGTTGGTATGAGCGGCTGGTGGACATGTCGAACTCGGTTGCAACGTAATCCGCCCATGTGGAGTATCCCAATGACTTCCACGCCTTGCCGTCATGGGCTCGTTTCACCAGCACCCAAGTGGCCGTCGCGTATGATTTGATGGCGTTGGTGATCTCCTCGGCTGCTGACTTGCTCATGGCCCCCGAGTCTACGAGTTCCTTGTCCTCGTCGCTCATCTTGTTAGAGGTGATTTCGGCTAGGTCAGCGGCGTCGTTCTCCGTCTGCGCGTCGACCAGCTGATCAATGAGATCTGGCATTGCCTGCTCCTTAGGTTCAGAACCCCAATGAGTTGAGATTAATTGGGGTCATTGCATTGTAAGTTGATCTTTATGAATGGCAGATATTGCTAGATCATGGTCATTGGGCGCTATCTAACGGTATGATGAATTGCAATCGCTATCGTCAAGAGATCTGAATCATAGGTTGACGTCATACCAACAGAATCGTTTTGTCTGTAATGGGATCTAAAGCGAAAAATCGGAATCTGAGACACGGGATCTTCGAAGATGATGGAGTACTCGTCTTAACAGATCTTAAGCCTCTATCAAATCGATTAGGCTCAGGGTCGGTGTCATACCATTAACCCTGGGCCTAATCGATTCTAAGGTCTCAAACCAAACGACATCAAATCACAGATCCATCCTGTCAAGGGCCTTAGCCAAAGCCCGCTGCTTGTCCTTCGACATAGACTCTTCCCTCACCTCATGACCATTACGGTCTAAACGCACATTTGTAAACGTATCACCAGAACCAGCGATTTTCGTGCGCTTACCAGCAACACCGGTCTTAACACTAGATCTTCCCTTGCCATCAGTGTCTTCTTTTCCGTCATCCGCCGTGACTTCAGATGTTTTACCGGAGATCTTCATGGCAAGCTCAGTATGGGTCTTGAGTTCCTTCGTAAGATGACGTGTCCAGTCCTTGCCGATGTACTTGTCTAGTTTCTCCACCTGCTTGGCTGTGGCGTAATCCAGCCCGTGGAACCTCTTCACCAAGTCTGTCATGGTTTTGCGTAGGGCTGACACGGACGTCTCGCTACCGTCTAGTATCCCCGCATAGACGTAGTTGATTGAGTCATTCAGCTTGAATCCCATGGTTTCGGCAGACCCCTTAGACGCTTCGTTGACGCCATTCTGATCAACGAACACCACCACAGGGGCTGGTTCACGGACTATCCTCGCCGCCTTGGTGATCAACCATACCGCCATGGGCTGGATGTTACGATGGCGATACACCAACCCCCAACGTTTCGTGTCCCTGAACGACTCAGTGAGATCTAATGGAATCATCACGATCGTAGGGCAATTCACCCCATACCAGACGGTGGTAGACCAAGTACCGAGGATCTTAAGTCCCACGGCCTTCATCCCAGGCCATAAAGACCTCATGGTCTTCTGGAGTCTACCGTACTCCTTGATCTGCCATTCCTTCGCGGGTTTGAATGCCCCCATCTTACGCCTCAAGGCTTCACCAAGGAGGAATGACGCCTCCATGAAGATCGCACCAAGTACAGACGCTAATCCAATGGCTATCATACCGGCGGGCATGAACGTGTAACCCATCATGAACCCCATGGCGGCTGACACAAGGCTTATGGTCCATCGGGATGTCATTGGATGAGCCACATAGGAGATCAGCACCGCCAACGCCCATCCAGTCAACACGGCAGTCCCCCATAACGCTGCGGTGTTCATGCCACCATACGCATAACCAGACTGCACCGCCAAAGCTGCCATCATAATGGTTAGACCAAGGCTCACGACGCATTTGAATGCGGCCTTCATGTTCCGCCATAAGATCAGCACCACACTGACAGACGCCGCCGCGAGGACTGGTTTCCACCACTGAGACGGGTAGAACCAAGCCACGGATCCCTCCACCACGATGAACACTGCGATCATGATGGTGATCATCGTCCTGTTCTTCAACCAGAACAGTCTTAGGGCCCTCCTCCATTCGTTCCTATTCTGCCGGTGTCGTCTCTCTGCCGCCTTACGACTGATTTCCCCAGTATCCCGAGATGCAGATGCAGATGCGTTCATGACGGAAGCCTCATTAGAAGCCACGGAATGGGAGTCTCTCCTAGACTTCAAATCGGCATCGTCTGCTGAAATGGGAGCAGTATCTCCATTGCCGGTCTTAACAGAGGTTGATGTTCTGTTCCCCGCATCGCTGATTCCCCTGTTGTTTGACCGGGATCTGTTCTTTTTCTTGCTCATTCGGCTGGCCGTTCCTAAATGCGATTCACGATGATTGTTTGTTCTTGTTAATAAATGAATTGTATGTCGTCGTATGTCCTATTCGGGAGATCAGGCAAGGGAATGACCGTCAACACCGTCAACGTGGTGGAGGCAAAATCTAAAACCATGATCTACAATTGGAAACGGGGCAATAACGCAGACCCTATCATCAACGTCATTCCCCCGTTACCGAGATCGCAATCCCCGAGACTCCGGTTTATTCTTTTCTTGCCATCTGAGAGCCGGAATCCCTTACTTATTAGACCCGCTAGACTTCTGATCTTTCTGGATGTTCTGGTACTTCTCAGACAGTTGATTCATCCTGACTTGGGACGCCACTTGAGCTCCAGTGATGTCCCCGTCGACCTTCCATTCAGACCCAGTCCAGTCAATGACGATTACATAAGAGGCCGGTAGACCACAAACCGTTTCCATAGGGAATGAAACTTGACCACGGGCCTCGTCGACCATCACTCCCTTTAGATCTGGTTTGAACGTCTTCTCTGCCTCAACGGCCTTGCCGTGCAACTGCCAAGACATGATGATGCTCGTCAATGCGGCGGCCTTCATGGTCGGGTAATCGACCAATCGATCATCACCTTTCGTGTCGTCTGAGAACCATAGCGAGTCCTGGACCTCCTTGGGCATCCTCTCATAATTGCCATTAGCAAAATCATTGAGGATGTCGGTAGATGCATTGTCGTTGAAGAAGTCCTCAGGGAGACCCGCCTTGTCCAATTTCGAGATTAACTTCAAATACCAATCTAAAGCTGACTTCCCGGCCTCGTCAGGAAAATCACTTACGACAGAGACGGAAGACGATGGATTGGAGGGTGCCACGTTCCCAGACCTCTTGCTGGAGTTAATGGAATCAACAACCTTTGGAAGCCCCAATGCAAGACCTACCACCAACGCGATGGAGAGCAGCACGGCCACCACGCCGATCAAGCGTAGTTTCACGCCCTCGGTGTCTGTTGGTCTCCTTCTGTTAGACCTGCTTTTCGCCATTCCTATTGATCTCCCTGTCTTATCTTCCCTGAATCAAAAACATCACCATAGATACGGATCGTCCTTATTTGACATCCGACCCGAAGACCTCTGTGAGGATCGAATCCATGTAGTCTTGGGCCTCTCTGCCGTTCAAGCGCACCACTTCAAGACCTCTGAGATCTACCACCTCAGATTCGTCACAAGGCGCTAGATTTGATTCATGCGTCTGTCTGGTATCAACGGCCTCCAACTTGATGTCTGAGTCAGTCGTTCCACGAATCGTTTTGTTGTGATTGTCCATGATCATTCTGGTCCGTCTTCCTTTTCAAGTCTATCGTACCGTGATTCAAATGCAGACTGCTGTGCTTTCGCTTTCCTACGGCGATTCCTGCGTCTGATCCTCTCCCTCTTCCTCCATGCGTCATAACGTGCGACCCAGAAAAAATAAATGAAGGCTTCGATGACCACCACGACAACAAGTATGATCATCATGACCGTTCCACGGTGGTCGTACAATTGGCTTAGACCCTGGGCTGTCTCCACCATAGTGGAAGATCCCTCGAAAGCCCCGGTACCATCGTCTCCCGCAAACTTGCTTGCGGCATCTACGTAAGGTTTGAACGAATCGAAGATCATGAAGACCGCTATCGCTGCGGCAACGCCTAAGACTCCGATCAGGCTCATGGTGATCACGGGGAATCTGGGCTTATGGTCCCTAGACTCCTCACTAGATTGTCTGGCGATCTCGCGTTTGCGTTTCATGGCCGTGGAAGAGTCAAGGAATCTCCTCTCGTCCTCGGTCAATCCATCAACGGTGGTCCTCATGTCACGGGGCATGATCAGCCCTCCATGATCTTCTTGACGTCTTGTAAGATCTGAAGGACTGGTGCGATCGCCGTCTGCTGATCCATTCCGAATGAGTCATTCAACACGGAATCAAGTTGCATGGCGGCGTCCCTGATAGACACCAGATCGTTCGTCACCCGCAGATCATCCTGTGACACTCCCATCATGCGTAAGATGGTGTTGATGTTCTTCAACTGATTGGCGCTGAGGGAGATGAGATGGAACGCCCTCTGAGATCCATCCATCTTCTTGGTGTTGTCTAACTCGATGACGCCATCGCGTAGACTGGGATCGATCTCGATGATGCTCTTGATGACAGATGCCTCTGTACCATCCATCTTGATGCTAGACTTGCCCATCTGATACGCAACATCTAAGAACCCACGCACATACCCCTGCTGATTCTGATCTAGCTCGCGGTAGTCGTCTACGATCTTGATGATCTTGGTGATCATCTGAAGATCTAGCTGGTTCGTGGGGGTGGTCGTTGTTCCAGTATAGGCCTGTTGTGACTGGGCGTAAGACCCACCGACAGCGTTCTGGACCCAATTGCCTTGATAACCCGTGGAGCCTTGAGATTGAGGGTTCATTTGCTCATCGCCATCCATGTTGTTCTTTGTCGTTGGTTGCTGTTCATTGACCACCGCAGACTGCACCGGCTGGTCATAAGAATTCTGATTCAATGAAGCGGGATTATAATCAGTCGTCGCGTCAGATGTGTTCGTATCATACTGAGGCTGACCGTAGCTGGCATAATGAGATTGGTCTCCATAAGAATCAGGTTGATCGTATGTGACCTGCCCCTGATCTGCAAGGACGCTTCCATCACCAGACGCATCATAACCCCCATCTGGACTTGTGGTGTCGTACGCCGGGGATTGCTGACCCACATTAGGGCTCTCATGGTTGGATTGAGTTAGGGCGTCGTTGTATGATTGGCTGGTTGTGGAATTACCGTCATACGATTGATCACCATAAGGATGTGGTTGAGATCCCTCGTCTATCAGGGAGTCAGAGAAGTCTAGCATTCCATCGTCGTCTACCGTGACACCGTCCTCCAGATCAGCCTGACCACGGGTGACGTTCATGTTGTCTTGTGGATCAATGATTCCGAATGCTATTCCGTCGTCATCCTGTGCAGTCGTGACCGCTGGAGTGAGATTTTGTTGGTCCACATGTTGTACCTGCGCATTGCCGATGGTGTTGTCTGTGGACGGTAGGCTTGTGTCTTCCTCACCGAATAAGTCATCGTCTATGGAGTGTGTATTCGAGTTGTTATCGTCCTCGTCGTCATCAAGGAAGTCGGAGTTGAAGTTGTCAAAATTCATGCTCTCGATACTGTTGTCGTCATCCTCGTTGTCGTCTAGGAAGCCCCATTCATTTGGCATCTACGAAGTTCACCTGCCTTTCTCAAGGTCGAACGATGCCCGATGATTTTCGACATCGTAACTGACATTCAAAATATTGTTCTTCTCATGACCGATCTTCGGGTTGCTGATGATCCAGTCCGCCAATGGAAGGGTGATAAGACGGCGAACGGTGCGCTGTAGTTCTCTAGCGCCGAAACGATCTGAGTCCGCCTGATCTAGAATCCAATCCACCGCATTGGCGTCTGGCTTGCCATTCAGCACGATGCCCGGATGAGACCTATGCAGGTTCGCCCCCAGTTCGTTCATCTGCTTCTCGAAGATCTTCTCCAGATCCTCACGACGCAGTTTGTTGAAGAGCACGATCGCGTCGATGCGGTTGATGAACTCGATCTTGAAGTAATTGTTGATGGCCTCTTTGGTGAACGCCACCCTCTCCTTCTCAGCGAATGCGATAGAAGCCGGAGCGCTCATGGTGGGCGCGAATCCGGACTTTGGTTTAGACGCCTTGCCATTCCCCAGATTAGACGTCATGATGATGATCGACTTACGGAAGTCCGCCACATGGCCCAGCCCGTCAGTCATCTGACCATTGTCAAACACCTGCAACATCGTATCCCATACCTGCGGATGGGCCTTCTCGGCCTCGTCTAGAAGAATGATCGACTGTGGGTCCTCAAGCACCGCGTTTGTGAGCACACCGCCCATCTCCGCGTCCTTGTAACCACGGGAGGCCCCGAACAGCTTGTTCACCGAATCTTCCCCGACGAACTCACCCATGTCTATACGGACGAAATGCGCCGGCTTCTCATACAGTTCATTAGCCAACTGACGGGCCAATTCCGTCTTCCCCACACCAGATGGGCCAGCGAACATGAACACCCCAACAGGACGGGTGGGGTTACGGAGGCCCGTGGCGTCTATCTTGATGGCGTTTGTGATCTGGTCAATGGCCTCGTCTTGGTTGACGATCGTCCTACGGAGCCTCTCTGGGAGAGTGGACACATCTTTATAGGCGGTGGGTTTGTTCTTCTTGCCCTTCTTGATGGCCGCGTTCACGCCCTCATCAGAAGCGGCAGATCCAATCATGTCAAGATCTAAGTCCTGTCCATCATCACCAGCCTCGTCAAGACTGATGCTGAACGTGGCGGGCTCATTGGCGAAGTTCTTGGCAAACGTCCTCATCTTCGAGGCCGTGACATTGTCGATGGGCTCTTCTACGAGCTTGGCATGGGCCTGCTCCAGGACTCCAATCAATTCCCCGATAGGCGTCGAGATCTTATCAGAACCCTTCAACGCACGGGGCTCCTCGTTCTCCCCGTCTACATACTTCAGGAAGGTCTTGAGGAACACACCTACCATCTCACCAGACAGCCCATCGCCGTCACTGTCTAGCTCCTCGTCATTCACCTTGACGAGGACGGACAGCAATTCCTTCCAAGTGGGCTGGAACTCGTTTAGGTCTAGAAGTTCAAAGTCCTTACATTTAGACCCCAGTCCATTGCATGTCCCCGCGATCGCGCCCGTGGGGCATTCAATTACGAATGCAGCCCCATCCACCTGGGATGAGATACCAGCGGCCTGGGTTGGCTCGTACAGTACCACCACCGGTTGGAATCCGTTGGAGAGATCCTCCTTGACCTGTTCCCTCAATGCGTCTATCACCTGCTGTGGAAATTCGTTAGACGCTTCCTCCAAGCCCTTCTGGATCAGATCCATCATACGGTCTGTCATCTCGTCAGAGTCGTAGACATAGACCTTGAGGGGGCGAGACTTCAATCGTGGGAGATCTTCCTGATTCATCGTCCACACATCGATGAGACGGCTCTTGCCAGAGTTCTCGGGACCTGTGATGAGGATGCTCTTCGGTTTGCGGGTGTAGTTGAACACCCTGTTAAGACCGATGATGGCCTTGCGTTGGAATTCCGGTACGTCATCAAGTGTAAGCAAGTCCCCCTCGTCAATGTTAGACTTCTGGATCAGGGGGAACACCGAGGGCAGGACCTCCTTCCGCATGTCAAAGCCTTGGTCGACGTGATCACTACTTCCGAAACCGGCAAAGTCGACGATCTCCTCGTCATGCTCTCCAAGCAGGTCATCATGTTCTGAGATGAGGTCCTCTAGTTCTTCGTTCGTGCAGAACTTGACTTTCTCGCCATAGAGTCTGGTGAGCCGTTTCTTCTGGTCATCCGACAGTCCATCTTTGGGGAGGCAGAGGACATCATCATCCTCCAGTTCCCCGGGTAAGTCTAATCCCAGGTTCTTAATGAAGTTGCGGTCTGCCTCTGACATCTTGTTGTTCGATCGGGTGTTCGATGGATGACTGGCTTTGCCCATTCCACTCCTCCGGTGCTGGAAGCGCATTCCTGCTTACTATTCATTGATACATTGATTCATTGTACCGTAGTAAGTGGTTTTTGACAAGTTTCAGACGTTTCGTACATGGAAATTGTGATAGATTGGCGTGTCATGCAAGTCTCACACGATTTATGCAAGAAAATCGGAATCTTAACGCAATTCCCTGATTTAGATCACGGTGGATCTACCTCTATCTTACGGGAATGCAGATTCAACAGGGATTGATGGCGATTTTATGATGGGCTGCCGTTTCCTGGAACAGATAATCATGATCTGCCATCTTTGATGTCTCCGTGATAGATTTGGCTTGCCTTGATCACCGACCACAACAGATCTCCGGTGACCACGAACAATTCAAACAAGGGTCCCATGGGATCTAAACCCGAGAATAGAACAAGGCGACATCTCAATCAAGAGACATCGCCTTGCAATGTAGATCAAATCCAGTTGATGCACATGGATAAGTTCAAATATGTAGGTCACTCCTCGTCGGGGTTGCTCATATTCAGACTGTACACGTCTTCGTCCTTCTCACCGTCTGCCTTGAGCTGATCCCAAATTACGATCCTCAGTTCGTTCGGATTGTCAGATTCACGGACCACACGACCACGGAGATCATCACGCTCGCTCGACCTTAGAGTCTTCAGTAAGATGTTCTTCACGAAAATCAAGTCTAGCGGTGAGGAGAGGGTGTTGTCCTTCATCGGAACCTGAGCGCTCCAATCACCAGCCGCCGAACTCACTGTGATCTCCCCGGCATCTGGATCTAAGTGCATGTACACATTCGTCTCCGAATTCCATGCCCCAAGCTTCGTGACCGCCGTCTGCAATTCCTTTCGATCAAACGTGAACGTCTCATCGTCACGCTCATCGAAGATCATCGCTGAATAATCTGGTGTCTCAGCCTTGACCTGATTCACACGGGCCGTGTTGCCGTCGTCGAACTCTAGAAGAACTGCATTATCGTTCACATACAGCTCTACGGTCGAGGCGTCTTTGGCGTCTTGCAGCCCCTTCACGTCACCCACAGTAAGCAGGAAATGCTGGGCTTCATCAGACTTGGCGTTGTAAGTCAGCTTCTGGAACGCGAATGTGTAACCGTCTGTGGCGAGCACACGCAAAGTCCCCTCACCGTCCGTCTCAAAGTCTAGGCACTGGAACACTGGAAGCTGTCCCGATGGATCTGGGATGACAGACAGTTGACGCACCACATTGAAAAGATCCGCAGGCACAAGTGACCCGACATCAACCATCCCCTTAGACCCGTGGATGGGACGGTCCGCGGAGGACACAAGCGGAACACTGAGCCGGACCCCACCATTGACCTGGAAGCGGGTCTTGTCCTTCTTGGGGTCGTATTTGAACACGATGCTGTCTGACGTCGCCTGGGACGGGATCTTCTTGAGCGCGGCGGCATGGAGTTCGAACACCTGGGTCTCATCGCCCGCGTCCTTGATGTCAGCGTCTACCTTGGTCGAGCGTTCACCGTACATGGAAATGGAGGAGAATGTGACGATGGTGTCCGTGACCTCCATCCGGACCGTGGCGGTGTCATTCTTGGAATCTACGATGTCAACCACCCACTTGGTGGCCTTCGCCAAGACTTCCCTGTCAAATGTGATCTGCACTTGCGCGCTCCTTCTGTTATACCGTCGGGCTTGACTCCACCCGATCGAGAGTTCCTTACATCTAGTAATGATGATTCGTTACGAATGAAATTGTAGCGAGACCCATCAAATCATTGTTGATTGCAGATTCATCTAAATCTAAACCACCTCAAATCACAGACCAAAGTCCATCTCCTCATCCGAGTATGGCGTGTCTTCACCAATAAGAGTGGGCTCACCAGACTCAGATCCAGCCGGGTCGTCCACGTCTGCATCCGCATCAAGCGGCTCGTCTCCACCCGTCAGATCAGCCTCCTCCGTAAGATCTGATCCCCCATCCAAATCATCCGGAATCTCAGCCTCGTCACCGTCCCCCGGCAAATCATCGATGACCACATCAGATGTAACCGAATCTCCAGTGGTGCCAGACACTGCATCGCCCTCCTGGTCTTCCGCAGGAACAGACTCAACTTCCCCCTGTGTCTCATTCTTATTAGATGTCTTACGACAACCACGCTTTGGATTCACGGACTCCTCCACCCTGACGTCTTCATTCGCATCATCGCCAGAGTCTGATTCGTTGTTCTCATCGGTTATTGGTTCCGATTCGTTCCCATCATTCAGATTACCGTCCTCCTGGGAGTCAGATGCCTCCCCTTCACCATCCCCAGTGGAGTCGTCCTCTGATTCGTCTGCATCATCTGAATCGGTGGAGACACCATCATCAGCGACCACAGACTGGAGATCCTCGATGCCGCTGGATGATTCAGAGTCTGGATCAAGAGGATCTACATCCTTCGAGCTGTTCCCCTTATTAGAAGTCCCCTTCTTGACTGCGGTCTCAGCCTCAACCTCCGGCGACCCGGCTTCTGAGTCTTCTTCATTTGACGTCCTTATGATCTCCGCGTCAACATCAACCAACGGGTCTACGATGTCCCCCAATGCCAAGGTGATCTCACTAAGCTCGACTTCACTGATGCGGTCTGCTATTCCCTGACGGTAGTCTAGATCTTCCTTGATCTTGGTGTAAAGCGAAGCACGTTCACCTAAGGCCTTGTTAATGTCATCTTCCAGCTTCCTGATGTTCTTCATGCCAACGGTCACGTCAGACTCGACAGACTTCACTTCCTCCTGGGCCTGCTTGACCATTTCGTCATACATGTCGAAGAAGCTCTTCTTCTTACCAGACGTCTTCCTACCAGCCATGAATCCATGTTCCTTCCACTAAGATCTGCAATAGATCGATCTGGTGGCTGATTTGGAATCAAAATCACCAATCAACCACCCGTCAGATCAGTCTGATGCAGATCGCCAATGAGATCTAATCTACAGATCGAATTGTAGTGGGGACATGGTAGATTTGACGGATCTTAGACCCCGGAATCTCCCCTTAGATTCAATTAGGCTCAGGAGTGATGTTATAGCTTCACTCCTGAGCCTAATCAAATTGATGGTGACTTGAGATCTGTTAAGACGTGCAATCCATCATCTTCAAGGTAGATCTGCCTGAAATTGCGAATCTCGCGAATGATCCACATCCATGTGATCTCGCTTAAACAGACGGGAAGATCAGAGGGCTTATTAAGGCAGATGTCTAACCTACTTCTCGTGAGATTGGGGATCAGAGTCCTCTGACCGACCAGACCCAGGCGCGGTGGGGCCATCAGATTGACCGTCATCGGTCTTGTTGATGGCGACCGTCAACTCTACTATCTTCTTAGAGTCCTTCACCAGACGAGACCCCGGTTCGATAGACTGCTTCACTATAGTTCCCGCAGGCCATGAACTGTTGTTCTTCTCGTCTGTGGTCGCCCCGGTCTTCTTCAAGACCTTGGCTTTCAATCCGATGGATTTCATGGCCTCTAGTGCTTCGTTGGGGCTCATTCCCCTAACGTCTGGGATGGTGATCATGTCCGCCGGTGTCACATCGACCTTCTGCCAGTGGTTGTCGGTGTTGTTCAAGTCTAACCGTTTGTCTGGCTTACCGGCAAGATTCGTGACTATGAAGTCTCTCGTGGTCATCATGGTAGGTTCGGCCAATGGGCCATTGCCATATCCACGCCACACGAAATAGGTCATGGGGCTGGAGAAATTGCCCAATGGGTCATAGGCGTTGGAGAACACTGTGTACCAAGGAGTCGTCTGGGTCCACGCAAGATTAGCGAAGCTGTCTGTCGTGCCAGACTTGCCGACCGTATGATGCCCGGGTATCGCCGCCTTGGCTCCGAATCTATCTGGGATGTCTGTACCGTTGATGTTGGCGTCTTGCGCCTTGAGCACTATAGACGCCGAATGTGGGCTCATCACAGACCTACAGGCCGTTTTGCTTCCATCCCAATCGTCTGGCGTGTCTAAGGGCTTGCCGTCCATTCTCGTTATAGACGTCACTGGTGTCGCGGGGCAATAGACGCCCTTGGCGTTGAAGGTCGCGTAGGCGGCGGCCATGTCGATCGGGCTGTTGTCCGTGACGCCCAAGGTGAACGAGGCAGATCTTGGGTTGATCTCATCCGGGACATGAAGACCAACAGACTTCGAGAACTCTTTCACCTTCTCGACCCCGATCCGGGACTCTAACTCTACGAACCAAGTGTTAGACGAGTACGCCGTGGCTTGGCGATACGTTTTCAGACCGCCCTGCATCGCACATGACACAGAGTTCCCGATGCCACCGGTCGGTACGTCGAATCCTGGTTTCGCCCACGGGCAGGCACTGCTGATCGAATTCAACTGGGCCTCCGTATACCCCTCGTTCAGAGCACTGGCCAACGTCATCATCTTATACGTGGAGCCCGTCTGGGTGGGGGAGTCTGCAAGGACTATCTGAGTCTGACCCTTGCTTGCGTCTCCACCCCAATCACGATTCGCCCCAATGGCCAAAACATGACCTGTACCCGGCTCGACCACGGCAGACGCCTGGATCTTAGGATTGGTGACACCCCAGTCTCCCTTGATCTGGTCCTCCAACTGCTGGAGCATGATGGGGTCTAACGACGTTTTGATCTCCAGCCCACCACGATTGATGGTCCTTGCCCTGTCTTCCGGAGTCGATCCCAACGCACCGTAATTCTGAAGATAGTTCATCACGTATTGGCAATAGAATGGGTATTTGGAGGATCCGCAGTCTCCGGCGCGCGGCTGGATATTAATGGAGAGCTTCTGAGCCTTGGCCTCGTCATACTGCTTCCTCGTGATCTTGCCGTCATCTAGCATCCTCTGGAGGACATACTCCTGACGTTGCTTCACCTTGTCATAGACGTTCTTGTCCTCCAGCTGACGCAGATTGTAGATAGAGGGGTTGTTGACTGACCCAGCGAGCGCGGCGGCTTCTGCTATGGTCAGGTCACTGGCTTTCTTGCCCAACAGGGATTCGGAGGCGGTCTCTACTCCGTAGACGTTTGGTGCGCCGATTGCTACGGTGTTGAGGTACTCTAATAGGATCTCCTCCTTAGAGTGGGTCTTCTCGTAGCCCATCGCCATCTTGAGTTCTGTGAGCTTACGGGCGATGGTCGGCGCCGAGGCCTCCATCCTCGTCTCATCTGTGGCGTTCACATCATAGTACTGACGGTTCTTGATCAACTGCTGTGTGATGCCAGATCCACCGCCGGATCTTTTCACGAGGCTTCTCAGCGTGGAGGGGACGTCGATTGCCCCATGTTCCCAGAAGCCCTTGTCCTCGGCGGACACCATCGCGTCTCGCATGACCGGACTGATCTTGTTCAGATCATCTACTTCCTTGCGGTCTTCCGTCCATACCTCAGCGAATTGATCACCGTTCTTGTCATACATGACGGTATGCTGCATCGTCTGTGAGTCTGGGGCCTTCTCGTCGGCGGCTACCCAGTATCTTGCGAGTGGGGCCAGACCGTTGAAGCCCACGGCGAGCATGAGTAGGGCCGCTCCGAGCAGAGTGCATAATAGGGCCAAGATGAGGCCGATGGTTTTCGTGAGTCCTTTTCCGCGTCTTATCATAAGTTGCATTATAGCTGGAGATCTGATGTCTTGGTGGATTCGATTAGATCTTGACGTGGGAAGATTCACGGTTCCTTCGCTAATGATCGTTCTTTATGATTCGGAGATTGACAATGAACGCGACCGCTATGGTGATTCAAACAATCAGTCAAACCGTTACATGAGATCCCAGCGCCCTCCTCACTGCATCTGATTTCTATGACCGACTATGATTGTTCCAAGGCCTGACCTCCGGTAGACTTCAGAACGAGGGTTGGAGTCAGATCGAGCCCCAAGATCTTAATGTCTTAATGTCCTTAATGCCGATTCCCCTGATTCCATGGAATCTGGAATCTGCCGGTCTCAGCCAGATTTTCGCTGAAGATGATGGATTGCACGTCTAAGCAGATATCAAGCCTCTACCAATTTGATTAGGCTCAGGGCTAATGGTATGACACCGACCCTGAGCCTAATTGAATCTAAGGCGGCGCGTCGAATCTTAGAACGATGTAAAATTGAATCATGAAACCCACCAATGCGGAGAAACGGAATCAGAATGGCGAATAGGAATCAGACCATCAGTGACACCCGTCTTCAGGCGGTAAACGTAATTTGCTGTTTGAAGATTTTGATGTACAATATGAACGTACATATTAAAATTATGTTACCAAGACAAGGAGGGTGACCCCACATGAGCAAACCCCTCCACCGAACCATCAAACTCAAACCCACCACCGTCTTCACCAGAACTCGTATCGAATCCCCAAGGAAGCATGAGTTAACCCAGACCACAATCGAGGCCCTTAATAAGGACGTCACCAAACTGATCAAGTTCGTTCAGGACAAGACGGGCGATTATCTCACACTAGAGTGCTTAACCAAGTTCCAGGAGGACATTAAGAAGGCCAAAGAGTCAGGAGGGGGTCTCCCCACGAATGCACTCATGCGTTGTCTCGTCCAACCCGACTTACCCGACAATAAAACAATCTTCACACCATCTAGAGTCACTGACCTCATCCAGGAGAACGTGGGTCGCATGGTCAAGACGTGGAATGGTGAAGCTGATCATTTACCATCCTCCCCAGCCGAGATTCACCTAAGCGGGAGTAACAATCAATACAGTCAGATCACGAAGATTACTAAAGATGATTTCATCGTCCTAGTAATGAAGACCCTGACGGTAGAGTACTTGATTTACTTTCATGCTCCGAAGAAGTACCTGAAGCGGTATAAGAAGATCAATAAGCCGGACATCACATTACGTGATGATGGATCATTAGAGTGGCGGTTCTCGTTAGAGGTTGAGACACCGTCTCCCAACTTGTCATTCAAGTACGTGATAGGTGTGGATCGTGGTGTGGTCGAGGCCGCCGTATGGAGTGTCGTGTCGCTAACTGATGGCCATGTGGTTGACTCGATGACTTCTAGTACAGAGCATCATCAGGTACGGGCTAAGATTCGGCGTCAGTTCCAGAATAAGAAGGGTATTAAGGCTGCGATCAAGCGGGATAACCCGGGCGTGGAGGATTTGACGACGGTTCCTCGGTGGGCGAGGGTGACGGAGTTGAATCACGCGATCACGAATGCGAAGATCGACGCTAGTAGGTTATTAGCTCAGGAGATTGTAGCGTCGGCGGTGGCTTATGATAATTGTTTGATCATGATGGAGGACTTGTCATGGTCGGGTAATTGGTGGGGTGAGCCTTATGGAGTCTTGTTGCACTGGACGGAGCATTACGCTGAGTTGGCCGGGTTGCATGTGATGAAAGTGAACCCGGCGTGGACTTCGACGTCTTGCTCGGTTTGTGGTGCGGTGTTTAAACTGAAGAAGGACGAGGCGAATGAGCTGTTGTTTCATGGGACTCGCGTGTTCTCGTGCCCGTCTTGTAAGGCTGAGTTAGATCGTGATGTGAATGCGTCGGTGAATATCGCGCGCCGTGGATTAGCACGGGCTCGTAAGTCTGCTCGGACTCGGTTATGGGGGAATCGGTCGAAGCGTGAGGCCGGGGTTGTGACGCCTCGTCAGTCTAGGTTATTGAAGTCTAGGGTGTTGAAGCCCGTGTCGTTAGTGAGGGGTACCGGGTCTGGTGGTTCCTCTTCTTTTAGTTCTTTGAGTCTGCCTGCCGGTAATGATGGGTTGCCGGGTGCTTCGGTTCAATGTGGGGTGACTCGCATTCGGGTGGATGGGCGTGTTGCTTATGATTTAAGATTATGAGTGATGCGTTCGAGTTAATTGGTTAATGGTTTATCGTGTCTTTATCACTTTAGATAACCTTTTAGCTTACCGTATCAGGATTCAAAGCCGCAGATCTGGAAATCAGCAATGTGGAAGTCAGCGACGGTTATGTGCTTTCCACCAACGAGAATCCATCGGTCCTGATGAACTCCAGAGCAGAGCATTTTGGGGTTGACGATCTCACGGCAGATTCCCTGACATTCAAGAATGGAGTGGTCAATGGTGTAGAGGTGGGCTACTCCTCATTTGAGAACGCTGAGATTTCAGATTCCATGATCGACAGGTTCAACGTCTATGAATCAGATCTCAATGGTGCCAAGATTCTCTACAACGAGATGATCTCCGATGGGTCGTTCGAGTCTACCCCCATGATGGGAGTGGAAATCCGCGGCAACAGATTTGATGATGTCAGCTTCTCGAATCTAGATCTTGATGGATCTATAATAACGGGTAATCGATTCGATGATTGCGACTTCTCAGAGGCTATGGGATTCGGTGCTTCCGAGTTCCACGGCAATCAATTCAAGGGAATCTGTTTCCGTTTCACCCAGGCCACACCGGGAGATTTCCCAGACGACAACACGTTTGAAAAGTGCCTGTTCCGTTTTAACGGTGTGGACGCCTATTACTCCCGCAATGAGCATGGCCGGACAGCAGATCTCAACATTGTTCCAAAAACTTCAGGAACTCGGAATGACACCGCTCCAATGTTCACCGTCCATTCAACACAAGGGGATGGATGGCGTTCCGTCAGTGAGATGGAGAACTGCATCAACGAATGGAAGAGGTCTTACAACGAGGACGGAAGTGATTCAGGCAAGGCGTTGAGACTTATGTCTGATCCTGGAATTCTAGCAGAGTACGTGGATTTCGTTAATGGGACATGGAACGCAACCGACATCCCAGCCACGGTAGACTCCATTGAGTTCGATTCCATAGACTTTGGGTTCTGAAAAAAGATGTCAAAGATGCAAGGCTAGATTTTTATCAGAATCAAAATCATTGATAGGTTAGGTGACGATTCGCCATTCGATCTATAGGTTCACATAAAGAGGAACCCGGCGATAAGATTCTACTCCTATCGCCGGGTTCCTGTTCTTATCCTAAGATCTTACTTAATTCAAGCCCTCATACCTCTCTATGCCGAGACTCCCTGAAATCAACAGATGGACCTGCTGGATCAATCGAAGAGCCCATCATCCAGACTGATGATTTCATTATCATCGTCATCATCGTCGTCTAACAGGTTGATTTCGTCATAATCGCCGTCGTCAATGCTGGTGGGGATCTTGGTGTTCCTCCTGCTGCCCGAATCGTCATTCGCATTAGACCCACCGTCATAATCAAATGAGAACGAGTCGTCAAATCCCACACCGAAATCTGCATCCTGGGTTTGATGGCTAGAGCCAGATGTGACCTGTGGGTCAAGATCATAATCATCATCAGCGTCTAGCGCAGACTGCATCGTCATCGTTCTAGAGCTGTTCTCCCCCAGTCTGCCAGACGCAAATGATGGGTTGGTGAGTTCCTTGATTGATGGACCAGCCGGTTTCAATCCGTTGTCACCGCCATTGAATGGATTGACTGGTGTTGGAGAGGGAAGGCCACCTGGGGCTGGTACCGCAGTTCCAGGTGTCGGCATACCACCACCCATGGACGGGGTCGGCATACCACTGGGGGTAGGCATCCCGCCATTGACTCCAGGCGCTGGAACGGCCATTCCCCCCGGTGTTGGGATTCCATTGCTCTTGTTCGGTTCTGGCATAGACGGTGAGGGCGCACCCGGCATGGGCATCCCCCGGTCAGACGATGGGTCATCCACGTCAAACTGATCCATCGTCTGGTAATTATCATCCTCATACTCATCTGCCGTGGTGTATTCGTCTTGTTGTCTGTCAAGAGCCGCCACTTCCTCGAGAGCCTGTCTCTTCAGCTGGGCTTTCAACTTCTGATTCTCACGTTGCACGATGCCCAATTGATTCTGCAAAGCCTCGTAACGGGACTGGGTATCCGCGTCCATCTGATCTCCGTTACCACCGTTGCCCATAGACTGGATCTTCTTCTGGAGTTTCCTGTTCTCGTCCTCCAGATTCATGATCTTGATTTGGGCTTCCTGCAGCTCCTGTTCTGCGGTAGACTCAGATCCGGTCATGATGGTGAAATCTGGGTCTGACATGGCTTCCGCGACCTTGGCGTTATGAATGTCTGTGTTCTGCTTGTTCAGCATGTCTTCCATCTTACGGATGTCGTTGTTGCGTTGCTGGAGCTTATCGACATACCAGGCTATGGAATCATGGACGGAATCATAGAACTCCTCGACCATGTGCATGTCATACCCCTTGGGCTGACTTACATCGAAGCGCACCCTATCAAGATCTCCCAGCAGCAGGACGTTAGACGGCACGGGGTAGTCTTCCGCGATGTTCAGCAACTCTAGGACATCGCTACGATGTCCCTTGATCTCGTCATCGATCTCACTGTAGTCGAAATCGTCATCAGACGAATCATTGAACATCGATAGACTGTCATCGTCATCTGAAGACTGCGATGGTCTCTTCTTCGATGTGGTGTTGTTGGTCTTGCTTTTGGAAGAATTGTCTCCGAACAACCCAGACAACAGACCTGGCTTCTTCGTCGATTTCTTAGAACCCGGGGCTTCCTCATGTTGGATGCCACTCCCTTGTTCTTTCTTCCCGTTTATTACCGAGTTCACGGAGTCTTTCAAGGAATCTAGAAAACCCATTTCCCTTCCTTATGATCTTAGAACAATTTGATGATTGTGGAATATTGGAATGATCGGAATCTAAGAACCGATAAGACCGATTGACTTTGGAGTAGAATCAGTGACGTGCTCCCGCCGCTTAAACCCTGTCGGGTTTTGAAGCGGGGGGCTTCTCGTGCAAGACAACTACCGCTGCCAGTAAGCGAGCTATCCCCGTGCGCCCCACGGTTCTCGTTAAAGACTAACTAATCAGAATCACCCAGCTCCTCAAGTACCAAGCGGCGCCCCTCATCACACTTGGCGTGTTGCTGATCTGGGTTTGCTAGGATGAATTGTATCCTGTTTGTTAGTCCTTCGATTCATCTCCCACCTTAGAGGTGGGAAGTCCTCTCGAAGGATTCTGATAAAAATCTTTCTGGGTCTATGTCATGGCAATGGGAGTATCACAGAATCATTGAATTGTAGATCGCCGTGGTACTCCCATTGAAGAGGCAAGCGATGTGGATCAGACCACATCATTCTCACGACCCTCAAGATCGATGCACTTATTGCACCATCTTTGGGTTCCCAGGTTCTTGCCTCCCCTTATTCTGATTTCCTGGGTGTCATTGATGTCGACCATACGATTATCATTCGGGAAGTAAGTGTCATGTCGACTGCATTGACACATCACTAGCTTGTTATTGCCATTGATCCGGTTGATACGGGCCTTACCACGCTCGACGTTGTTGTAGAACTGACGCCCAAGCTGAGTCTGCTGGATCTCCCTGTCGAATGTCGCACCAGCGCCCTCCATGGCACCAAGTCTCGCCTGATGCAAGACCTGACGCAAGGCACCCCTCTCTTTGATGTTACCGTCCTTGTCTCTCTTCTCCTCGCCCTTGTGCTTGCCATGCTTATGATAGATCGTCCTGTCTCCACTGAGACCACGGACCTTCTTGTCCTTGATGAGATTGCCGTCATTATCCCTGAGGAGGTTGCCATCCTCGTCCTTCTTGAACTCGTGTTGATCATCCCCATTGGCGTCCTTGCTCTTCACGGACTTCACGGCGCTCACAGCGCCCAACGCGGCAGCTCCACCGATCTTGCCGGTAGACCTCAATACCTTGACCGTCTTCTGCGCCACCTGATCTGAAGCGTTCACATTGAGTTTGCTCATGATCATGTCCACCAGCTTGCGTCCGGCGGTCAGGAAGACGATACCGGCGAGGACCATCAACAGGATAGACTTGAGGTAGTCTCCGATGTTCAAGACGCCCTGCATGATGTTAGACGTCACTACTATCATAAGCATGTAGACGATTCCTATGACGCCTCGCTTGACGACCGTACCCCATAGCATTCCACCCCATCTGGTGAGGAGTGTGTTCCCGATGTTCGGGACGATGCTCAACGTCAAGACCACTGGGGCGAAAACCATCAGAACGACGCTCATGATAGACGCCGCGAGAATAGTAATGCCCAAGGCTATGGGGCCAATAAGCGCTATGCAGGCGACGAGCCCCATGATCGAAATGGTAAGCCTCTGCCAAGCGTCTCCGCCGATCCAATTTCCCCACCATTCCGTGACTTGAGACTTGTCCTTTGGGGTGTACACGTCATAAGAGTTCCCGCTGTCTGAATCATAGGTGCTGGTCGAGGTGGCCCCATTACCGTAACGGTAGACCATACCGCCACTGGTGCCCCAGAAACCACCGGGGTTGCTGACGCTGATCTCGTCGCCCTTCTGATCTCCCTGCTGGGCGCCTACGATCCCGCCATTTTCATCGTGATGGGCTTCGACCGTTTTGCCTCCACCAAGATAGAATCCGGTGTGCTGGCAACTGGCGTTATGACACAGCAAGACGTCACCGGGCTTAAGATTGGAGAAGTTGTTCAGATCCGGGTTGTCGACCTTCTTGAATCCCGCTTTCTCCAGTGTCTGAGCCATGATTCCAGTGGCGAAGGGGTAATTGATGCCCAAGTTGAATCCGGCCTGCTTCAAAGCGTAATAGACCAATGATGAGCAATCATAGTCTGGACCGGTCCTATGGGCCTGGCTATAACCATGTGAATCATCGGCCGCGATCTTCTTCGCCCAGTCTAAGGCCTTGTCAATCGACGATGAGCCAGACCCTCCATCAGACGAAGAACCAGAGGAGGAGTTAGACTCCCTTGCCTTGGTGTCGTAGCCAGACATCGCGTCAACCACTCTCCACCAGTCTCCGTTCGTGGAATCGATCTGCCTGTTGCGGGTCTCCAATTCGCCAAGTTTCGTGTAGTTCTTATCCGGTTTCTCACTGATGGCCCCAGTCTTGGGGTCTGAGATGTCTCCGGGAATGTGGGCCGTGGACTGTGTGGAGATCTGGTAGATGGCCCAATTATGGAACACTTGATTATTGCCCAGCGGGACGGAGGCCAATCCTGGGTAATCTGGCATGTCAGATTTGGTGTTCGTGTCTGGGTGGTAGCCTATCTCATAGTTCTTCCTGTTGGTGTTAGACTGTGGGGCCTTGCCCTTGGCCCACAGGTAATTGTAGGTGATTCCATACTGCCCCATAGACCACGGAGTCAAAGCGAATAGATCCCAGTACTTGCATGTGACCTTCCTAGACACTGAGTCCCCGAGATCGTCAAGCCAATCGCTGATCGCGTCGTTGTTAAACTTGCCGTTCTTGAAAAGCTGTGGGGCTTGGTTCTTGTCTCCTGCCACAGATCCATTGGTCTCGACAGAGCACAGATCGGTCTCCCCATTGTCTGTCAATGATGAGGTCGTAACGCTTATCGTGAGGTATTGGGCGAATAGCCCCGCGTAATTGGGGAGGTTCACGAAGAACTTGGGATTAGCCATCATCAGGAATCCCACGAAGACTATGGCCAATGCCTTGGCGATCTCCGTCAACGCCTGTCTGAACTGGCGTTTAATGAAGGCCTTGTACATGATAGACACGGCGAGCAAGGCGATCATCATGACGATCAGGCTCATGAAGAGATTGTTGAACAGTTGGACCATGATCTTCTGGACCAGTTCGTCTAGTTTGAAGTCTTTCACTAGATTGCTCATAGACTTCGTGAAGAGCATGTTATTGAACGCAACGGCGGCCTTCGTTATGGAGAACAGGAAGTTGGCGAATCCGTTGACGATGTTCTCTCCGAATGAGGATAGCTTGTTCGTGGCGGACAATGACACACGGGGGTCTCGTGAAGACGCCCTGTCGTTCCATTGGTCTAACGGTCTGTTGCGGCCTTCATAATAAAGGTTGATCTTGGGATCTTCCGGGTCCTTGTCGCTGTCGCTGTGTCCGTCGGCACCACAGTAATAGACTTTGATCCAATTCCACTCGCCCATGTAGTTAGACCATTTGAGACCGGAGAATCCGAATCGATCATAGGCGGTGTATTTCTTGGTCGTCTTGTTCTGATTGTTGAGGATGTCTATGGTAGACTTGTTGAAGTCCCGGCCCGCGAGCATGTTGTACCAGCTCTTCTCCGTATTGTCGGTAGACGCATTGGCCGCCGACTTGTAGACCCACGCCTTCTGCAAGTCTGACGTCTCGGTGAGCTGGTATATGACGGCAGGCCTCATTATGTTCGCGGCCTCGGCGTCCGCGTCATCGCCTTCTACCCATCCCCATGAGCAGATGATATGACGGACGAAATCCGCGTCTGCCGTTGGAGTCTTTGGGGCTGTTATGAGCAGTCCCATCACAAGCGACATGAGTATGACGAAGATGGTGACAACGCTGATCCTGCCTATCGCCGGACGACCACGCATCGCAACGACGGACGCTTGATCCGTATAGACTCCTTTTCTTCGTCTTACCATGACGTAATCGACTCCCAGCAGAATAGACGTCCCCATTATAGTAGAACCGTCAGACTTACCCATTTGCTTACTGCATTGAAAATATTCTGTTTTTCTGGGGATCTCAACGGAAGACAGCGTAAAGGGCCAGGACCCGTGACTTCATTGACCCCACATCACATGTGGCGAATCAGACAATAAACCGTCGCATTGTCAGAAGCAATCCACCAATTCACCAGTAGACCACCACTCCTTCCATAGATAACAGCGCCCGCCAGTCATAGTCAAACCACGTCAATGATTTCGAGGTCCGCATTCACATCCAGACCATACCGTTCCGCGATATCCACCCATTCGTCATAGATACGGCCCATGCCCATGGGCCCATTGGAATCAACCGGGAAAGTGACCGTACCAGAATCATGACTGTTCGAGTCCGTATATCGTACCGTAACCTTCTTGATCTGTGCAATCATTCAACCTCTCCTCCCCATGAATGATGTTACCGTTTCCATTCATGCCTTGCTTGTGCTTTACATCCACCACCGTACCATGCGATTCCATGCGACACACCAATAAAAGGGGCATCAGCCAGACATGGAGTATATTCTGCTGTTACCATAATCATTAATCATTCATGTACAATCTAAAACAATACTCACTAACCAAGAATTAACCAGAGGAGGGAGGTGAAACCCAGTGACCCGTTACAATGACCTAGTCAAGCAAGCCAGTCAAACCCCAACCCATGAGCCCACGGACGATGAGATCATAACGAACTCGAGCATTAACCTCCACCCCACCCAAGCCCAGGCCACCGAAACCCAGGACCCACTACCCCTCCCCACCGTGAGCCAGGCCATCACCCGCCTCCTCAACGAATCCAAGGCCGCCCAATCATGGTACATCCAGCGAGCCCAAGACCTCAACATAGACCTCCAGTCCCAAAAGAATTTCACGAACGAGTACGCTCGTAAGGCAATCCCCAACCCACCAGACGACCTACTCTACACGCCCGGAACAATAGCCATCTCACGACGCATCATCGCGGATAAATCTGAAGCCTACCGGATCATGGTGTCATGGGGTGAGCGACGTGACATTTACAACGAGT
>ERZ1643250.186-NODE-186-length-75364-cov-6.635449_pt1 | contig 75364 bp, 73 predicted proteins | sample MGYA00579262_ERZ1643250 | MGnify/ENA primary metagenome ERZ1643250 (study PRJEB29033, sample SAMEA4952265) | chicken gut metagenome | biome: Broiler Chicken; feature: Gastrointestinal Tract; material: Caecum | place: Ireland | collected 2018 | study: Broiler...
AGCTGGGGATCCCCAAGGCCAGCGCCACCCCGGGATATGCGACCCGGCTGTTTGACGACAGCCGGGTGCACACCATTGATATCCAAATTGCGGACTGGGGCGCTTTTATCGCAGACGCCGAAGGCGAAGAATATGTGGCCTGCACCGTCGAAATCGACGGAGAAGCGTTTCATAATATCGGGCTGCGGGCAAAGGGCAACAATTCCCTGCGGCTGACGGAGGAATACGGGCTTTCCCGCTACAGCCTCAAGCTGGAATTCGACCAGTTCCTGGACGGCGGGAATTATTATGGGCTGGACAAATTTTCCCTGGACGCTTCCTTTCAGGACAACAGCTACCTGAAAACCTACATGGTCTACGATATGATGGCGTTCATGGGGGTGCCTGCGCCCCTTTGCAGCTATACCTGGGTGACGGTCAATGGGGAGGACTGGGGCTTGTTCTTGGCTGTAGAGGAGCCGGAGGAAGCCTTTGCCCGCCGGAATTTCGGGAATGATCACGGGAAGCTGTACAAGCCGGATTACCGTTCCCTGAATGCGGAAAACGCCGACGTGGCGCTGCGATATATCGACGATAACCCGGACAGCTATCCCGGTATCTTTGAAAACGCCAAATCCAAGGGATCGGAAGCCGATCAGAAACGGGTGATCGAGGCGCTGAAAACCCTGTCCACCGGTGAAAACCTGGAAACCGCCGTCAACGTGGACGAGGTGCTCCGGTATTTCACCGTTCAGGTCTTTGTGATGAACTGGGACAGCTATCTGGGCCATACCGGGCACAATTACTTTTTGTATGAGGAGGACGGGATCCTCAGCATCCTTCCATGGGATTATAACCTGGCCTTCGGCACCTATGCTCTGGGAATGACCGACCCTATCAAAGATCCCAACATTCTCATCAACTACCCCATTAACACCCCGGCGGAAGGGGAGGTTATGCTAAGCCGCCCGCTTTACCACAACCTGATGAAGCACGATGAGTACTTTGCCCGCTATCACGCCTATTTCCACAAACTCCTTTCGGAATATTTTGAAAGCGGACAATTTGCAGTCACCCTCCGGCAGACGGAAAAGCTGATTGCCCCTTATGTTCAAAAAGATCCCACCGCCTTTTGCTCCTACGAAGACCAACGGCTGGCGGTGGATACGCTGGAACAGGTTTGTCTGCTGCGGGCCGAGAGTATACGCGGGCAGTTGGACGGTGAAATCCCCGCCACCATCCGTGGTCAGGCGGAAAATCCGGACGCCAAAGTTGACGCTTCGGAAGTTAAATTGACCGACTTGGGCGATTTCAAGGACTTGGAGGAATCAAAGGAACGGCAGGATGCGGCGTTGAGGTACATAACAGGAAAAAGCACTTAGAACCGGAATGTTCTAAGTGCTTTTTGCAATGAAAGAGTCTCGTTTCATCTTTCACGCGACTCATAGCATTCAACAAAACAAAATATATCCTTGACAAATTTCATCTCAGTATTATGAGCAACACGTCAGAATTTATGCCAGTTGATGAAAGTACGCATAAAAACGGGGGTTTGAAAATGCAACGCAGGGTAAGTGGTGGTCTGCCATGGCTCACTCTGAAGAGAATTATCAACGCGCCTTAATATTATATTAATAGAGGGGCGGCATGAATATTTCTGGAAATGGACCAGGGATGGAGACATACAGAGATGATGGGTTATATGTGCGGTGTGTCCGCTCTGGTTAGGCTTGTGTTCTCTCCCAGCCTCTATTGGGTAATTGCGCCGCACACATTACGAGGAGCGGAACGGTACCTGTGGCTTTTATTGGATGGAGTTTGATTGTATTCAACTCCCTCCGGTCACTTCTCCTTCCGATAATACCGCTTGATATAAAAATCTTCCAGAAAGCCGATAATGTACGGATACCTCTGCTCGATTTCCTCACTTTTCAAAGTAGTAAGCAATTCTCCCATAATAGCCATGACATAAGGCGCAGCGTGGAGAAGCCCCCGCTCTTTATTAGCATACTGGTTCGCCTCAATAGAAATGAGCGCGGCTTCCACGGCTTTTGCCGTCGTTTCCGCAGATTCTGCCCTTTGATCCGCAAAGTATTGATAGGCAGCCATCCTCGCCCGTTCATTGTAGACCAAGTTGCCATCCTGTATCTCAAAGAAAGTGTAGTTCCTCAGCCTTTGAATTAGTTCCATACGTAATTCATCGTCCCGGCAAACGGTTGCCAGCTCCGCTGGGAATATGGGGAAGGTTTGGCTCAAAAAAGTCAGATTGAGGCTGTCATAGTAGCACAAATATGAACTAATGAGAAGAATTTGAAAAACAGCAGTGTCCAAGATGTCCCCTGCAAATTTCATCTGCGTACGCAAACGCCCCATCAAAATATCAAACGCCGCGTTCAGACTGTCGACGTTTGCCAGATACATCTCAAACACATTACGTTTTTCCCCTGACGGCTCTGCCGGATGGATGCCGCGTTCTGCTAACGAGTTAAAATACATCAGCGGAGCCGCCCAGCTTGTCCCACGGATATAGGCGGCAGCGTATTCCAATGCGACTGGATCATAAACAAGCGCATAGGATAGGCTGCTTACGGTTTGGCCGTGTTGCTTTTCGCCAACAGCATCCGTCAAAAAGGCGTCGGCCTCTGACTTTGTAAAACTGCCCAAAGACAGGCGCTTGGCTTCCCAACATTCTGGGGCGTCGCCGGTTGTGATCAAAATATGCCCCTTCGGGTTCTGAGGGAAATAGCGCTTCAAAGCCTCCTGATCTTCTGCCGTCTTGAGCGCTGGGCAGTCGAACACAATCAGCCAACCGCTGTTTTCCTCAAAAAATCTGCGGAACGTGTCCTTGATTTCTTCCGGTGAGTAACCCTGCAATTCAACCCCGGCGCAATCAAGGAATCCCACAATACTTCCCAGTATCGTGATATTATCTTTGCAATTAAGCTAGCACAGGATTTGATACTCGTTGTGAAAGGTTTTCGCATATTCAAAAGCAAATATGGATTTTCCTTGCCCCTCGCACCCACTAATAATTTGGATGCGGGAATTATTCTGGAAATTATCTCTGACTTCCTTCAATTCCTCTGTGCGCCCAAAGAAACGGCCGGGTGCAATTTTGATGTTGGAAATGACAGCATCGGTTCTAAGCGGCGTCTCATCGCGTACCGAAGCCTTGTTGGAAGGCTGCTGAGGGGGCAAATTAAATGGCTTCCTCATATAAGCAGCCTCTTTTTGCCGGTCACCGGTTTCTGCTTCATCGGATTCCTCGTTGCTGTCCTCTGTCTGTAAGACGTTTCCGGCAGAATACGCTTTATGAGGAAGCTCATCCCCGCATTCCAAGGTTTCGTTAACAAACCTCGGTTCCGGCAAGGGGCAAATATCAGGCAGGCCATCTGGAAATTGCATGGACAACTCACGGAAAACCTCGTCCGCCAGTCCCAATGAACCGCGTTTGCCCTGCTGATAAACCTCTTTCGTCAGCTGTGCGGCTAGCGCTTGGATAATCGGCTGCTCCTTCGTATAGAGGGACTTGACGGGTTTTCCATTCCTATCCGTCACTTTTTTATTGCGCCCAAAAGCCGCCTCGACATATTCTTTGCGCCGTTTTTCGACCCCGTTGATCTGATCGAACCCCCGCAGGAAGCCATATGCTGCAAGAAGGATTTCGCTGTCATAGGGACTGGATACATACTTTTTCACCAAAGCAATAATGTAACTTTTACAGAAGACCTCATATTGCGGCTCACTGTTCTGGCAACGCTTCCGGTAGTCAGCGACAGTTTCATCTCCTTCTAACGCATTGAACAGGGCTTGGGTGTTGCTTTCATGCAGCCTTAATTCCGATAACATTTGTTCCAGATTCATTTGAAAGAAATCCGGCATTTTGCCCACCCCGCCTCAATGGAAGATATTTTATTATATCACATTCTGCGCTCCATCGAAAGACGCAGGAGTGCAAGAGTACATGGAAAAACCGCTGCGGAACCCGCAGCGGTTTGGTTTAGATACCTACAGCTTCAGTGACGGCAATGCGTTGGTTGTCCACATCGGAATCCACTCCCTTGGACGGATCCCTGAGCATAAAGCGGATATCCCGCATCATATACCCCTGATCTTCCTCCACACGGGTGGTTTGGCGGTTGATTGTCACCTCGTAGCTTGGGGTAAACCCCAGCCTCGTCTTCGGGCACTCAAAGTGCAGGTGAAGGCCGTCCTCCTCCCTGAGCCAGAGGAAGGCGATCCCACCGGTTTCCGGCCGCACAAAGTAAATCTCAACCAGCCCGGCGAATACGCGGAACCCGCTGCACTGCCAATCTTGACGTTTCCCACGCAGGATGTCGTACCAGCTTTTGCAGAAGTCCGCTTCGTCCCGTTCCTGTTGGGACAGTTTTTCCGGATCCATGGCAAAGATGTCTGTTTCCGGCGGCAGGGGGTTGTCCGGGTAATCCGGCAGGTCGGCCGGACGGCGCAAGGGCAGATCGGAATCCGCCGTCAGCGCAAATCCGGGCCAAAAGCTCCCGTAACGATCACTCAGCCGCATCTTGAGCGGCTCTGCCTCGGTATCGCAGTATTCACCAATGCGGCGAGAAGCGAGCACCGTGTAGCCATCCTCAGTCAAATCGCGTTCATAACACTCCGTACGCATTTTTCTTACCTCCAAGATTATCGTATTATCACCCGTCCTTCCCTGAGAAGCACAAGTGAAATCAACGATAATCCGGAGGCGCTAAAGCTGTAAGTTAAGGTGCGGTTATAAGTTAGCTATAACTAACTTATGTTTTAATTGTAGCACAGGTGGCAAAAAATGTCAATACCAAAGCCAATATACATCGCCGGTGTCAAGTCGCACCCCTGTTTTACCCCTCTATGGTGCGCCGAGGACGGGAATATATCACTTCGGATTTCTTTGGCTCTTTTCGGATGTTTTTGGCTCTCTTCGGAAAACATCTTTTTATTTCTGGTTTTTTGGGAAACCCCAAAACAGCTCCTCAATGCGCTAAACTTCAATCAAACAAGGGCGCAGGACAAAGCCCTGAGAATTGGAGGTACGCGCTATGCAGGAGAACAATATCATCGACATCCGCAACGAAGACGGGAAGCTGGTCGGGCGCTTTTGCTTTGAAACCGCCACGCTGACCATCAAACTCAAGGATTGCGTTACAGATATCCGCTACCAGTACGGCGGAGAACTGGAGGTGATCAACAGCAAGACCGCATAACCGCTAACGCATCATAACCCCACAAACTACATACCCGATCCGCGAGACCGCAAGACGGCAGTACGGAATATCTGGATTTCCCAGATGTTCCCCTGCCGTCTTTTTGTGTCTTACGGATTTATGGACATGTACGGCTCCTCGCGGATCCCCGCGAAAGGAGCCGCACATGGGATTCAACTATGGGAAAGAAAGATACCGCACCGAGAAGGAGTTTGCCCGCTTCGCCAGAGCTTGCCGGGAGGCCGGGATGCCGGAGGACGCCATCGCTGAGATGTACCAATATGACCGCGAGGCGCTCAACAGTGACCGCCGCTATTACACCCACACGCAGCCTTTTGCTGGCGCTGCATTCTGCTGTGGAGATGACGAAGGATACGAGGAAGGCCGGTCGCCCCTTTATAAGAACTGCTTGGCGCAGTGCAGCGTCCAGCTGGAGATCCACTATTCCGGGTGCTACGGCTGGCTGGAGGACATTGATACCCCGGCGCTTGTCCTCTGGCTCAAAGCCCTCTCCGACGACGACCTCGAACTGCTCACCTTAATTGTGTTTGACGGCAGGAACCAAAGCGAGGTCGCCCGCGAGTGGCACCGCTCTGAGGCCGCTATCTCCAAGCGGATGATTACCCTGCTTGCCGCCTACGCACAGGAAGAAAGCTACAATGTCAGCGAGAACCAGAAATGGCGCATCCGCAGGATGTTTGAGCAGGGACGCCCTAATACCGGGCGTATGTTGGGCTACCGCCTCAAAGACGGCGTCTTGCAGATTGTCCCGGGGGAAGCCGGGATTGTCAAAATGATCTTTAACGATTACCTCTCCGGCATGGGCAGGAACCTCATCGTGAAGAAGCTCATCCGCATGGGTGTCCCCACGCTGTCCGGTGGGCAGTGGCGGGAAAGCACCGTTCTGGGAATCCTCACCAATGAGAAGTACACCGGAGATATGCTGTTACAGAAGACCTATTCTGTTGACCACCTCACCAAAAAGCAGATGATTAATCACGGGGAGCGGCGCAGGTATTATATCGAGAACAGTCACGAGCCGATCATCGATAAAGAAACCTTCGCCAAAGTGCAGCAGGAACTGGCGCGGCGGGCGGAAAAGTTCCAGCCTAACGCTCCGTTTTCTGGTGAATACCCATTTACCGGGCTGATCCGCTGCGGGTTCTGTGGCGGGTATTTCCGGCGTAAAATTACCGCTTCAGGTACAAAGTACGCCAAGCCGGTATGGATTTGCCCAACCTTCAACACCTATGGCAAAGACATTTGCTCGGCCCAGCAGATCCCGGAAAAAATCCTCATAGAGAAAACCTCCGAAGTTTTGGGTACGGCGGACTGGGATCGTGAGACCCTGCTGTCGTACATTTCCGAGATATGGGTACCGGAGCATAATCTCCTGATGTATGTGTTCCGCGACGGCCACACCGAAGAGGTCGCCTGGCAAAATCCATCCCGCCGGGAAAGCTGGTCGGACGAGATGAAGCAAACTGCGCGGGAACGCCAGCTGCGAATCATCGAGAGGAGGCGCAAAGATGACGGTACTGACTAAAAAGGTTCATATCATTGAGAAAACCGCGAGTCTGCCCTTTGCCGTGTTCAGCAATGAGCAGAGGAAAAAGCGCGTGGCGGCTTATGCCCGTGTCTCCACCGAGCAGGACGAACAGCAGTCCAGCTATGAGGCGCAGGTGGATTTCTATACCCGGCACATCAAAAACAACCCGGAGTGGGAGTTTGCCGGGGTCTATACGGACGAAGGCATCTCCGGCACCAGCACCAAAAAGCGGGATGGCTTCAACCGCATGATCGCCGACGCTTTGGACGGCAAGATCGACCTGATCCTCACCAAGTCTATCAGCCGTTTCGCCCGCAACACCGTGGATTCCTTGACTGCCATCCGCAAGCTCAAAGAAAAAGGCGTGGAGGTCTACTTTGAGAAGGAGAATACCCACACCATGGACGCCAAAGGCGAGCTGATGATCACCATCATGAGCAGTTTGGCGCAGGAAGAAAGCCGCTCCATCAGCGAGAATGTCCGCTGGGGCAAGCGTAAGAGCATGGCCGACGGGAAGTTCTCTCTGGCCTACAGCCATTTTCTGGGCTATGAGAAGGGCGAGGACGGTACCCTGCGGATCGTGGAGGAAGAAGCGGAAATCATCCGCAAAATCTACTCCCTCTATCTGGGTGGCCAGACCGTCCGTACGATTGCAGACTATCTGACCGGGCAGGGTATTCCTACCCCTTCCGGTAAAAAAAGGTGGAGCGTTTCCACCATTATGAGCATCCTCCAGAATGAGAAGTACAAGGGCAACGCTTTGCTCCAAAAGACCTACACCGCCGATTTCCTGACCAAAAAGGTCAAGAAGAACCACGGGGAAATCCAGCAATACTATGTGGAGAACTCGCACCCGGCCATCATTGACCCGGACACCTTTGCGCTGGTACAGAACGAGATCGTGGAAAGACGCCGCTCACGCCGCCAAATGCACCGGAGCAGCCTGTTTACCGCTAAACTCATCTGCGGGGACTGCGGCGGCAGCTATGGCAGGAAGGTGCTGCAATCCAACACCCAGTACCGGCACCATGTCTGGCGGTGCAATCAGAAGTACAAAGGCGATACCGTCTGCGCCACCCCCAGTTTGCGGGAGGACGAGATAAAGGAATGCTTTGTCGCAGCCTTCAACCAGCTGCTTGGGGACAAGGAGCAGTACATCGCCCGGTTTGAGAAACTGCTGCCCATCATCACCGATACCGCTGAGCTGGAGCAGCACTTGGAAGAGTTCCAAGCCGACCATGATGCCAAAATGCAGCTGCTGAAGGGCTGCATTGAGAAAAACAAGCATCAGGTGCAGGATCAGGCGGAGTATACTGAGCGGTATAACGCCCTGCATGACGAGTGCCAGCAGCTGGAGGCGCAAATCACCCGGCTGGAATCCAAAATCCATGCCCGACAGAGTAAAAAGGAAGAGATCCGCCGATGGATGGGCATGCTGCGGCAATGCGGGGACATCCTTATCGAGTTTGACCCGGACCTTTAGAACTCTACTGTAGAAACAGCCACAGTGGGCAAGGACAAAATCCTGACCTTCCGGTTTAAGGATGGGACGGAGATCCCGGTGCCGATACCGGACAAAAAGTAACGCAGAACCGTCTGCGAGCACCTTACAAGCCTGCGGAGAAATCCGTGGGCTTTTTCTATCCCTGAGAAACGAGCCATACTCAGTTTTGGCTGCGCTTTTTTGAGAGGATGCAAATCGAGGAAAAATCGTAGGGCATAAGCGGGGCGGGTGCAAATCGCAAACTTTCACCGGCGCGGGTGCATCGGGTGCAAAACGGGATATTCCTTGTAGAGGCAAGGCGCAAAGCTATATGCGGGAACTGCCTCAAATGCGCTTCCAGCGCCGGAAAATGGGCATAAAAAAGGAGAAAACCCCTGTAAACAGGGATTTTCTCCTCGCCACTTTTTTATCAAAAGTGACGTCTTAATATGGTGGGACTATCGGAGGCCAACTCGAACAAATTTCGAGCTTTGCTTGATACAAAGCCCTCCGCTACTCCCACGGCTATTGTATCACCACCTACCCAAGATGGTCAAGTAGTTACCGAACTAAAACAGCATCCAAGGTACTTATCAGAAGAAGAAATCCAAGAAGTGATTATCCGCTATCAAGAAGGCGTATCGGCTAATAAGCTGGCAGAAATCTACGGATGCCATAAATGCACTATCCGTAGTGCTTTGAGGCGCAACGGCATCACCGTCAGCCATTCCATTGCGGACAAGAAACTATTGGTCGAGAAGATGATTTTACTCCGCAATCAGGGATATGCCATGAAAGAGATCGCAAAGATGGTTGGGATTAATTATCATACAGTGCTGCGGTATTTTAGGGAGCATGGCGCTTTACCAAATAGCGGAATGGAGGACAAGCATCAATCGTCTACATAGTTCATATCACGACCTGTATGGAGGGGAACCTCTATCAGCTATGAGCATGGTAATTTATTTCGATAAAAGCACTTATATATTGACTTCTCAATACATTTTTGCTAATATGGTCTTCGAAAGGTGGTGACTGCAGTGGCGTTTACCTATAAACCATTATGGAAATTACTCATCGACAAAGAGATGAATAAAAAGGAGCTAATGCAAGCCACGGGTATTTCAAAATCAACAATAGACAAAATGGGTCGGGGCGAGATCGTTTCACTCGAGGTGATCGACAGAATTTGTAATTACTTTGGCTGCAGAGTAGAAGATGTAGTCGAGCATTGTGCGCCCAAGAAAGAGGTTAATCATGAGTAAAACCTATTCAAAGGCCGCAGCCGGAACCTTCGCCTTAAACAAAGAAGAACCAATTCATCGCTGGTACTCATACTTAGAAGGTTATTCATCTTGTCTGATTGATGACTTAATCCTTGAAGTTGGGCCAGAGAATATTTGTGCAATTTATGACCCTTTCTGCGGGACAGGCACCACTACTCTGGTTGCATCCAAGTATGGAATCAACTCTTATTATAGCGAAACCAATCCCTTTATGCGTAATGTAATTGAAGCGAAAATCAACTGTGTTAAGAGGTTAAGGGAATCGGGCGTTGGTAGTAAATACCTGAAAGACTTTTTAGATTCTCTTAGCAAGTATCACTATCGCCGACGCAATAGAGCCGCAACGTGGGATGGCTTTGAGAAATATTTCGAGGATGATGTCCTGCTCAAAATCAAAGATTTACAAAAACGAGTCAGCCAGATTCCTGATCCAGACACATACCGAATCGCAATGGTCATATTGGCCTCTGTAATTGTACGCGCTTCAAAAATGACTCGCCAAGGCGACTTGCGTTTCGCAAAAGCGAATGAAAAACATGAGTGTGACAAGGATATTGTCTCTAATTTTAAGCAGAAGATCGAAGATGCGATATCCGATATTGATAATATAGATGCCCCAATACTTGCAGATACGGAGTGTCTAAGTGCAGACGCCAGAGACATTACGGCTGAAGACTTGATTGATTGCGTAATCACGTCCCCTCCGTATCTTAATGGCACAAATTATGTGAGAAACACTAAGCTCGAGTTAAAACTTGCTGGGTTTGTTACTACTGAGAAAGACCTACCAAATCTCCATTCCAAAGGAATCATTGCTGGTATCAATAATGTATCCAAGAGAAATGTAGGATTTGAAAACCCGAGATATATTCAGCCCTACCTTGATCAGTTAGAGCCTGTTGCGTACGATAAGCGTATCCCTGTCATGGTCGCTGGATATTTTCATGATATGGAATTAGTTATTGAACGCCTTATGTATGCCATGAAAGATAACGGGATTTTTATAATGGATATCGGCGATTCCCAATTTGCCGGTGTCCATATCCCCACGCATAGTATTCTAACCTCTATCTGCGAAAGCTATGGCTTTGAACTATATTCTGAAGATATTTTGCGTGAACGTCGATCCAAAAACGGCATGGTTCTTTCTCAGCGGTTGTTAAAGTTCCGGCTCCACAAAGGCAATACATCTACCCAGCGGTTTGCTCACGATGCAGAAATGTTTATAAAAGAAATGCCCTATCACAATAGTCCCTATTCTGGCCGTAATTGGGGGCATCCGTGGCATTCCCTATGCTCCTACCACGGAAAATTGAAGCCAGCCATTGCCCACTTCATGATTGAGCGATTCACCAATCCCGGCGAAGTAGTTCTTGATCCATTGTGTGGTGTGGGGACAATTCCATTCGAGGCTTGTCTGCAAGGGCGTGTCGGCATCGGGAATGATCTTAGTGAACTGGCTTATGTTGTCACTAAAGCCAAGCTTGAAAAGCCACTCCGCAAGGACTGCGAAAAAGTCATGGATGAGCTGGCGGAGTATATTAAGATAAACATAGACTCCTCCGTTATAGACAAAGACGAAGAAGAATATAAATCATTTGGCTTTAATGGAAAGTTGCCTGACTATTTTCACCCAGACACATACCGGGAGATACTATGTGCGCGGAGGTTTTTTACCAGTCGCATTGATAGTTTAGCACCCCAAGAAGCAATGGTGTTTGCCTGTTTTCTACATGTGCTCCATGGAAATAGGCCATATGCTTTGTCAAGAACATCTCATCCTCTGACGCCGTATGCGCCGAAAGGAGAATTTGTTTATAAAAATGTTGTGGAACATATCAGGAATAAGCTTATTCTCGCTTACAGCAGAGGGGATTTTGAGCGTTTTGTAACAGGCCAAGCCATCTACGGAGATTATAGCAAATTAATATCAAGAAATCTTTCTGTGGATGCTATTATCTGCTCACCGCCATTTGCCGATTCCATAAGATTTTATATGCAGAATTGGATGCGACTATGGCTTTGCGGTTGGGAAACCGAGGACTACAAAAATGCCGAGTCGGTTTTCCTTGATCAAAAGCAGAAAAAAGATTTCGATGTGTATTATTCGTTTTTTGAAATGTGCGCCTCCGTCCTAAAACCGTCCGGAAAAGTAATATTGCATCTTGGAAAGACAGACCATATTGATATGGCAGAAGAATTATCGCTCCGTGCCAGCCAGTGGTTTAATGAGTCATATCGCGGTTGCGAAGATGTAAAGTCGGTCGAAAAGCACGGCATAAAGGACAAGGGTGCAACCGTCGGGCATCAGTTCCTGTTTTTACAGAAGAAATGAAATTGCGGGTGGAATCTAGCAAAGTTCCACCCGCAATTTGACTATAAGAGGCTATCGGCCTGGCGAATATATGCGTCAGAGATTGTTGTCGATACCGAGAAGAAATCAAATCCAGTATCCCTGAGAATACGATTCCGTAGCTTGATCACCTCTGGCATGTAGCCAACAAACTTAACTAGAAGCGCATCCACTTTTTCTGGGTCATGCAATGCTGCAATGGCGGCAGGGTTGTACTGCGGGCTCCCAGCCAAAAGATCATAATCAAATCCCGTCAGAATGGATAGCCTCCGCAGATGGGCATCATCATAAAATTCCGATGGCCATGCACCTGATTTGCTGCCATTACAGTCACGACAAAGCAAGGTGGCATTTTCGGTAGACAGCGGCCAAAGATAGTAGACAGGAAGCGTATGATCCAGTGGCTTCTCGTGCCTATCTGCTACTGCGCTAAGATCTTTCCCACAGCAGAAACATTTATGATTATACCGTTCTTCAATTTCACGACTATTGATCTTCGGGCTTCCAGCAACGTCCAGAAGCAGCCGCCTTTTTTGTGCCGCTTCTCTATGCTGATCACTAAGCCTCGTCCCATTCTTGATTTCATTATATGCTTTCTTGCAGAGGCGGCATTCTCCCTGACGGCCAGATGTACGCGATGAATGGTGGTCAAAGAAATCAAGCGGCTTCATTGTGTTACAAACAATACAATACTTATACCGCATTGCCTCATCGATATAGTCGTCGTGGTAGATCGTAAACGATCCCGTTGCTACTGAAACCGGTACGCCGTTCTCATCATTCACATCCATAGAGTAATCATAAAACTTTGTTTCTCCGCCTGACTCATGGACATAGCCACAGGCAGGGCATGCGATACTAAAATCTTCGCCAATCTCATCTTCACGCACAAAAATAAACTCTGTACAATTAGGGTTTAAGCACTGGAATCCTTTAAATACAACATCTCCCATTCCTTTGACATGGTCAGCGCGTATCTGGTTAGTCTTGTTTACTTTACTATATGGTGATCTTCTCGCCATCTTGCTCCCTCCTAACTTAGAGCTCTGATTATGATAATAAGTTGTATAGTCACGATATAATCTCCAAGTTGTGCTGCTGGCCCCATAGTCAATTTTGTAGTGCTTTTGACAAGTTACGCATTCAATGGATACAAAAGCATCTCTATGCCCTGGCGTGTAGTCCTGTTCTTCCTTGATATATCCCTTCCCACAAGGGCATAAATATCTTCGGTGGACAATATGTCCATCTTTTGCCTCGGAGATCATTTTTAGAACCATGACATCTGTACTCCTGAATAAGAATCATGTCTGAGAGAGACGCAGCCTGCCGCTACATACGACAGGTCAAATATCTCACTAAGATTATATCAGTTAACATGTGATTGTTCCATCTTTAATGTGACAGCTGATATCATGCTGGTTACAAAACTGGATTACTCGGGTAGCACATTCGTTATAAAACTGTTTGTAGCCAGCAAATGCGGTAACTTCTTTACTGTAGTTCATTCGGCCAAAGATAATCCGATCTACAAAACTAACTTCCTCGAGCAATTGCGCTAAATCTTGTTTTACTATATTGGGTGTCGGATAAGGCTCGATACTGACCCATGTCTTGCACCCCGCATCATGAAGCGCTCTTAAAGCAGCTAATCGCTTTTTCCATGGCGCGGAGCCCGGCTCCATCCGCTTTCTAAATGCTTCGTTTAATGAGATTAGCGTGATACCATACTCATTATCCTTTGATAATTGAGCCAATTCAATAGGGAGTATGCCTTTCGTTAAGACAGAGCACTTAACACCGGTGGCGTTTATCTTTTCAATGGCAGCAAAGCTCATATCCCGTACTTCATCATATTGGTACATGAACGGATCGGTAGTAAAACAGAGATGTAGCATTTGTATTTTGTCTTTATATTTCGGAAGTTCTGTGTCCAGCAACTCCAAAGTGTTTTCTACAAGCGCCGGTTCGCACCAATCTTCATACGATTTAACATCGCCAAAGCGTTTCTTTTGCAGATATGCATAGCAAGGATACAAACATCCGTGGGAGCAGCCAAGCACATGATTCATCGTATAGTCGCCGTATTCAACTTCGGTTTTATAAATTAGAGTCTTCCGCCATATAAACTTCTTAATCTTCACCTTATCCACCTCACAGAAACTTTTTTTCCTTTTCCTTCTGTCATAAAGGTGGCCTTTTTCCCACGACCCGTCAGTGCTGGGTTCCGGTCTACTGACAGTCGCCCGCTTCCTTCTAGCTTTTTGAGAATTGTTCTAACAGTTCCGGTAGAGCAAATTGGCCCATACTTCATAAAGAACATAGCTAATGCGTCATGTAGCGATATTGGTTTGTTATACTGAGAAAAATGGTCAATGGTTTTTTCTTCAATGTCATCTTCATCTACAGCCTGATTGTCTACGTTTTCTGCCCACAAGAGCATCTGGCCACCCGACTGGATTTCCTGTAGCGCTTCCCACCTATTACAGATATTGTCGACCATGAGCAGGCAACCATCACGATGATTTGTTGCATGAATCAGTCTATACTTAGGCCGCTGGCCTCTTTTGATCCGCAAAGGCATATTCAGAACGTAGGTGTAGCTTCGTCTAAGCCGAGTACAATATTCTTCAGCAAACAGAGCCTCAGCATCGTAACCATTGATTTCCTGCTTTTTATATGACTCTATGATTGGCTGCCAATAATCTCCACCTGCAATTTCATTCAGTTCGTTTATGGATTTTTCCGAGATGTCCATCCTAGTAGGCTCATATTCTACCAGATCAGCAAACAGTGCCGTGTCATCAAAAACTGCGCCCAACACATGGCAAGCCTCTCGAATAAATCCGAACGAGTTCATGTTAATTAGTAGCTCAATGGAGTTGAAATGGCCTTTCGCAAAATCGTCAAAAAGGGAGCACTGCAGTGCCTTGATCCCATAAGGGTCTATATAGAGAAAAACGTTGCAGTGTTCTTTCCCTTGTAAGATGGATTTAATATTATCCTCATATTTCCCCGACACAATCTTGACCCACGGATATGCTGAGAGATTCTTTCGGAGATCCTCGGCATAGTTAAGGTCAATGAATGTAGCTTCGATCCGAGGCCGTTGCATAGTAGTACTGGCACAGCATTGATCAATAGTTTCTAGCGCAATCAGGGGTGACCCATTGTTTCCGTCAGCAAATTTCCCCTTACCGGCAAAACAATCGACATAGACTAAGGGCCTATTAGTGTGTAGGATTTTAGAGACATACGGCTTGAAGTAGCATCCTAAAAGCTCGTCTTTCACTACTGACCAAGATTTTTTCTCCAAAAAGAAGTCATCATTTTTCTTTGCCAACTGCGCCACCTCTTTCTATGGCCAAAAAGAGCTTGAAAACGAATTACTCGTCTATGAATTCCATGATATCGTCCAGTGAGCACCCAAGGGATTTACAGATCCGCCCCAACACATCGGTGGTGACGTTATCGCCGTGAGTAAGCTTGTTCATCGTATAGTGGCTCACTTGCGCCATCGCTTCGAGATCCTTCTTCTTTAAGTCTCGGTCAATGAGAAGCTTCCACAGTTTTTTGTAGCTTACAGCCATAGTCGTAACCTCACCATCATAGTAATCCTGTGTAAATTAGTGTGTTTATTATATCACACCTCATCTGGATAATCAAACAAATGTTAGCGTTACAAAACGTTACTACCTGAAAAATAAAATTACAACAAGCACAAAATTATGGCGTGACTTTTGTTCTCTGTCGATTGTGATCCTGTGGAAAACTCCAGCCCAAAACGCTCCGATTTTTCTGGAACATGCAAAATCTATGCTATAATGGTAGTGTTCAATCTGCGATTCACGCATTATATGCGACGCTAATAAACGGCACCGCATATACATGTAGGGCGTTGCTCTTATGTGAATTGTGGATTGAACACCCAATGCGGTGTCGTTTTTTATCATAGCACCGCAGCACTAAGAAATAGGAGGTAGCGGTGTTAAGAATACACGGAAATAAATTCAAACATTTAGCCGGACTGAGCTATTCGGGATTAGCTGGCTCTAGCGCGGCGTTTTTGCTGATTTTGGCGTCGATGCTGTTCGCGCCTGCCGCTTCCCAACCGGAAGCCTTGGCCACCGACGATAATTCCGGCATCTCTACCCATGCCGCCACGCCCACCGTCGGCATCTCTCTCCCGACCTCCATTGACTTTGCCGACGTTCTGCCTACTCCCTCTGGTGCAACTACTACCGCTACCGCCAACCTCACAGTAACCACCACCGACAGCGCTGGTTATAGCCTCTACCTTTATTCTTCTGATGGCGATAACAGCCTCAAACCCAAAATCTCTGCCAACATCTCCCAAATCAACGCTACCGCAGGAGGTGTTGGCCTAACCCTAAGTAGCCTCAAGCCTAACACTTGGGGCTACAACCTTGGTACATCTGCGCCAGACGATAATACAACCTACAGCGCTGTCCCCACCGATAACTCCACCCCTATCCAGACTAAGGACACCTCCGCTACTAACTCCGCCAACGACACCTACACCCTTTCCTTCGGCGCGAGGGTGGACAGTACCATCGCTTCAGGGGCCTATTCTAACGCCCTCACCGTGGCGGTAGTCGCAGAACCAAAAGCCATTACCTACATCCAAGATCTCACTCTTTCTGAGTGTCAAGCACAAGCTTCTGACGCTGACTTAACGGTCAAAGATAAAAGAGACGATAATGAGTATACCGTCCGCTACATCAACGGCGCTTGCTGGATGACACAGAATCTAAGGCTTTCCGGTGGACGGACGCTAACCTCGGCGGACTCCAACGTCGCCAGCAGCTGGTCATTCCCAAGTAATAGTCTAACTTCTGGCAACAGCTATACCGAAGCTCGCTCTACTATCAGCAGTAATACTTCCTACGGCGGCTATTACAACTACTGTGCCGCTTCAGCCGGAACGGTCTGCAGCTCATCTTCGGCACAGAACGCAACCCAAGACATCTGTCCCAAAGGCTGGCGGCTCCCAACCCTTAATGAGATGAGCGGCATTACTAGCTACACCTCCGCTTTCTCGCCTGTCCTTAGTGGGTACTACGTCAATGGCACGCTCAGCGGTACTGGCTCCTACGGCAACTGGTGGTCGGCTACCGCGAGCAGTAGCGGCAACCAGTACATCCTATCCTACAAGGGTAGTAGCTTGTATACCAGCGACGACTACAAGCTCTACGGGTTCTCGGTGCGGTGTATCCGCTCTACCCCCGGCACACTCACCATCAATTTTGACGGTAACGGCTCTACTGGCGGCAGTACCGCTTCCCAGCAAATCGCAGCTGGAAACACCGCCCCCCTGAACGCCAACGGCTTCACCCGCAACGGATATGCGTTCACCGGCTGGAACACGGCAGCGGACGGCTCCGGCACCAGCTATGCCGACGGTGCCGACTACACCGTAACTCCTGCGACTGGTGATGCCACGGTCATGCTCTATGCTCAATGGGAAGAAATCCCGATCATCCAGAACTTCACGCTGGCGGATTGCCAATCGCAAGCTTCTAACGGTAATGTGACAGTGGTAGACTCACGCGATAACAACTCCTACACCGTCCGCTACATCAACGGCGCTTGCTGGATGACGCAGAATCTAAGGCTTTCCGGTGGACGGACGCTAACCTCGGCGGACTCCAACGTCGCCAGCAGCTGGTCATTCCCAAGTAATAGTCTAACTTCTGGCAACAGCTATACCGAAGCTCGCTCTACTATCAGCAGTAATACTTCCTACGGCGGCTATTACAACTACTGTGCCGCTTCAGCCGGAACGGTCTGCAGCTCATCTTCGGCACAGAACGCAACCCAAGACATCTGTCCCAAAGGCTGGCGGCTCCCAACCCTTAATGAGATGAGCGGCATTACTAGCTACACCTCCGCTTTCTCGCCTGTCCTTAGTGGGTACTACGTCAATGGCACGCTCAGCGGTACTGGCTCCTACGGCAACTGGTGGTCGGCTACCGCGAGCAGTAGCGGCAACCAGTACATCCTATCCTACAAGGGTAGTAGCTTGTATACCAGCGACGACTACAAGCTCTACGGGTTCTCGGTGCGGTGTATCCGCTCTAGTTAGGCAGCTCCCCAAGCTTTTCTCCCGACCTCCACGGAGAGCGTGCGCCGCGACCTGGGGGAGGTGGTGTCTGGGGGCGGGGGCGGGGAAAGCTAAGAGCAACGCCCAAAAAGCGTTGCTCTTAGCCGCGGCCAATATTGAGAGGTCTCACCTTCCTGCTTCCATTTGTTCCCACAGTTTCTCAAGGGCTCGGTTCTTCCTTTGATGCACCCCGTTTTGTGACATTCCTACGATGGAAGCTGCCTGACGCTCTGTATAATCACAGAAGAAAATCAGCCAGATGATTTCCCGGCTGAGTTCGTCCAAGGTTAGGAGCGCCGAGTAGAGAGCCCAGCTTTCCAGCCGTTCCTCTACATCTTTTTCTAGGGAATACCCACCGGCAAGCGGAACTCCGGCGTCAGCGAGGGCTTCTATAGACATGGGCTTGCCGGAGCAGCTTTTACCGCAGACACTGCACTTTCCCTGACAGCGCACACCCCGTGCATCTCGGCAGCGTTCTTCCCGGCGCTCCCGGTGTTCCTGCGCCCAGAGCATCCGCAGATACTCACGCATAATCTGTGGATCGGTGGCATCTATCATGGCCTTCGCGATAATAAGGTCTTCTCCATCCAGATGGACAATATAGCTGCCATCCGGCCTTTTCCGGTTTCTGTACATCTTCGGCTCCTTTCGCGGGGATCCGCGAGGAGCCGTCAAATGATCCGTAAAACAGAACTGACGGCGGCACAGGACACTGGACTTTGTCCAATGTTCCCGTGCTGCCGTCAGAGCGGTCTCGCGGATCGGTTGTTTAGTCGGTTTGGTTAATGGGCGGCATCACCACCTTCAGCTGCTGTGGTTTTAGAGTGGCTTAGATACTAACAGGTCTTATCTCCCACCACCTCCTTTGCGGTGGATCTGGCCAGCCGCTTATGCGGCCTGCTCAGGATGGATGATCTCGATTTCTCCGTTTGGAAGGACGCGAATAATGGTCACCTCCCCCTTATGCACGATCTCGAACTCCCTGTCCTTCTGGTTGTACTTGGCGAGCAGGTGCTGCTCGGCGCTGCGGATATCGATGGTGCTGGTGTCGTTCATACGGATACCTCCAATCACTGTTTTTTTGAAGCGGTTTTGCTTCTGTAAACAGGATATCAGCTGCAGAAAATGACATCAATGCCTGACAGCCATGCTGACGTCAGCCTTGTGTCAGCGTGTTGTCAGCACAGTTTGAGATAAAAAATCCCAGGCTGCGACAGCCTGGGTGATTGCGGCATTAAGCAGTTTATTGTATAATTTTATGGAGAAAAAAGCGTTAGGGGGTGATGTCATTGGCCGCAGAGGATGTAACAAATATTGTCGAGCTGGTGGCACGGTTCCGTAAGCCCAACGCCAATGAGTCGCTCGAGGATATTGCCAAAAGGGCTTGGGGTGTCTTACAGCTGCAAGGAGAGCCAAGCCTTACATCATTTGAGGCTTTTCTGATTGAAGCAATAAGCCTTCATGTTTCCAGCAAAAGCGGCGAAGAAGGTACACTGACAAGAGATGAAGCCAGAAAACGCGACTTGGCTTTGCTGGCCTTTGGGTTATTAGAGGGCTATTACCATACAGAGCACCGCTCCGGTGGCGAGCATTATGTGCCTGTTGATGAGCGGCGTATGACGTATCTGCGCGCGAGTGATTACTTAGAGCTTAACTATCCCGGCAAATACTCAAAAGACGACATCAGCAAAGGCAGGCGGTTTGCGCCGTGGGGAACAATTACCCAATCCGATTCGCGCTGCCAGAGAGATTTGGCAAAGTATTTGACTGCACTAGATAAAAGAAACAGCTGTACTAAGGTTATGCAGACCGGCATAGAAAAACACACACGCTTGGTTACGCTGCCTAACGGCTCCACAGTTCGTCAGATCATTCTGCCGAAGCCCTGTTTCACCAAAGAGAACTTCCCTCCGCAGAGCTTAACCAAGACGAATACCACCTCTTCATCCCCGCTTTCGCAAAAACTCGCTAAAAATAAGCCGAAGGGGGAGCAGCAGACGGGGCGGCAAGAAGCGAGGCTCGTTGCCGTTCGGGCCAGCATGATTTGCTTAGCGGCGTGTGTGGCCGCTATAATCCTAGCGGCAGGGCTGTATCAGTATTTTACTCAGCAAAGCAACGTGATCCAGCGCATTTCCGTCTCCAATTCGTCCGTTGTGCTCTCGCCGGGAGAATATGCGCCTCTGTATATTTCTGTCTGTGCAGAGGATCCAGAGTTGGATCCAGACTGGGATGCGCTTCAATGCCACAGCAGCGATGCCCCGCTGATCACAACCGCCAAGGCCAGTGACTGGGCAGAAAGCAGGACTTGGACAACCGCATGGAACGTGCTGGCGGCGCGGGATTGGGCGGCGGATCTGCCTTATTCCGGTTCTGTAACAGTCGAGGGCGGCAAAGCGGAGACGGTCACAGTCCTCGTAACCGTTGTAACTGACAGCAACTACGAGTCATACCTCCCGGAGTCTCCAGAGCGTGTCGATTCCGGCGATGCCATTACCCCATAGGAAGGAGGGTCATCATGCGTAAAATAGGTCTGTTTTCTCTTTGCTTGGCCGTTATACTCTGTCTTGCAGCAATCCAGCTGACAGCCCTCGCTTTGGACAGTACCGTTACCGCCGACGCTGTTTTTGTTGACACGCAGGTTCGCTTCAAGGACAGCGAGGATGGAGCTTGGCAAGACTCAGTCGATGCGGAGATCGGCGATGAGGTAGAATACCAAATCACCTACCAAAACACCAGTGATTCTACTCAGACCGATGTAGTGATCAGCGACTCTCTGCCTACTAATATGCAGTATGTGGCTGGCTCCACCGTGCTCTATAATGTCAACCACCCTAACGGCCTAGTGCTGGATACGGATGCCGTAGTGGCAGACAACGGCATCAATATCGGCGCTTATACTGCTGGCTCTAACGCCTATATCCGCTTTACTGCCAAGGTGGTGGATGTAGATCTCGCTTGGGGGTCTAACACTCTCGTCAACTGGGGACAGGTTTCTGTAGACAAGACCATGCTGCAAGATCACGCCGAAGTTGTGGTGCAGAACAACACACCAATCTATATTCTCTGCACGATTATGCTGGCTCTTGCCATTTGCTTTGGCGTTGCGTTTATCATCCTGCGGCTCAAGATCCATAAGAAAAAGCGTTATCTCTAATATCCTTCCATAAACACTTTTGGCACCTCTTCGGAGGTGCCTTTTTTATTGCCCGGAAAAAGTTTTATAGAAAAATCCCGGGATCAGGTGTCAAGCAGGCGGAATATGTCTTTTTGGCGGTAGAGGGGCAAACAAACTACACTCTCCCCTCAGAAAGGAGCATTCCCATGAATAGAAACTACATCAACCCTGGAGAACCTTATACCGCCGAAGTGGTGGAGATGGTTTCCCCAGCCCCGAGGTACAGCCTCCGGGCGCAGCGACAGGCCGTCCAGCTGATGGAGGACGCTTACCTTGCCTGTGGCCGTGACCGCTGTTCCGCCGTCCTGCACCGTTGTGCGCTGGAAAACCTTGGTTCACTGTCGGTCACGGCGGAGAAGCTGGCCCAGCTTACCCCGGAGGCATCGGAAGCATACTGGCGGATCGTCAGGTCTTATGCCGATCAGGCCATCCGGCACTTAGAAAGCTGGTGATCCCGATGGTAATCGTGATTCTCACTCTCTCAGTCATTCTGGCGGTGGTGCTGCTGGCTGCGGCAGTCGTGTCCTTTGTGGAGTACCGCAGCCGGAGCCGCCCGAGGGACGCCTGCCGTCTGCTGGACAAGCAGCTGCGGCTGGAGGAACAGGCACTGGACGCTGAGCGTCAGATGCTTCGCACCTACTATGGTCAGCAAAAATCCCGCAAATAGCTGACTTTACGCCACAAAACGGACTTTTTTACAAGATTTTTCCGGCGTGTTCGTTTGACAAAACGCGAGAAATCTTCCTCTGTAAGCCGAAAGATATAGTGTCCTATCGGTCAGTTTAAAGGCATTTTTGGCCTCAGAAAACCCCTTGACGGTTTGTCAATGTGTGGTGTAATCGGAGTATAAACCAACCAAATAATTACAAGAAAGGATGCCATGGAATATGGATAAATTACATACTAACAAATATAAGACCATCCTCGCTGACCCGCCTTGGGATATCAACCAGAAGGGTAAGCGGGGAGCCGCACGTCACTATCCGCTCATGACCTTAGACCAGATCAAGGCCATGCCGGTTAAAGACCTCTCAGAAGAGAATGCCCACCTGTACCTGTGGATTCCCAATGGGCTCTTGCAGGAGGGCTTGGACGTGATCAAGGCGTGGGGATTTACCTACCGCAGTATGCTGACCTGGGCCAAGCCAAGGCTCTCTTTGGGAGTTTACATCCGCAATTCATCTGAGACAATTTTGTTCGCCACCCGTGGACACGCCCCGGTCAAGTTCCACGGACAGGGCAGCTGGATGTTCGCTCCCGTGCAGGAGCATTCCCACAAGCCGGAGGAACAGTTCGCCATCATTGAGCGGCTCTCAGACGGGCCGTATCTGGAACTGTTTGCCCGCCGCCGTCAGCCCGGCTGGGACGTCTGGGGCAACGAGATCGACAGCGACCTTGTGATCCCCGGCTACCCGGTGCCGCGCTACAGCGACAAGGTACAGGACGGCGGCAAAGCCGCTGCGCCGGAGACTGGGCAAAGGCCAAAGGAGGGAGCGTGATGCGGTATGGAACCAAGACGCAGTTTGCTCGCCAGACTGCTGGAGGCCGCCGTTATCATCGCCCTCAGCGGGTTCCTCATCAAGCTGGGTATCGGCTTCCTCGCCGACGTCTGGGTCGGACTGGTGATCGTAGCCGCGGCCATCTGCCTCGGGGTCGCCGGATACCGCATCTATAAGTTCTGGCGGGACACCCGTCCATAAGCAATATAAAAGCAGTTTAACAACCACAAAGAAAGGATTCGTATGAGCAGACCATATGACACGCTTGCCTGGCAGGCCGTCGATTGGCAGCGCCCATTTACAGTAGAGGAGGTGTGGGAGATGCTCTCCCACACCTCCACCCTCAAGCGCCGTTCCCCCATCATCTGGGAGGCACGGGGCAGGAATGGCCAGATCCGCTACCAGATCGGCGCATACAGCCAGTCTATAGGAAGCATTACGGATGCCATCCGCGCTCACGGAGACATCCGCACCCACGCTATACCGGCCTCCAGCCGTAAGAAGGTGGAGGTCGTGCAGACCATCAAGGTATCGCACCCGGTATTGTCCCTTAACACTTCTGTCACCATGTCGGCCATCCGGGCGGCGCTGGCGGCTATGTCAGCAACGCATGGTGAGGAAGAAACCGTCGTCCAAGTGATCTTGGGCAGATCGTTTCCACCCGCCAGCGTGCCGCAGGAGTTCCCAAACCCCGAGGCCAAATGGTATAACGCCGTCCTTGGCAACATCCGCCCGGCCACGCCGGAGCACCGTAAGTCCGCCAAGGAGAAGGCAGAACAACATCAGTTTAACGTAGTTATCCGTCTGGGGGCGTCCGGCAAGGATGCAGAGTACCATGTAAACTCCGTCCTGTCCGCACTCCAGACCTTAGAAGCCGCTGGAGTCAAAATCCGGGCTGAAGCAGAACCCGCCGATAGGCTCAACAATGTACACCTACCAAAGCATATCTTGTTGCGCCTGTCCGTTAAGGAACTTGGCAGTTTTCTGCTTCTTCCCGCAGGAGAGGAACCTCTCCCCGGAACCCCGGAACTGCACCCGCGAGAGCTGCCGCCGCCCAAGTGGTATTACCACCCGGTTGGACGGGCAGGCAGCCGCAGCTTCGGCGTGAGCCTTGATCCCGTGAACCCGCAGGAGCTGGTGATCTCCCCAGGGGACAGCCTGTTGCATACCTTGCTGGTTGGCCCTACCGGCAGCGGCAAAAGTACCGCGATGGAGAAGCTCATCCTTGCAGACATCAGGGCCGGGCGCAGTGTCCTAGTTATAGACCCAAAGGCCGATCTTGTCAACAGCATCCTTGCCCGTGTCCCGGAGGAACGGGTGGACGATGTGGTGGTGATCGACCCATCGGATTCCTGCCCGGTAGGCTTCAACCCTCTGGCCTTCCCCGGCTATGAGAACCCGCCCCTGATCGCCGACGCCATTCTCTCTGTCCTCAAGGAGCTCTGGGCAGACAACTGGGGCGTCAGGATCCAAGACGTGCTCTCCGCCGCGCTGTTGACACTGGTGGAGGTGGATGGGGCGTCCCTACTCTGGCTTCCGGCTTTCCTCACCGATGAACAGTTCCGACAGCGGATCACGAAGAACATCAAGGACAAGGTTGCCTTGAAGCCCTTCTGGGATAACTTCGACGCTCTCAAAGACTTCACCCGCCAGCAGCAGATCGAGCCGGTGCTGAACAAGCTCCGCCAGTTTACCCTGCGCCCGGGACTCCGCAACGTGCTGGGACAGGCCAAGCCGAAGTTCTCCCTCACCGACCTGTTCTACCAGCGGAAGATCGTGCTGGTGCCGCTTAACAAAGGCATCATCGGCGGCGAGTGTGCGAGACTGCTTGGCTCCCTGATCGTCGGCCTAACTTGGACGCTGGCGCTCTCCCGCGCCAAGCTGCCCCCAGAAAAGCGGCATATGGTAGCTGTCTATATTGATGAGTTACAGGACTATCTGTCCTTACCCACCGACCTCTCCGACGCTTTGGCACAGGCCAGAGGACTGGGGCTGTCCCTCACCTTGGCCCACCAATACCGTGACCAGCTGCCAGCGAATATCCGGGCGGGGATTGACGCCAACGCCCTCAACAAGATTGTGTTTGGCCTTAACGCCACTGACGCCAAAGCCATGGCGGCCATGGCTCCCGAGCTCACCGCCGAGGACTTTATGCGACTTCCTCGCTACCAAGTTTATGCCTCTCTCCAAGCTGGGGGACGGGCTACCGGCTGGATCCGGGGCAAAACCCTGCCGCCGGAGAAGGCCATCCGAATGCCAGCGGAACTGAGGGCAGTCAGTCAGAAACGGTTCGGGAAACCCGTTGCCGAGGTGGAGCAGGAGTATCTGAGCGTCATAAGCGGAGCCGCTGCGGCACCGTCAGAGACACCGGACGCTCCCATCGGAAGGAGGAAGCGATGCTAGGTAATCCGTCAGAACGCAGACTCAAACATCCCATAAACTGCGGAGAAAATCCAATGCACACCCCAGTAGATAACCGCACCCAAGCCGAAGACCCGGTGACCAATCGGGTGACGCGCCGCCAAACGAACACCTCCGAGCAAAGGCCGGAAGCAGCGCCCTTTATACCGCTTATGGGAAGCGACTCTATGGATACTTCCATAGAACATAACCATAATGCGCCCGGCGCGGAAGCCTCACGGCGCAGATATTCCCGCAGACAACTAGAGGAACTTCTGCCCTCGCTAAAAGACCGGGATCTCCAGATCCTCGCCGCTATCCGCCAGTGCCGGTTCTTCACCAGCCAGCAGGTCTGTCGGCTGATCTTCTTAGGACAAGTACCCTCTACCGCCAACACCCGTGCTGCCAACCGCAACCTGAAGAAGCTGCGGGAACTCAGCCTGATCACCGTAGTGGAACACAGCCGGGGCGGCGTCAAGGGTGGATCCAGCACCATCGTGTGGTATCTCACCGAGGCGGGAGAACGACTGCTCCGGCTCGCCGACCATGACAAATCTGAGCGCCGGGCACGGGTGGTTGACCCCTCCAAACGCTTCATCCGGCACACCCTTGCGGTGGCGGAGTGCTCCATGCAGATCCGGGAGATCTGTGCGCAGCACGACGGTCTCACGCTGGAGGCGCTGGAACTGGAACCGGCCTGCTGGCGGCCATACACCCACATCGGGAAGGTAGTGTCTTTGAAGCCAGACCTCTACGCCCAGACCCTCTGCGGCGAGTATGAGGATCGGTGGTTTATCGAGGTGGATCTCGCCACCGAGTCCATCTCCGCCATCATCGACCAGTGCCGCCGCTACCATGAGTATTACCGTTCCGGGCTGGAGCAGGAGGAGTTTGGGGTGTTCCCCCTCACGGTGTGGATCGTCCCCAGCCACGCCCGCCGGGATGCCCTAAAAGATGCGATCCGCAAGACCTTCGAGAAGCTCGCCCCGCTCTTTGCGGTGATTACACCGGAGGAACTGGAACCGCTGCTTACACAGGAGCTCGGGAGGGCGGCACTATGCTGACAACAGAAATCTACCGCAAAAATACCGCGCAGAAACGGCGCGACGCGGCGCAGGATAAGCCCTCAGCCAAAGGATACGCCCCGTGGAATAAAACCGCACGTGCGGCCAATAACGCCGCAACAGGGGCAAGAAAGGAGTACCATGACCAATAAAAAACGCGGGAGGCCGATGACCTCCCATCAAGTCCGGGTAATACCGGAGTTCCGGGAAACCCCGGATATAGAGAAGCTGGCGCAGGCGCTGATCGGTATCGCCGTCAGTCTCGCCGAGAAGAAACAGGCAGAGGAAGCACCCAACAGCACGGACGTCCCTGCCAGCACAGACAGCCAATGCGAAGGGAGGGCGGCATGACGTAACCATACTGCTCTCCCAAGGAAACAATAACAAGCGTTTCTGCTGCTTGCTGGCTATTTGTAGTACCAACCAGTATAGCACAGCAGAAGCTCGCAAACAAGGAAAGGAGGCTAAAGCTAACAACAACTAAGCAACAGAAACACCATCGGTAAACCAATCTGGCGGCCACGGTGCGCTTATTCCTAGAGGCGCATCCGTGGATGCCCTCTGGGACTGCGCTTCAACGCCGCCCACAAAAGGAGGGCAAGTCACATGTTTACCAACCACTTTGGCATCGAGATCGAGTTCACAGGCATTACCCGGAGACAGGCGGCGGACGTCGCCGCCCAGTACCTCGGCGGCACCGTTTCGGTCAGCGGTGACTACTATGGCACCCATAGGGTCACCGCACCGGACGGGCGGGTGTGGAAGTTCATGTCGGACGGCAGCATCGACTGCCAGCGCAAGGATGGCCGCCGTACTGTTTCTGCCAATAGCAGCTACAGTGTAGAACTGGTCAGCCCGATCCTGCTGTACCGTGAGGACATTGACACGGTGCAGGGATTGGCCCGGCGCTTACGCAAGGCGGGCGGGTTTACCAATAAGTCCTGCGGCATCCACATCCACCTTGACGGCTCCGGCCACACACCTCGGAGCATCCGCAACTTTGTCAACATCATCGCCAGTCATAACGATTTGTTCTACAAAGCATTGCAGATCGCACCGGAGCGGATGCGTTACTGCAAGAAGATGGACGCCTATCTGGTGGAACGGATGAACCGCATCAAGCCCAAGACCTTCTCTAAGATCGAGAGCATCTGGTACGAGGGCTACCGGGGAAACCGCAACACCCATTACCATGACAGCCGCTACCACTTTCTCAACCTGCACAGCTTCTTCCACGGCAACCATACGGTGGAACTGAGGGGCTTCAACGGCACCCTACACGCCGGGAAGATCCGGGCGTACATCGTGTTCGCCTTAGCCCTTAACCATCAGGCGCTCACCCAAAAGAGTGCCAGTTACCGGAAAGTGCAGGAAGAAAACGAGAAGTTCGCCATGCGGGTCTATCTCAACCGGATCGGCTTCATCGGCGATGAGTTCAAGAGCTGCCGGGAGCACCTTTACCAGCACTTAGACGGCAATGCCGCTTGGCGCTATGGCAGCCGGGAAAACGTCCGCAGTCACATCAGCCGCACAGGAAACGGAGGAAATGCACATGAAGAAGATTAGAGCCAAATACTACATCGCCTATGGTTCCAACCTCAACTTGGAACAGATGGCCAGACGCTGCCCCACCGCCAAGGTAGTCGGCAGCACCACCCTTAAAAACTACCGGCTGATGTTCCGGGGCGGCAGCCATACGGCAGTCGCTACCGTGGAACGCAGCCTGGGGGACGAAGTGCCGGTGCTCATCTGGCGCTTACAGCCCAAGGATGAGAAGGCGCTGGACATCTATGAGGGCTGGCCGCATCTCTACCGCAAGGAGACTTTGCGTGTCACAGTCAACAGCAAGCGGCTCTACGCCATGATCTACATCATGAACGAAGACCGCCACCCTTACGGCGCACCCTCGCCCCAGTATTTCTGTACCATCCTCACCGGCTACCGGAGCGCGGGCTTCGATCCGCAGATTCTGCGGCAGGCCGCGATCAGGTCGATGGAGACACCACAGAAACAACCGTAAATCCATAGCATTCTTGCACTTCATGCTTGCTTTTCTCAGGCAGCAGAGTGATGAATGGTATGCAGCCAAAAGAAAGGAGACCATCTTATGACCAATACCGTAAAACAGCAGATTCTCGCCATCCGGGCAACCGGAGAAACCAATATGTTTGACGTCAACCGGGTACAGCACATCGCCAACTGCAAAGGCTACTACGAGCTGGTGGTGTATCTGGAAGGCCACCGGAAAGAGTACGCCAACTTTATCCTCACGGGGAAAGAGCACTAAATATGCAGATTTCCACACTTCAGACTTGCTTTCTGAGGCGAGTTGAGTGATAGATGGTGTGCGATACAAAAAACCAAGGAAAGGAGTAAGACCTATGCGTATCAACTACAACGTGACCGGCGCAGACCGGAAAGCCCTCGTCCGGGCGATGGTGGAGCTTCTGGGCGAACCGCCAGTTTACCAAGGCGCACCCAGCTTTGCCTATGCTGTCGGAGGCTACCGAGTAGACAAAGACGGCATGGTAAGCGTCCCGGAGGATGCCAGCACGGAAGACATCCGTAAGCTGGTGGAGCTCCTGCGAAGGAGAGGCTTCCAGCCGGACGTCACGGACGCTGCCGAAGCGTCGGAGCCCACCGATACCACAGATGTCACTGAACAGGCAGAAGCCGATGATGCCGAGATGTCCTTTATGGACTACCGGATTGAGGTGTCGCACAGTGGCTTCACCCCGGAAGCGGAGGAAAACCTGCGGAGGATTGTCGCCAGCAAAGCGCCCCTGCTCAAGAAAGCATTGGGGACAGACTCTCTGGAGATTGTAATCACCGACACCACCATCCGCTTCCCGTGGTTTACCCTGCATGGGATCGACGGCGAGGCCGACGCTTACAACCGTCTGGTCACCGCGATGTGCAAGATGGCCAAGGGACAAAAACGGGTGGTCGCCAAGGAATGTGCCACTGACAATGAGAAGTTTGCCATGCGGCTGTTCCTGATCCGCTTAGGATTTATTGGCGACGAATACAAAACCGCCCGGAGGATCCTGCTCAGGAACCTGACCGGCAACAGCAGCTGGCGCTCCGGCCACCGCCCAGAACGGGCAGAACCTGCCCCGGCGGGAGGTGTGGAACCGGCACCGGCTGACACTGCGGCGGAGGCATCCGCTGATGAGAAAGGGGGCGCACCTTATGAACAGTAACGGATTCCCAAGCCGCGAGGCCGTAGAGCGGGTACGGGCAATGTACCCCACCGGCTGCCGGGTAGAGCTCATCTCAATGGATGACGCCTACTCCAGCCTCACACCCGGCACAAAAGGCACTGTGCGCTCGGTGGACGACACCGGCACCGTCTTTGTGCGCTGGGACAATGGCTCCGGCCTCGGCGTCGTATATGGCGTTGACCGGATCCGTAAGCTGTAAATACAAAGCCGGTCTGCTTTTATGGCAGACCGGCCTTCCCATAATGATATTATTAACTTTTAGAAAACAATCCATAAGCGAGTTGCTTTGAGCACTATTCAGAGCTATAATCGCACAAATAACCGTATAACCGCGAAAGGAGGTTTACTGCTATGAGCTACAATAAAGAACTCAATCCCATGCAGGCTCTCACTGAGTCGATGACCCCCAAGTTTGCTGTTTCCTACCTTCGCGTTTCTACGCGTGGGCAGGCAGAGCGCGGCGGGGGCGCGGACGAAGGCTTTTCTATCCCCGCTCAGCGCGAGGCTAACAAGAGGAAAGCCCTCTCCATGGGAGCGATGATTGGGAAAGAATTTGTAGACCGTGGCGCATCGGCAAAATCTGCTGACCGCCCAGAACTGCAAAAAATGCTGGAATATGTAAAGGAAAATGCTGACCGCATCGATTACGTCATCGTCCACAAGGTTGACCGGCTCGCCCGCAACCGTGGGGATGATATTGACATCATGCGTGTCCTGCGCGAATGCGGGGTACAGCTTGTCTCCGCCTCAGAGAGCATTGACGATACTCCGGCTGGTATGCTGCTCCATGGCATTATGAGCTCTATCGCTGAGTTTTACTCGCAGAACTTGGCCGCTGAAGTCAAGAAAGGCATGGGGCAGAAGGTAAAGAACGGTGGCACGATTGGCCGCGCCCCGCTCGGATATCTTAATGTGCGCCGGGTTGATGAAAAAGGCCGGGAAGAACGAACTGTAGTATTAGACGAGGAACGTGCTCCACTGATCAAGCTGGCGTTTGATGAATATGCCACTGGAAACTGGACGGTTGCCGATCTGGCGGAACACCTTGCCGCCTGTGGGCTGACCACACGCGCAACCCCTAAGATCCCATCAGTTCCGATCAATGCTAAAGCATTAAATAAAGTCTTGGTTAATCCCTACTACAAGGGAGTGACTACTTATCAGGGGGTAGAGCAAGCCGGAAGACATGAGCCGATTGTGTCTCCCGAGGTTTGGGACAAGGTACAGATGGTCTTGGCCTCTCACCTTAACGGTGAGCGCACGAGGCAGCATCCTCATTTTCTGAAAAGCAGCGTTTACTGCGCCGCTTGCGGTTCCAGACTGATTATCAGCAATGAACGAAAGAAAAGCGGCATCGTCTACCCCTACTTCGTCTGCGCCGGACGTCACAGTAAGCGCGTCAAGAACTGTAAGATGAGAGCCGTGCTGGTAGACGTTATCGAGAGAAAAATTGAAGAGATCTACGACAATTACCAGATCCCGCCTGAGCTGAAAGCGACCCTTGAGTCTTATCTTTTAGGCATCATAGAAAGAGATAAGCAGAAAGCGGAGACCGAGCTTGCAGCTATTGTACGACAGAAAAATCAGCTGGAGCATCGGCGGAAGAAATTGCTTGAAGCTCACTATTGCGACGCCATCCCACTAGAACTTCTTAAATCCGAACAGAAGCAAATCGCTAAGGAACTGGCTGCGATAGACCGGGAGATCAGCCTGCACAACATTTCCTATCAAACGGCAGAATACGCCATCAGGTCCGCCGTTGAACTGGCTGAGGATTGCGGCACGGCCTACCGGCTGGGCAGTGATACCTATAAGCGCCTAATGAACCAAGCCATCTTCTCACGATTCTTAGTGAGTAATGATTTGGAAGGGGTTTGCGGCGTCACCGCAGAGTTCCAGCCGCCGTTTAACGTGATTCTGGAGCCATTCAAGGGGGTATTCGCCGCTGTCAACCGTGCTAAGCGGAACTATGACGCTAATCTGGATGAAATCATCAAAAAAGCAGAACGCCACATTCGAAGTTTCTTCGAGTGTGGCGTTTCTGCTTTCGATAATTCTGAGTCTATCGAAACTTACTCGACTTTTTTTAAGGACAATAGTTCGAGTAAGGACTTTTTGGTGGACCTGGAGGGATTCGAACCCTTGACCTCTCGGATGCGAACCGAACGCTCTCCCAACTGAGCTACAGGCCCATCTATAAAAATTTTTGCCAAAATTGCTCTCGACAGTATTTAATTATACACCGGATTTCCCAATTGTCAAGGGACTTGCCCATGTTTTTTGTATCGTCCAGGCTGCTCTTCTGCGCGGTCCCCTTTGTCTTGCTTTTCTACGGCACAGCCCCTATAATGGAATTATCCAGACATCTGTGCCGACGAGGAGGGAATCCCAATGCGCAACGACTGTATTGACGAAAATCTGACCGAAGCACAGCGTGCGCGGTTTCGTACCTGCTGGGTGCTGCTCGCCGAGGCCGCCAGGGGCCGGCAGCAGTTCACGCTGCGCCCTTACTTGTACGAACAATTTTTTGCCCCTGACTCCCAGCAGCGTGCCGTCCCCATGATCTTGGAAATCCTGTCCATGATGACAGATGGCCAGCCGGTGCTCATCCATTTCCAGTGCGCCACGCCCGATCACCCGGATGCACCGCTTCTGGCTGGCTGCGCGGAAGCGTTTGGCCTGGTTGTGCGCGACGCCGGCAGCCCATCGTTCCTGTTGTATCCGGGGAGCTGCCTTCCCCTTGACCTGCTCAGCGCCATGCTGTTTGACCCGGACAGCGCCTTCCACGTCCTCTGCTATGTGCCGCAGCGTATCCTGCTGTCCAAACTGGCTGCAATGCCGTATGGCGCATGCCTCTGGTACCTGTCCCACGGCCTCAGCCGGCTGCGGATGGACTATCTTTCCGGTCGCCCAATGCTTGAGCTTGAAGCTACGGCCGACGTGACACCCGAGCGTTTGATGACCCGGATTACCCCACTGTTTTGGCGGCACGGCTGCCGCCTGGTCTTGCGAAAAGTCTGACCGATTCTCAAAAAGGAGCAGGTTTCCCTGCTCCTTTTTCCTTTTGATATTTTGATATATAGATCCCGTTACATCGTGAACAGTGTCGCAACCCCCGACGAGGCGACGGCCATAATCAGCCCAGCGGCGACGACGCCCGCCGCAATAGAAAAAAACGCACGGATCGGCGGCATCTTGAGCAGCGCCGCAATCGCCGCCCCCGACCAGGCGCCCGTGCCTGGCAGCGGGATGGCTACAAAGATAAAAAGGCCCCACTTGGCATATTTGGTGATCTCGCCCTTCTTGCTGTTGAGCTTGCCAAGGTACCAAGTTGCCGGCTTGCGAAACAGCGGCTGGCGGGCAAGCCAATCCAAAAGGCGCTCGGCAAACAGCAGCAGAAACGGGATTGGCAGCAGATTGCCCAAGTAGCAGATGGGAAGCACCTCCAGCCAGGACATACCGGCGGCGATGCCCAGCGGGACCGCACCGCGCAGCTCCACAAGCGGCAGCATAGAGACCAGAAACAGCGCGGTTTCCTTACCGGCAGCCTCCAGCCAGGTAAATAAACTTTCCAAATTGAAACCCTCTCTTTGACAATTTTGTTCTTCGCTTCTTCTTTCTAGATGGTACCAGAATTCTGTCCAAAATGCAACGCAGATTTGTAAACTCTCTGGGAATTCTGTTGATTTCGCGCGATTGACTTTGCCTTTGCGTGCCTGTATCATAAAAGCAGACAATCAAATTTTCACCAGGAGGCTATTTTTTATGCCCTGCTTCGATCTCGTCGTAACCGACCTGGACGGTACGCTCTTCTATGACCGTGCGCACATCTGCGCACGCGACCGCGCCATGCTGGAGAGGCTGCATGTGTGCGGCATCCCCTGCGCTATTGCCACCGGCCGTGAACTGGATGCAGTCGCGCCGGCGCTTGACCATCTGGGTCTGTGGCCGTACTTTTCCTATATCATCCACTCGGGCGGCGCGGGCATCTATGATGTGCGCACCCAGGAAAACGATATGACCGGCATGCTGTCGGTCGATACCCTATGTGAGCTGTTTGACCGCTACGCCCCGCTCGGCCTGCCCTTCGTCCTGCCTATGGACGGCAAGATGTATGTCTCCCGGCGCACCGACCTGCTCGAAAACGAGGCCCGCCTGCTGCGCTATCCGCTGGTGGAGGTGCCCGACCTCAAGCAGGTCATTTACAAGCCCATGAACAAGATCGTCCTAAACGGCCCGCTGGACGACATCGCGCGCGCCATGCCCATCCTGTCGGCCGACCAGGACCCGCGGTATCAGTGGCATCGCAGCCACGACAACTATATTGACTGCTATGCGCGCGGCATCGACAAGGGCGCGGCGCTTAGCACCCTGTGCGCGCGCCTGGGGCTGGACCCAGCGCGCACGCTGGCCATTGGCGACAATGAGAACGACATCCAGCTTCTGGACGCCGCCGGCCTTGCCGCCTGCCCGGGTGACGGTACGGACTCCGCCAAGGCGCACGCCGACTATATCTGCTGCCCGGCAGCTGAGGGCGCGTTCGCCGATCTGTGCGAACACTATCTGTTCTCTGCGGCGTCCGACGCCGCCGGCGCTTGACAGTGTTTGCCTGCGGCGATACAATAAAATAGCTGACGCTTGGCGCCGACTTTGCCCATTCTGAACCAAAAAGGGGATGCATAACCATGAAAAAACAGGCCTTCAAGGCCGCCCTGCCCTATACGCTGCCGATCTGCTTTGGCTTCCTCTTTCTCGGCATGTCCTATGGGTTCCTAATGCACAGCAAGGGCTTCCCCTTTGTCTATCCACTGTTTATGAGCCTGTTCATCTTCGCAGGCTCCATGGAGTTTGTAACGGTCAACCTGCTCTTATCGGCCTTCCACCCGCTGTCCGCCTTCTTGCTCGCGCTGATGGTCAATGCGCGGCATCTATTTTACGGCATCTCCATGCTGGATAAGTACAAAAACTGCGGCCCGAAAAAATTCTATCTCATCTACGGCATGTGCGATGAGTCCTTTTCCATTAACTGCGCAGTGACGCCGCCGCCCGAGATCGACCGGGGCTGGTTTATGTTCTTTGTCACCCTGCTCAACCACATCTATTGGGTGAGCGGCGCCACCCTGGGCGCGCTGCTCGGCTATGTCATCCACTTTGACACCACCGGCATTGAATTTGTGATGACCGCCCTCTTTGTGGTCATGCTGGTGGGCCAATGGGAGGAGGCCGACGACCACCGTCCGGCGCTGACCGGTATCGTGTGCTCGCTTGTCTGCCTGCTCCTCTTTGGCGGGGATCGCTTCATGCTGCCGGCGATGGCGCTCATCGTCCTGTGCTTTTCGCTCGGCCGCCATAAAATTGCGCGCAAGGAAAAGGAGGAGGCTCGCTCATGACAACTGTACAGAGCGTCGTGACCATCGCGGCGGTCGTCCTGGGTACGATGCTGACCCGCTTCCTTCCCTTTCTGCTGTTCCCGGAGGGGAAACGGCCGCCGCGCTTTATCTCTTACCTGGGCACGGTCCTGCCCTACGCGGTCATCGGCCTTCTGGTGGTCTACTGCCTGAAGGACGCCCTGCCCACCGCGCTGCATGGGCTGCCCGAGCTCATCGCCATCCTATTCGTCGTCCTGCTGCACAAATGGAAGCACAATATGCTGCTGAGCATTTGCGGCGGCACCGCGCTCTATATGTTCCTTGTGCAGGCCATCTTTGCCTGACCCAGGATCTCAACTTCATATACAAAAAAGCCAGGCCCTGCCTGGCTTTTTTGTGTGTATCCCAAGGTTATTCCTCCACATAAATGCCATCCTGCGGCAGGCTGACATCCAGCGTTTCCCCGGATGCCGTCTGCTGCGCGCCGCCCAGGACGCTCTCCGGGTCAATGGCGGCCCCGTCCGCGTACAGTTCCAGATGCAGATGGCTATCCTGGCCCGCCTCGGCGTAGCCCTGCGTGCCGACCGTGCCGATCACGTCGCCCGCGCGCACCGCGTCGCCCGCGCTGACCTTCATCTCCTCATCCAAGCACTGATAGACCGCCTGCTTGCCGTCCGTGAGCTCCAACACCACCACGCCGCCGTACTGCGCGTCCATCTCCGCCTGGGTGACCGTACCGTCCGACACCGCATAGACCCGCGCGCCCGATTCTGCGGCATAGTCTGTGCCCGTGTGCACGCGCCAGTCCCCCATGGTCTCATCCTTGACCAGGGCGTCGCCCGAGAACGCCTTGAGCACTGCACCGTCTACCGGGCGGACCCAGATCGGCTCAGGGGCTTCGGCAGCGGTCTGCTGCGGCTGGTCGGCCTGCTGCGGGGCGGGTTCCGGCTCGGGCTCGGGTTCCGGCTGTACAGCTGGTTCGGCCGGCTCTGCGGGCACGTCTACGTCGGGCACCGAGACCGGCGTCTGCACGGCCTGCTCGCTGGACGGCAGGTACACGGTCGTGTCCGACGGGTCGGCCTGGCCCTTGCCTGTCGAAAAAAAGAGTACATAGCTGGACACCGCAATGACCACCAGGCAAATCGATAAAATCACGTAAAAGCCGCGGTCGGCCTTTTTGGCCTGGCCGGTATATCCCTGTTTGCGCATAACTCTGAACACCTCCAGGGATAGTATCGGCCGCTGTTTCCCGCTTTATACCCCGTCCGGCCGGGAAATCCGGCGGTCAAGTGTCCGCATCCTGCGCAGTCAGACGCGCAAGCTCGGTGCCCGGATAATAGTGTGCCAGGATCTCGGCATAGCTCTCTCCCTGCTCCGCGGCATATTTTGCGCCCCATTGGCTCAACCCGACGCCGTGGCCATAGCCCGTTGTGGTAAAGGTCAGCGTATCACCGTCTATGGCAACGGTAAAGTTCGTGGAATTGAGGCCGAGCAGTGCACGCATGGTCGTACCCTTGACCGTGACGCCGCCGAACTTCATCTGGATGATCCCGCCCGCTGCACTGCGTTCGGAGGCCTTGAACCAGTTTGCTGGGTCGCCGGACAGGTCGGCAGACGGCAGCGTCTCGGCGGCGCGGGCACGGATCTCATCGGCCGTCAGCACGACCGCCGCCCGGTACTTGGGACAGGCCTCGCCGCCCGGGCTGTCCACGCTCTGTAAGTATGGGATATCGCTGCCCCAGACGTCGGCCGCGCGCTCGGTCTTTTCCCCGGCCGCTGCACTGAACACCGCAATGATCGGGGCGCCCTCATAGGTCAGCACCTGCCCGGCCGTATCCCGGACAGCCTGGCGGATGACGTCCTCGTCCGCCGCTGCCTCCTCCCCCCAGCGCGCCGCCGCCTCGGTCTTGAGGTCGACAAATGCCGCGCAGTGCGCCGGGTCATCGCACACATCGGCCTGCTCATGCTGCGCCGGCCGCCCGGCCTGGCACTTATAGACGGCATAGGTCCGGGCTGCAACCGCCTGCGCACGGATGGCCTCCTGCGGGAAATCGGGCGAGATCTCGCCGGCCACCACGCTCACCACATATTCCTCCAGGTCCATCTCGCGCACTTCCCCATCTACCAGCACCGTGATCTCCTGCGCGGCAGCGAGCGTCCCTGCGGGCGTCTGTTCCGCCTCCTCCGGTTGGGCGCTCTCCCCAATTTCTGCATCCGCCGCCACGCTCTCCTGCGGGATGGGCAGCGGCGCGTCGTCCTCCAGAAACCCACAAAATACCGGCAGCAGATAGATCACGGCCGTGAGAAGCAGGCCAATGACCAGAACTTTTCTCATTTTTCTCCCTCCTGGCTTTGCATTTTTACAGTTCGCAGATTGACAAATTTGCAGGATAATAGTAATATTGATGCATATAGACTGAAAGAAAAAGGGGATAATGCCATGGTCAACCAGATGAAGGACATGGATCCGGAGATGATCCATACGATCTGCGAGCAGCTTCGCCCGCTGCACCAGATCAAAAAAGAAACCTTTTCCAAATACAATGTTAAGCGTGGCCTGCGCAACGCCGACGGCACCGGCGTACTGGCCGGCATCACCCGTCTGGGCAATGTCCATGGCTATCTGCTCAACGAGGGCGAGCGTGAACCGATCGAGGGCAAGCTGACCTATCGCGGCATCGACATCTATGACCTGCTGCACGCCTTTGAGTCCGAGGACCGCTTTGGCTTCGGCGAGGTCGGCTATCTGCTGCTCTCGGGCCAGCTCCCCACGAGCGCCCAGCTCTCCCGCTTCACCGATATGATCGGCGAGGCGCGCGCGCTGCCTGACAACTTCACCGAGGACATGATCATGCGCGCGCCCAGCCCGGATATCATGAACAAGCTGGCAGGCGCGACCCTCGCGCTGTACTCCTACGACCCCAACCCGGACGACATCTCGCCCGAAAACATCCTGCGCCAAGGCATCAGCCTGATGGCCAAATTCCCGGTCATCATCTCGCACGCTTATCAGGCGCGCCGCCGCTATTTTGAGGGTCAGTCCATGTATCTGCATGTGCCCGACCCCAAGCTGTCCACGGCCGAGAACATCCTGCACCTCATCCGGCCGGACGGCACCTGCACCGATGAGGAGGCCAAGCTGCTTGACCGCTGCCTCATCATCCACGCCGAGCACGGCGGCGGCAACAACTCCGCCTTTGCCACCCGCGTCGTCTCCTCCTCGGGCACTGATACCTATTCGGCGATCGCCGCCGCGGTCGGCTCGCTCAAGGGCCCGCGCCATGGCGGCGCTAACCTCAAGGTCGTGCAGATGTTTGAGGACATCAAGGCCAATGTCTCGGACTGGACCGACCAGGAGGAGGTCTATCAGTACCTGCTCCGCATCCTCGCAGGCGAGGTCGGCGATCACAGCGGCCTGATCTACGGCATGGGGCACGCCATCTACACCCTGAGCGACCCGCGTGCGGTCGCGCTCAAGTCGGCAGCCCGTCCGCTGGCCGAGAAGAAGGGCTACCTCGATGAGTTCAATCTCATCGAGCTGGTTGAAAAACTCACACCCGGTGCGTTTGCCGAGGCGCGCGGTGCGGATACCAAGGTCATGTGCGCCAATGTCGATATGTATTCCGGCCTGGTCTACAAAATGCTCGGTATCCCGCAGGAGATGTTCACGCCGCTCTTTGCGACCGCCCGCATCGTCGGCTGGATCGCCCACCGGATGGAGGAAGTCGCATTCGGCGGCCGCATCATCCGCCCTGCCTTTAAGCCACTGTCCAAAAACGTTCCCTATGTCCCGATCAGCAAGCGGGGATAATGTTATTGTACGCGGCCATTGTGCAAAAAATGCGGGAAGGCTGTCAGCCGCACAAAAATCACGGCTGGCAGCCTCCTATAAGGCCGGGGCGCTGCGCGCCCCGGCCTTATTTTTCACGAAGCCTCCTGTTGACACAGGGATTAGTTCATGTTAACATCTCTGTTGAAAGCGATATGTCCCCCCTGCATCCCAGAAAGGAGCTTAAAATGGAAATCCTGCTTGGCCTGCTCGTCCCATTTGCCGGGACCGTGCTCGGCGCTGCCTGCGTCTTTTTCCTGCGCGATACCTTCCCTCCGCTGCTGCAGAAATGCCTGCTGGGCTTCGCCTCGGGCGTCATGAGCGCGGCCTCGATCTGGTCGCTCATCATTCCTGCGATGGATCAGTGCGCCGGCATGGGACGGCTGGCATTTTTGCCCGCGGCAATTGGCTTCCTGGCGGGCATCGCCTTCCTGCTCGTGCTTGACCACCTGGTCCCCCATCTCCATCTGGACAGTCCGGCCGCCGAAGGTCCTGCCTGCCATCTGCGCAAGAGCACCATGCTCATCCTGGCCGTCACCATCCACAATATTCCTGAGGGTATGGCAGTCGGCGTCGTATTTGCCGGCCTGCTCGCCGAAAATACGCATCTAACGCTTGCGGGCGCATTCACCCTTTCCCTGGGCATTGCGCTACAAAATTTCCCTGAGGGCGCGATCATCTCCATGCCGCTGCGCAGCAGCGGGCAGATCAGCCGGCGCCGCGCCTTTGTCTACGGCAGCCTGAGCGGCATCGTCGAGCCCATTGCGGGCGCGATCACCATCGCGCTGGCGGCCTGGCTGACGCCGCTCCTGCCCTATCTGCTGTCCTTTGCCGCAGGCGCCATGATCTATGTCGTGGTCGAAGAGCTGATCCCCGAGGCGTCCGAGGGCACGCACAGCAATCTCGGCACCATTGGGTTCGCAGCCGGTTTTGTTCTGATGATGATCCTGGATGTCGCGCTTGGATGAGCCCTCACTTTGCCAAAGCACAACAAAAAACGCTCCCTCATGGGAGCGTTTTTTTATTATGCGTGGTAAGGCCCGGCCGCTGCACGGCCGTCCCTCAGCCTTTGAGCGCCGGATCAAACCGTCGGCGCACCTCGATGTAAGCCAGGATGGCCTCGACTGTGCCGTCAAATCCGAGCTTTGCGCTGTTGAGCGACAGATCGTAATTTTTGGCGTCTTTCCATTCCTTCCCGGTGTAATATTTGTAATACCGCGCACGGTAGTCATCGGTTTTGGCGATAAGGCGTTCCACGTCGCGCTCGGGCAGGCTGTTGACCTTCATGGCCTCCTGCAGACAAAAGTCTGCGGGCGCATGGACAAACACGCTGACGACGCCCGGCATGCCGGACAAGATATGGTCGGCGCAGCGGCCGATCAGCACACAGGACCCCTCCTCCGCCAACTCGCGGATGATCTTTGCCTGATAGTTGAACAGGTTGTCATCGCCGGTGAAGCCCGCGCTCTCCGGCGAGAGGATCTTATTGCCCTGGTAGCCGCCCTTGAGCAGGGCGCGCAGCCCGTGCAGTTTTTTCTCATCGTGGAACAGCGCGGCATTGATCCCGCTGTCCTCCGCGGCCAGTTGGATGATCTCCCGGTCATAGTATGGGATATTCAGACGCTTTGCCAGCATTTTGCCGACCGTACGTCCGCCGCTGCCATACTGGCGCGCAATGGTGATGATCGTTTTTTCCATAAAAGACAAGCCCCCTTTGATATGGTCCTTTGTCTCTTTTATTGTAACAGGACGGCGGCCCGCGCGCAAGAGGCTTTACTCGCCGAGATAGGCTTTCTTGATGGACTCGTCATTGAGCAGGTCGCGCGCGGCGCCCTCCTTGACGATCTTGCCGGTCTCCAGGACATAGGCGCGGTTTGCGATAGAGAGCGCCTTTTTCGCGTTCTGCTCCACGAGCAGGATGGTCACGCCCTGCTTGTTGACGTCCTCGATGATCTTGAAGATCTCGCTGACAAACAGTGGCGACAGGCCCATAGACGGCTCGTCCATGAGCAGGATCTTGGGATGGGACATGAGCGCGCGGCCCATGGCGAGCATCTGCTGCTCGCCGCCCGACAGGGTGCCGGCGAGCTGGCGGGTGCGCTCTTTCAGGCGCGGGAAGCGCGTATAGACCATCTCAAGCGTCTCTGCGATCTCGTTCTTGTCCTTGCGGGTGTAGGCGCCCATCTTGAGGTTCTCGTAAACCGTAAGCCCGGCGAACACGCGGCGCCCCTCGGGGACATGGGACATGCCGAGCGAAACGATCTGGTGGCCGGGCATCTTGACGATCTCGCGCCCCTCAAACTGGACCGAGCCCGACTTCGCCTGTAACATGCCGCTGATGGTATGCAGGGTCGTGGTCTTGCCCGCGCCGTTGGCGCCGATGAGCGCGACGATCTCGCCCTCGTCCACGTGGAACGAGACGTCTTTGAGCGCGTGGATCATACCGTAATATACATTCAGATTCTCTGCGGTAAGCATTGCCATGAAATAAGCCCTCCTTTAGTCGCCCAGGTATGCCTTGATGACCGCCGGGTCATTGAGCACTTCCTTGGGCGTGCCCTCGGCGAGCAGCTTGCCGAAATTCAGGACATACAGGTATTCGCAGATGCCCTGGACGAGCTTCATGTCATGCTCGATGAGCAGGATGGTCACGCCGTACTTCTCACGCACAAGGCGGATGGTGTCCATGAGCTCCCCGGTCTCATTGGGGTTCATGCCGGCCGCCGGCTCGTCCAGGAGCAGCAGCTTGGGGTTGGTCGCCAGCGCACGGGCGATCTCCAGCTTGCGCTGCTTGCCGTACGGCAGGTTGGCCGCCAGATTGCCCGCCTCATGGTCCAGGTCAAAGACCTTGAGGATCTCAAGCGCGCGGCGGTCCATCTCCTTTTCCTTTTTGCGGTAGCTGCCCAGGTGCACCATGCTCTCAAACAGGTTATACGTGACCTGATTATGCAGGGCGACCTTGACGTTGTCCAGCACGGTCAGCTTTTGGAACAGGCGGATGTTCTGGAACGTACGCGCCACACCCAACTTGCAGATATCGTGCGGCTTTTTGCCGATCAGGTTCTGATTGTCCAGACGGATGCCGCCGTCGGTCGGGCGATATACGCCGGTCAACATGTTGAAGACCGTGGTCTTGCCCGCGCCGTTCGGGCCAATCAGGCCGACCAGCGCGCCTTCTTCAATTTTCATGGACAGGTCGTCCACGGCGCGCAGGCCGCCAAACGAGATGCCCAGCTTGATTACTTCGAGCATTGCCATATCAAATGCCCTCCTTGCTTGCCTGCTTTGCCGCGCGGCGGGCCGCACGCTTTTCCATAAGGCGCGTCTTGATGCCGGAATTGTTGAAGATCATCATAACGATCAGCAGGATCGCATAGATCAGCATGCGGTAGTCGTTGACCGCGCGCAGCACCTCGGGCAGGATGGTGAGCAGGGCCGCCGCGATGATCGAGCCCCAGATATTGCCCAGGCCGCCCAGGACGACAAAGACCAGGATGAGAATCGAGGTGTTGAAGTCAAACTTGGTGGCCGTAACCGTCGAGAAGTTCATGGCGTACAGGGTGCCCGCCATGCCCGCAAAGGCCGCCGAGATGACAAAGGCCAAAAGCTTGTAGCGGGTGGCCGAAATGCCGATGCTCTCGGCCGCGATCTTGTTGTCGCGCACCGACATGATAGCACGGCCGGTCCGGCTGTGAATCAGGTTTAGGATGACAAACAGCGTGATCAGGATGAGTACAAATCCCGACGTAAACGACGAGATCTTCTCAACGCCGCTGACGCCCATCGGGCCATTGATGATCATTTCGCCGCCCTCGGCGAGCTGGAAGGTCTGGTTGACCAGCGAAAAATGCAGCCCGTTCTCGTCCAGGCCGATGTACAGGACGTTTACGATATTTTTGATGATTTCTCCGAATGCTAGGGTGACAATGGCAAGATAGTCGCCCTTGAGGCGTAGAACCGGCACGCCGACGATGACGCCCGCGATGGCTGCGCAGATCGCGCCGATGACCATGGCGACTGCCAGACGCAGCGGCGCCAGCGGGATGGCGTCAGCCAGCCTGGTGGTGGCGACGATGCCGGCGAATGCGCCGACCGACATGAAGCCCGCATGGCCGAGCGACAGCTCGCCCAGAATACCAACGGTCAGGTTGAGCGAGACCGCCATGACGACATAGGCGCAGATCGGCACGAGCTGGCCCTTGAGCGACGAGGAGATATTGCCGGTCAGGATCATGAGCTGGACGGCGACAAACGCGATAATGACAATGCCGTACGAGATAATGCTGTCGCGCCGGCCTGCCAGCATATTTTTGGACTGTTTCATCAGGCTCACCTCACACTTTCTCGCTCACATGCTTGCCCAGCAGGCCATCCGGCTTGACGAGCAGGACGATGATCAGGACGGCAAAGACGATGGCGTCAGACAGCTGGGTGGAAATATAGGCCTTAGCAAAGATCTCGATGATACCAAGCAGGATGCCGCCCACCATTGCGCCCGGGATGGAGCCGATGCCGCCGAAGACCGCCGCCGTGAACGCCTTGATGCCGGGCATCGAACCGGTTGTCGGCATCAGCATGGGATAGGCCGAGCACAGCAGGACGCCCGCGATCGCCGCAAGGCCGGAACCGATGGCAAACGTGATGGAAATGGTCCGGTTGACGCTGATGCCCATGAGCTGGGCCGCGCCCTTGTCCTCCGAGACCGCACGCATCGCGGTGCCGACCCTGGTCTTGTTGGTGAACAGGGTCAAGCCTGCCATGATCACGACGCAGGCCAGGACGGTGACGATGGTGACGCCGGTGATATTGAGCTGGCCGTCAAACAGCTTGACCGACCAGTCGCCGACGACAGAGGAGAAGGTCTTGGAGCTGGAGCCCCAGATCAGCAGCGCCGCGTTCTGCAGGAAATAGGACACGCCGATGGCCGTAATCAGAACGGCCAGTGCAGGCGCCTGACGCAACGGCTTGTATGCCAAGCCCTCGATGACAATGCCGAGGACGGTACACACGATGACTGCCAGGACGACCGAAAGCAGCGGGGACAAGCCAAGATAGCTTGTCGAGCAAAAGGATATATATGCGCCTACCATGATGACGTCGCCGTGCGCAAAGTTCAGCATCTTGGCGATACCGTAAACCATCGTATAGCCCAGCGCGATGATTGCGTAGACGCTGCCTAAGCTGATGCCATTGATCAGATAGGATAAAAAGGTCATGCGATACACCTCATTCTTTCTACCGAAAAAGCCGGTGATGCAGGGCGGAGGTTTGAACGTGCAAGCCGTCGCCCCACACCATAGGCCGTTTGAACAAAAAAGCGCAGGAGAGGGCCGGGCATTTGTATGCTGCCGGCTGCCTCCCCTGCGGATTCGTGTAATTTACTTGGCGTTACATACCGACGTATACACCGTTTTCGATGACCATGCCCTTCGGGTCCTTGGAAACCGCGCCCGTTGCATCCCAGGTCGCGCCCTCGCCGGTCAGGCCGTCAAAGGTCAGGGTCGGGAAGGTCTGGATCATCAGATCGCACAGCTCTTCGGCCGACATGTCAGGCGTTGCGCCCGAGGCCTCAATGGCTGCCTTGTACGCATAGATGCAGTCGTAAGCGTCCGCCGCGAACTGGTTCGGGGTCTCGCCGAACTGCTCCTTGTACTTGGTGACGAAGCTCTGGGTCTTCTCGTCGGTTGCGTCCGCGTTGAACGGGGTCAGCAGCATGACGCCCTCTGCCAGGGAGGTATCGAAGCCTTCCAGGGTCAGAATGCCGTCCATGCCGTCAACGCCGAAGAACTTGGGCGCATAGTCCATGCTCTTGGCCTGCTGCAGGATCAGCGAAGCCGGCTGATAGTAGATCGGCAGGAAGACAAGGTCTGCGCCAGCGTTCTTGGCCTCGCTCAGCTGGACCGAGAAGTCGGTCGCACTCGAAGAGGTGAAGGTGGTGACCGACACAATGTTCAGGCCCTTGGCGTCAGCCTCTGCCTGGAACTTTTCGAAGATACCGGACGAATAGACGTCGTCGTTCTTATAGATGACGGCAATCTTGGTGCCCAGCTGGTTGTCTGCAATGTAGTCTGCCGAAGCCGTGCCCTGGTTGGGGTCGGTAAAGCACATCTGGAAGACGTTGTCCTTGCCCTCGGTGACCGCGGTCGAGGATGCCGACGGGGTCAGGGCGAAGATGCGGTCTGCATAGTTTTCGGTTGCGGTGGCCTCACCGGGCTTGCTCGTAACCGAACCCAGGGACAACTGCATGCCCCAGTCCTTGAGGTTATTGTAGGCCGAGACCGCCTTCTCGGGGTCGTTCTCGTCGTCTTCCATGTTCCACTCGATCTGGATGCCGCCCTCGGCGTTGATCTCATCCACTGCGATCTGCGCACCGTTCTTGACGGCATTGCCGTAAATCGCCGCGTCGCCGGTCAGCGGGCCGGTGCCGCCAATCTTAAATGCAGCCGCCGTGCTCTCGGCGCCGTTGTCCGAGCTGGTGTCTGCCGTGTCGCCAGCGCTGTTTCCGCAGCCAGCCAGCACGCTTGTGCACATGGCCGCCGCCAGCAGCAGGCTCAGTACCTTTTTCATTTTCGTTTCCTCCCTCATTTGCTGTTTGGGTTCCGTCGTCCCCAGCGGACATACACCTGTCCGTATGGAACAACTTTCTTGTATTATACACCTGTTTAATCTAAATGTATAATTTTTTTTCGTATTTTAATACATTTCGTCGCTTTCACAATTTTGTCTAATAAAAGTTTAACGCTTTTCGTCAATCTGACATCTTCCCAGCGCGCGCTTTTGCCTGTTTTTCTGTGGTTCCAAACTTTTTTCGGCGAATTTGTGCTTTATCCGAAATTTTTCCAGAATCCGGCCAATTGTGCGTCACTTTCCAATTTTTTTCTTGTGTGCTGTTTTTTCTCACCGCGCGGGGCGCGCGCACATTACATATTTGCAAGCTTCGCGCAAATACTACCAGCATGATCAAGAAAGAACATTCCGATTCTGGGAGGAGATACGAATATGAAAGCTACGGGCATCGTGCGCCGCATTGATGACCTCGGCCGCGTCGTAATCCCCAAGGAGATCCGCCGCACCATGCGCATCCGCGAGGGCGATCCCCTGGAGATCTACACCGACCGGGACGGAGAAGTCATCTTTAAAAAATATTCCCCCATGGGCGAGCTTGGCACCTTTGCCAGCGAGCTGGCCGAGGCGCTCTCGCGCACGGCCGGGCTATCCTGCGCCATCTGTGACCGGGACGCGGTCATCGCAGCGGCCGGCGGTGCAAAAAAGGAGATCTTTGAAAAATCCATCTCGAACGACCTGGAGCTGCTCATGGAGCAGCGTCACATCTATGAGCACACCGGCTCAGATACCGACCTGCATGTGTCGGAAAACGATCCCTATCATGTCATTGTCGCCGCGCCCATCGTCTCGGAGGGCGATGTGACCGGCTGCGTCGCCCTGCTGTCCGACGCGCCGGACGCGGTTGCGACCGAGGTCGAAAGCAAGCTCAGTCAGACCGCAGCCAGCTTCCTGGCGCGCCACGTGACCATGTAACCGCCCTGCGCGGGCTGCCTCCATGCCGGTGGGCAGCCCGCGCGCTCTGTCTGCCGCCAAAGGAGGCCTTGCTGCATGGCGCCGCCGAATACCTCCCCTGTGCTGCCCCTCCTGTGGGCATATAGCGCCCTACTCGCTGCAGCCGGATTTGTAATCACGCCGGCCGGCCAGCTCGGGCCCGGGCTGGCCCAGATCGTGCTGACCGAAGACGCCCTGATCACCGACTATATGCTGGTCGCCGGGCCCGGGCCGGCTCTAGTGAATGCAGGGCTGGTCGCCGCAATCAGTATCGCCACATTGCAGCACGCCCATACGCCCTTTGACGGCAGCGCCCTGGTCGTCGTGGGCCTGATGTCAGGTTTTGCACTTTTCGGCAAAAACGGCCTCAACCTGTGGCCCATCCTGCTGGGCGCGTGTCTGTACGCCTGGTACCGGCGTGAACCTTTCGGCCGCTATGCCGCAGCCGGCTTGACCGCGACTGCCCTTGCGCCCGTGGTCAGCTATTTCGTGCTGGACAACGGCTGGGGCACCCTGCCCGCCGGCATCCTGGCCGGTGCGGCCATCGGGTTCCTGCTGCCCGCCCTCGCCGCCTACACCTATCGGCTCCAGCGCGGCATGAACCTGTATAACACCGGCTTTGCCTGCGGCCTGGCCGCCTTTCTCATCGTCCCGCTCATGAATGCCCTCGGGGCGGCACCGGCCGTGCAGTACCGCTGGGCATCCGGGCGGCCGCTGCCCGTGCTGCTGCTGTCTTTCGGGCTATGCGCCCTCCTGCTGCTCGCCGGGCTCTTCCTGTGCGGCCAGCCGCCCAGCGCCGCCCTGCGCGGGTACCGCGCATTGCTGCGCACCAGCGGCCGCGCCCCCAGCGACTACCTGGTACAGTTCGGCCCCGCCCCGACGCTCATCAACATGGGCGCCAACGGCGTGATTGCCCTGGGCTTCCTGTTGTGCACGGGCGGCGACCTCAACGGCCCAACCTTGGGTGCCATCCTGACCATCTTGGGCTTCTCTGCCTATGGCAAGCACGCGCGCAACATGCTCCCTGTGATGGGCGGCGTGGTGCTGGGCAGCATCTGCATGCACTGGTCGCTGTCCGACAGCGCCGTACAGCTTGCCGGCCTGTTCTGTACGGCGCTCGCCCCGGTCAGCGGCCGGTTCGGCTGGCCTTACGGCGTGCTGGCCGGTTTCCTGCATGCGTCGGTCGTACTGTGCACCAGTTCCCCGGTCGCCGGCATGAATCTATATAACAACGGCTTTTCGGCAGGGCTTGTGGCAATTGTGCTTTCCGCCCTCATCCCCGCCCTGCGCCGCCCCACATAGACGGCCAAAAAAAATGGGCCTGCCCACAAGCGGGCAGGCCCTATCCCTCACTTAAAACAACGGTATGCCTTCCTTGATGGCGATGTTATAGATCTCCATGCCGTAGGCCATCGCATATGACATGATGACCCCGAAGACCATCCCCTGTTTCCTGTCTTTTGGCATTGTACATTCCTCCTGTTTTGCCATAACTTATGAAAAAAGACGTGCAGCACACAACTGGATTTACGCAGTGTATGCTACACGTCTATAATTCATTATACCGGCTGCCTGCTATTTTGCAAAGGCAATTTTGCACAAACTTTTGCTGATCTGTCTGGCACGGCAGGGCTGGTCACAAGTCGGCCTTTGGCGGCAGTTTATCCGAAAAATATTTGGCCTCAAAATCTGCCACGCTGATCGGGCGACTGTAATAGTATCCCTGACCGACGTCACACCCGACCGCACGCACGAGGGCGGCGTTCTCGGCGGTCTCGATGCCCTCTACGACCGTGCGCAGGCCGAGGTCTCGCGACAGGCGCACCACGTTGCGCAGCAGCTTTTGCTGGCCGTCGCTCTCCTGCCGCGACATCCCCAGCAGGAAACTGCGATCCAGCTTGACCTCGTCGATGGAAAGCCGTGCTAGGATGGTCAGCGAGGAGTATCCGCTGCCAAAATCGTCGAGCGACAGGCGGAAGCCGCATGCGCGCAGCTGTTCGATGGTCTTATTGAGCTCGTCCAGGTTTTCTGCCGCTAGACCCTCCAGGATCTCCAGCACGATCAAGGTGCGCGGCACGCCGTACTGGTCGGTCAGCGCGCACAGCTTATTCACATAATCACTCTGGTAAAAGAGCAGTTTGGACTGGTTGACCGAGATCGGCACCGGCTGGATGCCCGCGTCCATCCACGCCCGCAGGCAGGCACAGGCCCGCTCCACCATATAGAGGTCGAATTCGGTGCAAAAGCCGTTGCGCTCAAAGAGCGGGATAAACTCATTTGGATAAAACATCCCGCCATCCGGGCGGACCCAGCGGACAAGCGCCTCGGCGCCGCACAAGACTCCGGTCTGCAGGTCCATTTTGGGTTGCAGCCACATCTGGAACTGTCCGGTTGACAGTGCATACCGCATGCTGCTTTCTATGTTGTTCTGTTGGGCGTCGGCGGCATGCATGTCGTCATTATAGAAGGCGACCATGTTTTCATGCCGGTCCCGCACATGCTTGAGCGCAAATTCAGCCTGATGCAGCAGCGTCTTTGCTGCCTGTTCCCCCGCCATGGACGGTGTCCCGATTGCGGCGCCCGCATATAGGACGATGGGATAGTTTCGGCCTGTCTGCTCGAAAATGCCGCTGATGCGCCCCATGATGCCGAGCAGCCGCTGTTTCAGCCTGTCCGGATCGACGGCCTGCATCAGCAGATAAAACTGATCGCCCATGTAGCGGCTGCAGCACTCGTTCTGGTGCAGGCTGTCCTGCAGGATGTCTGCGATACCGCACAGCAATCGGTCGGCCTGGCTGCGCCCAAAGATCTCATTGATGTACTGAAAGCGCCGGATATTGAGCACTACAATGCTGTAACCGCTCCCGTGGGAAAGCGTATCGGTACAGGCCTGTTGGAATCGCTCCAGGTTGTAGCAGCCGGTCAGCCGGTCATAGTAGGCCAGCCGGATGAGTTCCCGGCTGTTGCGGTACAGGGTGTGGTAGCCATACGCAATGAGCAGGATGCACAGCAGGACGATTGCGCCGAGGCCCAGTCCGGTCACGACCAGGAACGGATAGACCGGGCTGTCCATGCCCTGCGACCAATCGAGGCATACGAGGTACCAGTGATGCTCCCCAATGGGATCAAAATAAAACGGGTATTTCTGTCCATATAACGTGATGTCGCAGCGGTAGGTCTGATCGGCCTGCATGGCCTGCTGTGCCGCAGCAATATCCGCCTCGGATAGGAAGTCCGCCGTGAACAGGTTAGACTGTTCACCGACCTGCCCGCCCGACCAGGCCAAGAACTCGCCTTCCTCATTGATCCAGCTCAGATCCAGCCGGGTGTCCAGCTCGGTGGTCGTCTCCAATAGCTGCTGGAAGGTGTCCAGCGTTTCCAGGCCAATGAGCGCACCCACAGTCTGCCCCGCCTTGTCATAGACCGGAACGGCATAGCCCACCGTATTTTCGTCAAAGTCCTCGCTGAAATACACTTCCGAGATGGAGGCCTGCCCCTGCCACGCCTGCGCGATGGCCTGCTGGATGGCAGGATTTAGGCTCTCATAGGGTACGTCCAGCTCCAGTTCACCGCCAAAGGTGACACGGATGCCCTCGCCCTCAACTGCATAATAGCCCATCCGGATAAAATTCGCGGCGCTCTGTGAGCTGGGCAGGCCTTCTGCCAGGTCCTGGAAGGTCAAATCCGGCGTATTTTCGATAAAAGCTGACAAGGTTTGCAGCGTGCGGATATTGGAGGACATCTCACGGCCGAGGCTGAGTTTGTGCTCGGTCACCGTGGCCTGCAGCTGCGCCTCATAAGAACTTCTCTGCGCGTTCCAGATGGAACCAATAATCACACCCGCGCACGCGAGCAGCAGGAAGCTGACCACCACCATGACGATGGTCATGCGCACGAGCCGCTTGCGCATTCTCTCTTCATTCATATTTTTTGCCTCCGTGTGCTGCGATTTCCGCCGCGCAGTTCCGTTCAGATCGGGTTGCGAACGGGTCAGGCGGCCCAAGCAGCACAGTTCCCTTGCAAAGTATCCGTTTTCCTGCGATTTGGATTTATTGATATTATAACATATCTGTGTGAATACCGTAAAGTCGCCGCGCATTTCAGGCTATTTGCACCATAAAATTTAATTTTTTTATTCGGCATTTTATTTATATTTTATGCTTTTACATAACTTTTCTTTTTAAATTTATTCGTGTATTTTGTCCATAAAATATTTCTTAAATAAATTTATTTTTTTTATTTTTGTTCGGAATCATTTTATCTCCTTATTTTCTTATTTTTTTAAATTTTTTGCATATTTTTAAAAAATATCAGCATTTTTCGCATATTTATTTTGAAAATTTCGCATTTATTTCTCTATATTTCTTTTTTATTCTGAACTTAAATTTTTGCAGTATTTTTTGCGTTATGCGCATTTTGCACAATAATCTGCATCTTATTATGTCTATATTGTTCAGATGCACCATTGTGTATGCACACATTTTCCTGCTATACTATCGCCTAGATTTGTTGTGCAGCACAACTGGCTGTCTGCCGCGCCTTTGCGGACGACGGGACGCAGATTCCGCTGCGCGGAAAGTGAGGACCAATGAAAAAAGAAACCGAAACTGCCGGACGCATCCCATTTCTGACCCGTGTCGCCTATGGCGGCGGTGACGTAGCATGCAACATTGTATTCGGCATGATCAGCGCGCTGCTGATTTTCTTCTACACCGATTATGTCGGCGTATCTGCCGTGACAGTCGGTACAGTTATGCTTATCTCGCGTGTATTTGACGGTTTTTCCGATGTCGTCATGGGCTTCATTGTCGCGCGGACAAAATCCAAATACGGCCAATCCCGTCCCTGGCTTTTGTGGATGGCGATCCCCTTTGCGCTTTCTGCCGTCTTGCTCTTCACCGTCCCCCACACAGACGGATTCCTGCAGGCACTCTATATCTTTGTGACCTACAACTTCTGCACGACCGTGTGCTACACGGCGGTCAACCTGCCTTACGGCTCGCTCTCGGCCATGATGACCCGTGATTCGCATGAGCGCGATATCCTCTCGGTCTTCCGCGTGGGCATGGCCCAGTTTGGCAAGATCATTGCCGTCACCTTCACCCTGCCGCTCGTCAAGGTCTTTGGCGACGACCAGATGGCCTGGGTCAAGTGCATGGGCCTTTGGGCGATACTCGCGTTTGCCATGCTGCTGTTCTGCTTTGTGCGCTGCAAGGAGACCGTCGAGATCGAGGCGGTCAAGAAGCAGGAAAACCAGCACGTACCGGTCGGCCGCACCCTCAAGGCCATCGCGACCAACCAGTATTTCTGGGCGGTCCTGATCCTCTGGATGTTCCAGAACGTCAGCCAGACGGTCATCGGCACCATCCTGCCCTACTACTGCAAGTATGTCTTCCACAACGATGACTGGATGTACAGCACCCTGTACCTGGTCGAGACCCTGGTCATCGTCTTTGTTATCTTCCTGTGCCCGCTGGTGCGCGACCGCCTGGGCAAGCGCAACCTGGTCGTCATCGGCTCGGTCATCGCGCTTGGCGGCCATGCCCTGTTCCTGCTTAACCCGACCAGCTTTACATGGTGCCTGATCACGACGGTCATCCGCGCGATCGGCGAGGCGCCGCTTAACGCGTTTGTCTTTGGCATGATCGGCGACGTAGTCGAGTTCGGCCAGTGGAAGACCCACCTGCGCCAGGAAAGCTTTATCTTTGCCGGCGGTTCGGTCGGCACCAAGATCGGTTCCGGTGTGGCGAGCGCCTGCATGACCAGCATCATGTCGGCCTTCGGCTATATCAGCTCGACGGCTCAGAATGTAGTGCAGCCTGAATCGGCCATCACTGCCATTGCCAATATCTATAAATTCTCCCCCATCCTCATCTGGGGTACCGTCCTGATCGTCGGCCTGCTGTACCAGCTGGACAAGAAGTATCCGTCGATCATGCAGGAGCTTGCTGCGCGTGAGATGTGCGGCGAACTGTAATCAATCCCCGCAGTCCCCTCGCATCCCGCATTTTTTAGGAACGCCGAAAGGCGTTCCTTTTTTATCGCATGTGTCCCAGCCCGGCACACAAAAAAACCGTACCAGACGGCATGCGTCTAGTACGGTTTTTTGCACGCATTATTTCATCTCGATCGCCTTTTTGGGGCACGCATCCGCGCAGATCCCACAGCCCACGCACTTCTCTGCGTCCAGCTTCCAGGTCTTGGCCGCGCGGTCGACCGTGATGGCCTGCTGTGGACATTTCTTTGCGCACAGCGTACAGTATACGCACTTGTCGGCATCGGCAGCCGGTTTGCCGCCGCCGGCTGCCGGCGCGGCCTGTGCGGCAGGCTTTGTGAAGGTCTCGGTCTTCTTTTGTATGTCGGGCGCTGTGTACCCTTTCTCCATGTGCAGGCACTTCTTCGGGCAGGCCAACACGCAGCTTCCACACTGCACGCAGTCAAACCGCGCGATCTTCCAGGTCCCCGCCTGGCGGTCGACCGCGATCGCCCCGGATGGGCAGGCGCGCATGCACAGGCCACAGCTGATACAGTCCTCGATCCGAATCACAACGTGCCCGCGCATCCGTTCCGGGTAGTTGGCCGGCTGGAACGGATACTGGACTGTGGCCGGCTTGTGAAACAGGTTTTTGAGCACCCGGCCGGCAAAGGTAAACATTCTCGTCTTATCCATGATTTCCACTCCAGTCCGCCGCTTACCGCTCGGTACAGCTGACACAGGGGTCAATGGTCAAGATCAGGAGCGGCACGTCGGCCAGCTGGCTGCCCTTGAGCAATTGCACCATCGGCGGGATATTGCTCGTCGTCGGTGTGCGCAGGCGGAAGCGCTCCAAATTCTTGGTGCCGTTGCACTTGACATAATAGATCGCCTCACCTCTGGGCTGTTCGATGCGGAAAAAGTATTCGCCGTCCGGGTTGCCCTTGACCGGCGCGCTGACCGGCCCGGCGGGGATCTTGCCAATGGCCTCGCGGATGAGGGCAAAGGACTGGAGGATCTCCTGAAGGCGTACCGCACAGCGCCCGTAGGAATCCCCCTCTGTGGAGAGGACAGGCTCTACGCTCAGTTCGCCGTAGGCCGCATAGCCCAAAAGGCGTGCGTCATAGGAAACCCCGCTCGCACGCAGCATCGGCCCGACCGCGCCAAGGCCGATGGCGTCCTCCTTGCTGAGCACGCCGACCCCTTTGAGGCGGCTCTGCACGGTATAGTCCTGCAAAAAGGTGTCGATGACCGGCTTCATGTCCTTTTCCAGGTCGCGGGTCACACGCAGGATATCGTCCAGCATGCCCTGATCCATGTCCTTCTGCACACCGCCCACCTGGTTGACCGAGTGGATGATGCGGCCGCCGGTCGTCTCATCAAATAGATCCAATATTTTTTCGCGCAGGCGCCAACTCTCCATAAACAGGCTTTCAAACCCCATGGCGTCCGCCAACAGGCCAAGCCATAGCAGATGGCTGTGTACGCGGCTCATCTCCATCCAGATTGTGCGCAGATAGCGTGCCCGGTCGGGCACCTCAATGCCCATGACCTGCTCCACCGCCTGGCAGTAGCCCAGCCCGTGCCCGCAGCTGCAAATACCGCACACGCGCTCGGCGATGTATACATATTGTTTAAAGTCCCGCTTGTCGACCAGCTTTTCCAGGCCCCTGTGGATATATCCGATGCTCGGGACCGCATCGACCACCATCTCATCCTCCAGCACCAGATCCAGATGCACCGGCTCCGGCAGGACAGGATGCTGCGGGCCAAACGGTACAATACTTCTCATTGACATGTTCCCTCTTACTCCTTTTTGCGGAACGGCGTGCTCTCCTCAATCCGGTACAGCTTATCCCGGTAATCGGGCTGTATCTTGGTGATCTGCACGCCGAACAGTTCTTTGGCCTCATTTTCCTGCAAGAACGCGCAGGGATAGATCTGCGTAATGCTCGCCACCTCTTCGTCTGGCCCGACCTCCAGGCGGAGCGTCACCATCCGGTATCCCTTGCAGAAGGAATAGCTCATCTCATATCCCTGCGGGACACTGTTCGCACAGATCTGGGCCAGCCGCCAGCCCTCGGTCTTCATGTGTACGACCGCCGAAAAGAACTCAGCCATCGTGATCTTCCGGATCTCGCTCCGGTTATCCATCGCTGTCACCTCTCCTTATTTTTCAAGGCGGCCTGCTTGTCGTCGAGCACCTGGAGCGCCCGGACGACGCCGTCAATGATGGACTCCGGGCGCGCGGCACAGCCAGGCACATAGACGTCCACCGGGATGACCGTATCGATCCCGCCCTTGATATTATAACACTCTTTAAATACGCCGCCCGTGCATGCGCAGATGCCGACCGCCACAACCACCTTGGGCTCGGCCATCTGGCTGTAAATCTGCTTGACGACCGGAGCTGTCTGGCTGTTGACCCCGCCTGTAATGAGCAGGATATCTGCCTGGAACGGGTCGCCCGTATTGATGATGCCGAACCGTTCGATGTCATATTTGGGCGTCAGGCAGTCCAGCACCTCGATGTCGCATCCATTGCAGCTGCTGGCGTCATAGTGGAGCAGCCACGGCGATTTGGATACTTTGTTCATAGTCCGCTACCTCCCTCTACTTGTCCAGCATCAAAAACAGGATGTTCACGCCGCCAGCCACCAGCGTCACGGCCCAGCAGCTATACAACACGTTCTTCCACTTGACGCGCGCGCTGACATTGTCCCACAGCGTCTCGAGGAAGAAGATCACGCCGCACAGCACGACCGCGACGATCCAGCTCCACCAGGTGCTGTTGACAAAGAACAGGCAGCAGATGCCCAGCAGCAGGACCATCTCATAGTATTCGGCGATGTTCATAATGGCCAGGGTCGTACCCGACATCTCGGTCGTCAGGCCCTTGACCATCTCCTGGTGTGCATGGTGGCTGGTGGACAGGTCAAAGGGAGATTTGCGGAATTTGATAGCGGCCGTGAACATGAAGCCCACCAGCAGGCCGGGCATCCAAACAACGGCGCTGACGTCTGCCGCCACAATGTCGGACACATGGAACGAGCCGGTTGTCAGATAGAACCCGACCGCGACGAGCAGCGTCAGCGGCTCGTAGGCCATCATTTGCAGCATCTCACGGTTGGCGCCCATGTTGGCGTAGGGGGAGGAGTCGCTCGAGGCCGCCATAATCAGGAACATGTCAGCTGTACTCAGGATAAAGAGCACCATCAGCAGGTCTGCGCCCCCAAACAGCAGGCTGCCTGCGATCATCAGGATGACCAGATAGCTCAGGTTGAGCAGGAGCTGCACCTTGTTGACGGCAATCTGCTCTTTGGAGAGCAGTTTGCCAATGTCATAGAACGGCTGTAACAGGACCGGGCCCTTCCTGCGCTGCATGCGCGCGCTGATGATGCGGTCCACGCCGTCCAGAAGCCCGCCCAGGAAGGGCGCAAATACCAGATAGGCCGCAACAAAAACGATACTCTTCATGACACGCCTCCTATTACCAGACAGAAGCCCAGGACCAACACCGCCGCCGCGAGAATGATGGAGGGAACACGGAGATGGCCGCGGCCAAATTCCCGCCTGAGATACCAGTTGCTCAGGTAGAGGTGTTCCTGTTCATCGTAGCTATTGCGGAAGAACCGGTTGTCCCCCTCGTTGATGCCGTTCATATAGATCGGTACCAGCTCGGTATGCGACCGCCGGCTGATGAAGAACATGACGACCGGCACGATGAAGATCGAGACCAGCATGATCGCCATGGTCGTCAGAACGCTCATGGACAGCACGTCGGTCGAGTTGCCGAACAGGTTGCGCACGATCGGGTTGACCACGCCGACCGCCACGAGGGGCAGCAGCAGACACAGCAGCAGCATACCGACCGCGTGGAACGACATGGAGACGTACTCATCTCTGTGCGTCAGGTCCTGTGTCTTCTGGCGTGGGATGTGGTAACAGAGCAGCTTGGCCAGCCATTTGGTCCAGTACAGCATGGTTGTGGCGCTGCCATAGGCGATGAACAGCACGAGCACAAAGTTGCCGGAATCGACGAAGGCTTTGAGCGCGACCCATTTGGAGATCAGCATGCCAAAGGGCGCCAGGTACATGCCGGCGATGCCGATGCCCATGATGTACGCCAGCTTGGGTGCGCGGATGATGAGGCCGTGCATGTCCTCGATATCACGTGAGCCCAGCGTATTCTCGGCTGCGCCGACCGACTGGAACAGCATAGATTTGCTGACCGAGTGGAAGATCATCAGGAAGATCGCCGCCCAGACCGTCTCCTCCGCGCCGATGCCGGCGCAGCCGACGATCAGGCCAAGGTTGGAGATGGTCGAGAAGGCCAGCACCTTTTTGGCGTCGTGCTGCGCAATTGCCATCATACTGGCCATGATGAAGGTAAAACCGCCGATGCTGGAGACGATGATGCCGACCAGGTTGCCGGCGAGGGCCGGCGAAATGCGGATGAGCAGATAGACACCGGCCTTGACCATAGTGGCGCTGTGCAGGAGCGCGCTGGACGGCGTCGGCGCGACCATCGCGCCCAAAAGCCAGGTGGAAAAGGGGAGCTGGGCCGACTTGGTCATGCCGGCAAGCGCCAGGCACATGAGCGGCAGCAGCGCGCCGATCTGTACGACATCGGTCAATTGCACCGTGCCATAGATCTGCGCCATGAGCGCAATGGCCACGGCGAAGCCCAGGCCGCCCAGGAGGTTCATCCACAGGGCACAGAAGCTGTTCCCCACGGCCTCCGGCGTGCGGGTGTAACCGATCATCAGGAAGGAAATCACGCTCGTGATCTCCCAGAAGAAGTAGATCCAGATAAGGTTCTGCGACAGGACCAGGCCGAACATGGCCGCGAGGAACAAGAACAGCATGGAAAAGAAGAACGGCTGCCGGTCCTGCACGTCGGTGTGGTGCGCGTGATAGCCCTTCATATAGCCGACTGTATAGATGCAGATGAAGCCGCCGATGAAGGCGATGATGATGCACATCAAAATGGTCAGCCAATCCACCATCATGTGCGGGCCTTCCACCACTTCGGCTGTAAACTCCGTATAAAGCAGCAGCGCCGTCTGGGAGACGGTCAGCAGGATGGGCAGTATCTTCTTGTATTTAACGCTCAGGTAGATAATCAGGCACATGAGCACGATGTCGCCCACCGTCATCAGGTGGTCGATCAGTTCGGTCTGTGGGTAAAATGTCCAGGTTTGCGCACCGTCCGCGATCCATCGCCAGATGAAAATGACCGTCGTGAGCATCAGGACACCCGCGCCTGCATAGACCACGTAGCCCCTCGCTTTTTCGTTTCGGATAACCTGAAATAACACCGCGAGTACGGCCGGTATCCCGATCAGTAATGGTATCATTTCCATGAATCCTCCTTCCAATCACTTTTCCCATATTGTCACAGCGCATGCTGATAAAGAAGAAATAACCTATTATATTTGTTATAATCCTTTTGTGCAAATTTTACAAGTACCCCGGAGAAATTTTCACATATTTTGTAGCATTGAAGTTTCTCTACCCCATCCCGCAGAAAATATGCTAAAATGTAGGTTGTTGAATGATCGTGCTCCACGCTTTGCGGCCCCATGTGGGCCGGGCGATGGGCGGGGAGGTTTTTTATATGCACGAACTCAGCATCACCGAGCACCTGCTTGCCGACTGTATCCAACGCGCGCAGGCGGCGGGCGCCGGCAAAATCCGAAAAATTCATCTGTGTATCGGACGGCTGCGCGGGATCGTCCCGGACTGCATCCAGGTCTACCTGGACATGCTCTCTGAGGGGACAATCGCCGAGGGGGCACAGATCACAGCCGAGTTCCTTCCGGTCCAGGTCCTGTGCCGGGACTGCGGGCGGCAGGGCGAGATCACGCCCCACCATTTACAGTGCCCCTACTGCGGGAGCCTGCGGCTCAAGCTGTTGTCCGGCAAGGAATTCTATATCAAAAGCATGGAGGTAGACAGCAATGGAGATCCAAGTACTGCACCAGGTCATGGATTGGAATGAGGACGTAAGCGATGCGGTCAAGCAGACGCTGGCCGGCCAGCATATCTGTATGATAAACGTCATGGGCAGCCCGGGCGCGGGCAAGACCAGCCTCATTACCGCGCTCATCCACCGCCTGAAGGCAAACTTCCGGGTGGGCGTTATCGAGGGCGATATCGCCGGGCAGGTGGACGCCGAGCGCATCGCTGCGCTGGGCGTCCCCACCGTGCAGCTCAACACCGACGGTGCCTGCCATATCGAGGCCATGAGCATCCAGAAGATCCTGCCCGCGCTGCCGCTCGATCGGCTCGACGTCATCTTTGTGGAAAACATCGGCAACCTTGTGTGCCCGGCCGAGTTCCGCATCGGCGAATCGCTGCGCATGACCCTCCTGAGCATTCCCGAGGGCGATGACAAGGTGGAAAAATACCCGCTCATGTTCACCGATACCGACTGCCTGGTGCTGAATAAATATGACATGCTGCCCTACTTCGATTTTGATGAGGCCCGCGTCTGCGCCAACTACGAGGCAGTCAATCCGTCAGCGCCCCTCTTCCGTGTCAGCAGCCGGACGGGCGACGGGATAGACGCGCTTGCGGATTTCCTATCCGGCCACATCGCACGTGCGGCGCGATGACACGCCCAGGCAAGGGAACATCCTGTGTCCGGCTGACGGTCACGGGCATTGTCCAGGGCGTGGGCTTCCGCCCGTTTCTGCACCGCCTAGCCGTGCAAAACGGGATCTGCGGCTGGGTGCGCAACACCTCCTCCGGCCTGGAAGGGCTGTTATCCGGGCCGCAGGAGGCGTTGACGCGCTTTTTGGACACGCTCTCGTCCTCGCCGCCGCCCATGGCGGCCGTACAGTCGGTCGAGGTGCAGGCGTGCGCGCCGCCGCCTGAAGGGCTTCCGCATGAGTTTACCATCCTAGAGAGCAGCCTAGATGCGGGCTCCACGCTGGTTTCGCCTGATATCGCCATGTGCGCGGACTGCGAAGCCGAACTCTATACACCCTCTGACCGCAGATACCGCTATCCCTTCATCAATTGCACGAACTGCGGCCCCCGCTATACCATCATCCGTGCGCTGCCCTACGACCGGAACCGGACGACGATGCAGTCCTTTTCCATGTGCCCGGACTGTGCGCGCGAATATCGCGACATCCGCGACCGGCGTTATCACGCCCAGCCAGACTGCTGCCCGGCCTGCGGGCCGCAGGTCTTTTTTGCCGGGCGGGACGGCAGCACGGTGCGCGGGGACGGCGCCTTCCGCCTGGCCCAGTCGCTGCTCGCAGGCGGCGGCATCCTCGCGGTCAAGGGGGTCGGCGGCATCCATCTGGCCTGTGATGCCAAAAATACCCGGGCTGTGCAGCGGCTGCGGCGCAAAAAACGCCGTGCGGACAAGCCCCTCGCGGTTATGTGCCGCTCCCTGGACGCCGTGCATGCCATCTGCCGGCCTGACCCGGATGAGATCCGCCTTCTGCAAAGCCCGGCCCGGCCCATTGTGCTGCTGCAAAAGTGTGACCGCACGGCCTTCGCCGCGCTCAGCTTCAGCGCACGCCTGGGCGTCATGCTGCCCTATTCTCCGCTGCACACCCTGCTTATCGACGGCGCATATGGCGGCCCGGACACCTTAGTCATGACCAGCGGCAACCTATCCGGCTGCCCGGTCCTGACCGAAAACCAGGCGGCGCTGGACGCGCTGGACGGTGTGGCCGACGGCTTTCTGCTGCATGACCGGCCCATCCAAAACCGCTGTGACGACTCCCTGATTGCGGTCTGGCGCGGCGCGCCCTATTTCCTGCGCCGCAGCCGGGGCTATGCCCCGCGCCCGCTTGCACTGGAGGCCGATGCCGATGGCATTCTTGCCATGGGCGCCGAGCAAAAGGCCTCCTTCGCCCTGGGAAAGGGACAGCAGGCCTTCATCAGCCCCTACATCGGCGACCTCAAGAACGCTGAGACTTTTGCACATTACACCCAGGCCCTAGATACCTATGCCCGCCTGTTCCGCGCCCAGCCCTCGCTCTATGTGTGTGACCTGCATCCCGACTATCTATCCAGCCAGGAAGCCGTCCGACGCGCCCGGGCGCAGGGGGTCCCGCTCCTACAGGTACAGCACCACTGGGCGCATATGGCCTCCTGCATGGCGGACAATGGGCTGGATACGCACTGTTTCGGCATCATCTGGGACGGCACCGGCCTTGGCCTCGATCGGACCATCTGGGGCGGGGAATTCCTGCGGGGCGACCTTACGCACTTCGTGCGGGCAGGCTCGATCCGCGCTGTCCGGCTGCCGGGCGGCGACCGCGCCGTCCGCGAGATCGGCCGCATTGCCCTGGCCTTGGTCCAGGACGCAGCGCCGGCGCGCATGGATGCGGTCCCTCTGCCCGCCCCTGCGCGGCAGAGGTTCTCGCGTCTGCTTTGTTCCGCGCCGCAGCTCTGCCCGGCGGCGAGCAGCATCGGCCGGCTGTTTGACGGCGTCTGCGCGCTGCTGACCGGCCGCGCCGTGACCGACTATGAGGGCGAAGGCGCGGCACTTTTGGAGGCGCTCTCGCCAGTGGAAACACCGGAGGCGCTGGGCGTCCCGTGCGCCTCGCTCGCCTATCCGCTCACATTTTATCCCCAGGAGGCGGTGCGCGTGTTCGACACGCGCCCGCTCATCGCCGCCATCTTGGACGACCTTGCCGCCGGACAGGACAGCGGCCGCATCGCGCTGCGCTTTCTGGCAACGCTGTGCTGCCTGGCGCTGGACCAGTGCCAGACACTCAACCCAGATCGCCTGCCGGTCGTCCTGTCCGGCGGCGTCTTTCAGAACCGCTTTCTGCTCGCCGGCGTCACCGCCCTGCTGGAGCAAAACGGTTTTTCCGTCTATACGCATCACCGGGTCTCGACAAACGACGAGGGCCTATGCCTTGGCCAGCTTGCCATTGCCCGCAAAAAAAGGAGTATGAACCATGTGCCTAGCAATGCCTATGCAGATCTCTGAGATCACCGGGACCTCTGCCCGGTGCGAGGCCGGCGGCCTGCGCCAGACCGTCCGCATCGACTTCGTACCGGACGCAAAACCCGGGGATTATGTCATGGTACATGCCGGGTTTGCCATCCAAAAACTGTCCGACGCCGAGGCGCAGGAAAACATCGCACTTTTAGAGGAGCTTCGCCATGCTCTATGACAGTTACTTTAAAAATCCCGGCGATGTGCCCGCGCTTTTGGACAAGATCCGGGTGTATACCGACCGGTCCGGTCCCATCCGCCTGATGGAAATCTGCGGCACGCACACCATGGCCATTGCCCGCAGCGGGCTCAGGAGCCTCCTGCCCCCGTCCGTGGCCCTGCTCTCTGGCCCGGGCTGCCCGGTCTGCGTGACGCCCGCGCAGGTGATCGACTGCATCTTGTCCCTGTCGCAGCAGCCCGGCATTCTGGTCGCAAGTTACGGCGATCTCCTGCGCGTCCCGGGCTCCGCCCGGGGTGACAGTTTGCTGCGGCGGCGCGCATCCGGGGGCCATGTGCTGTCGGTATATTCCCCCATGGATGCGCTGGAAGCAGCGGCGGCGCACCCCGAGACCGAGGTCATCTTTCTGGGCGTGGGGTTTGAGACCACCGCCCCCGGCACAGCCGCCTGTATCCTGGAGGCCGCCGCACGCGGCATACCAAATTTTTCGGTCTTATGCCTGCTCAAGCAGACCGAGCCGGCCCTGCGCGCGCTCATCGAGGCCGACGACTTTGCCGTAGACGGGTTCCTGTGCCCCGGCCACGTCGCAGCCATCCTGGGCGCAAACGCATTTTCCTTCCTGCCGGACGACTACCGGCTGCCCGGCGTCGTCAGCGGCTTTGAGCCGGCCGACCTGCTCTATTCGGTGTTGATGCTGGCGCAGATGCTTGCCCAGGGCCGGCCTGCGCTTCAAAACGAGTACACGCGGCTGGTGCAGCCGGACGGCAATCCCGCGGCAAAATCCCTCATCGAGCAGGTATTTGCCCCGGCGCCATCCGATTGGCGCGGCATCGGTCACATCCCGGCAAGCGGCTACGCCATCCGGCCAGCGTATGCGCGCTGGGACGCTGCCCAGAAGTTCGGCCTGCGCCCAGGGCCGGACGTCGAGCCGCCCGGCTGCCGCTGCGCCCAGGTCATCCGCGGTGTGCTACATCCATCCGCCTGTCCCCTGTTTGGCCGGGCCTGCACCCCGCAGGACCCGGTTGGCCCGTGCATGGTATCCGGGGAGGGCGCATGCGCAGCCTGGTATCAATACGGCGCCAAAGCGCCTGGGCCGCAAGCAAACATAGAGAGGTGACGATCCATGGACGAGCAAATCACACTGGACTATGGCAGCGGCGGGCAAAAGACCGCCGACCTCATCCAGTCCATCCTACTTCCCGCTTTTGACAATCCTGCGCTCGCTGAACTGGGAGACGGCGCGGTCCTCGCCGGCGGACCTAAGTTGATCTTTTCGACCGACAGCTTTGTGGTTTCTCCGTGGGAATTCCCCGGCGGGGACATCGGCAAGCTGGCCGTCTGCGGCACGGTCAACGACCTGTGTATGGCGGGCGGCGAACCGCGCTATCTCAGCCTTGCCCTCATCCTAGAGGAAGGCTTCCTGTTGTCCGACCTCAAGCGCATCGTGCGCTCCATTGCCGACCAGGCCAAAGCGGCCGGCGTGTCCATCGTGACCGGCGACACCAAGGTCGTCGAGTCCGGCAAGGGCGACGGCATTTACATCAACACCGCCGGCATCGGGTTCCAGCGCGCGGTGCTGCCCGGCAGGCAGGGCTTCCAGCCGGGCGACGCCGTGCTCGTCAGCGGCAGCATTGGCTGCCACGGTGCAGCGGTCATGCTGGCCCGTGCCGGCCTTCTGGAAGCAGGCGGCCCATTGCAATCGGACTGCCGGCCGCTGCACGAGATTGCGTCCGCGGCACGGAATGCCGCCCCGTCCGGCATCCGTATACTGCGCGATCCGACCCGGGGCGGCGTGGCCACCACGCTGAACGAGTTCACCGAGGGAACGCCTTTTTCCATCATACTGGACGAGGGTGCGCTGCCCATTGATCCCGCCGTGCAGTCGGCCTGCGACCTTTTGGGCCTGGACCCGCTCTACTGTGCCTGTGAGGGGCGCATGCTGGCCGTCTGCGACCCTGCCTGCGCCGATGCTGTTTTGGCCGCCATCCGCCGGACACCGGGCGGCGAACAGGCGGCGCGGATCGGTACGGTCACCGGTGAAATGCCCGGCCATGTGCTGCTCAAGACCGCCATTGGCGGCAAGCGCATCCTGTCCAAGCTGTCCGGCTTGCAGCTGCCGCGCATCTGCTGAGCCTTGGAGACAAAAAAGCGGACGTCTTTCGACCAGAGATCGAAAGACGTCCGTTTTTTCTGTCATTTTGATACTGCTATAGGGCATATTCGTACAGCCGAAAGGCGGTCCGTCCGGTGTCCGCGTAAAACATCTCGACCGTATCGACATAGCGGAACCCTTGCCCGGCATACAGCCGCTCGGCCGGTATGTTGCCCGCCAGGACGTCCAGCCGCACCGTGCGCAGACCAGCCTGCCGCGCGCAGGCAATTGCTTTCCGGACCATCTGTCCTGCAAGGCCCTGGCCCGCAAGGTCTGGGCGTACGCCCAGTGCATGGATCACGAGGTATTCCCCAGGCGCGCGTGCCGTCGGCCAGCAGGCCTTATCGTAGTCCGGGTTGCCTGTGCGGTCGAGCACCATGCACGCGGCGATCTGCCCGGCGGCTAGGCCCAGAAAAAGGCCCCGGCTGGCTATGGCCTGCCGCAGGAATGCGGGCGCAGGATAGATATCCTTCTCCCAGCCTGGCGGAAAGGCCGCATCCCGCATGGCATCGGTCAGATGGTGGTAAAACGCGCGTACTGCGGGGAATTCATCCGCCCGGGCGGGCCGGATGAAGAGCGTCTGCCGCATCTGAAAATCCGTCCGGTTAAATGCGGATGAGCGTGTACTGACGCGTACCGATGCCGATCTTCTCGCCGTGTTCGAGCGCGCTCTGCCAGTTGGTCTCCGGATGGGCGGCGTGGAAGTGGTCATGCGCGTCCTCCGCCTTTGGTGCATCGTGGTCAAAGAGCGCCGAGTGCGGGTTCGCCGGCATCTGGTTGACCGCGTCCGCACAGGCCTGGTCGAGCGCGACCGGGTCGAACGAGGCGAACATGCCAACGTTCGGCACGATCGGCACATCGTTCTCGGCGTGGCAGTCGCAGTTGGGCGACACGTCGATGACAAGTGCGATATGGAAGCACGGACGGCCGTCCACGACCGCCTTGGTGTACTCGGCGATCTTGCGGTTGAGGACGATGTTGGACTCGTCGTAATCGCAGGCGATGGCGTCATGCGGGCACATGCCGATGCAGCGGCCGCAGCCGACGCACTTGGTATGGTCAATGCTGGCCTTGCGGTCCTGGACGGTGATCGCCCCATGCGCGCATACGCGCGTGCACATCGCGCAGCCCACGCAGCGCTTCTGATGGACGCGCGGCTTGCCCGCGTTGTGCATCTCCATCTTGCCCGCGCGCGAGCCGCAGCCCATGCCGATGTTCTTGAGTGCGCCGCCAAAGCCGGTGTTCTCATGGCCCTTGAAATGGGTCAGCGAGATCAGGACATCGGCGTCCATGATGGCCGTGCCAATCTTGGCCTCCTTAATGTACTCGCCGCCCTCGACCGGCACATAGGTCTCGTCCGTCCCCTTGAGTCCGTCCGCAATGATCACATGGCAGCCGGTCGAAAAGGGCGAAAAGCCATTTAAGTAAGCCGAATCCATGTGATCGAGTGCATTCTTGCGCCCGCCCACATAGAGCGTGTTGCAGTCGGTCAGGAACGGCTTGCCGCCGTGCGCCTTGACGTAATCGGCCACGGTCTTGGCCCAGTTGGGGCGCAGGAAAGCCAGATTGCCCGGCTCGCCAAAATGCAGCTTGATCGCAGCGTACTTCTTGTCAAAATCGATTGTGCCCATGCCGGCCTTATCTAGAAGGCGCCACAGCTTCTGCTGCAGATTCTCGGTCAGGGTCGTGCGGAAATCCGCAAAATATACTTTTGCAGGCTCCATAAAAAAACTCCTCTCTCGTTCTGGTCTAAAAAGACATTATCAATTCTCTTTTTGCACCCGGCGCATACGCGCTCTCTTTCGCCGGGCCTTTCTTTTAGTATATCAGCCCTTTTTGCCCCTGACAATCGGCCGCCGGGATTTTTTCTCTTTCCCGGTTGCCCCGGCGGCGAAAAACCGGTATAATAGGAACAGAAATCTACATTTTCTGCATTATACGAAAAAGAGGACAACACTATGGAAAGAATGATCGGTACAGTATCACGCGGCATCCGTGCCCCTATCATCCGTGCAGGAGACGACCTTGCGCAGATCGTGGTTGATTCGGTCATGGCCGCCGCCCAGAGCGCGCCGTTCTCCGTGGAGGACCGCGACGTCATCGCCGTGACCGAGGCCGTCGTGGCGCGCGCCCAGGGCAACTATGCGCGCGTGCAGGACATCGCGGCCGATGTCCGCGCCAAGCTCGGCGGCGGCACCGTGGGTGTAATTTTCCCCATTCTCAGCCGCAACCGCTTTGCCATCTGCCTCAAGGGCATCGCCATGGGCTGCAAAAAGGTCGTGCTCATGCTCAGCTATCCGTCCGATGAGGTCGGCAACCATCTGATCGACCCCGATCTTGTGGATGAACAGGGCGTCAACCCCTGGAGCGATGTGCTCAGCCTTGCGCAGTACCGTGCGCATTTTGGCAACCGGACCCATGTCTTTACCGGCGTAGATTACGTCTCCTATTATCAGCAGATCATCGAGCAGGCCGGCGCTGAGGCAGAGATCATCTTTGCCAACAACCCGCGTGCCATCCTGGACTACACAAAAACCGTCTTGGCCTGCGATATCCACACCCGGGCGCGCACCAAGCGTATCCTGCAAAAGGCAGGCGCCGAGGTCGTGTGCACGCTGGACGATATCATGACCGCGAGCATCGACGGCTCGGGCTACAACGACCGCTTTGGCCTTCTGGGCTCCAACAAGGCGACCGAGGAGACCGTCAAGCTGTTCCCCATCCACTGTGACGAGATGGTTGCCCGCATCCAGCAAATGATGCGGGAACGGACCGGCAAGCAGGTCGAAGTCATGATCTATGGCGACGGCGCGTTCAAGGACCCGGTCGGCAAGATCTGGGAGCTGGCCGACCCGGTCGTCTCCCCGGCATACACCCCCGGCCTCGAGGGTACCCCCAACGAGGTCAAGCTCAAGTATCTGGCGGACAATGATTTCGCCGACCTCAAGGGCGACGCGCTCAAGCAGGCCATCAAGGGCTACATCCACGAAAAGGACGAAAAGGCGCAGAGCCTCAAGGGCACCATGGTGACCCAGGGCACCACGCCGCGCCATCTGACCGACCTGATCGGCTCGCTGGCCGACCTGACCTCGGGCTCGGGCGACAAGGGCACGCCCATCGTCTATATCCAAGGCTATTTCGATAACTACACCAACTAAACCACAATACACCGGATAGGCCGAGGCGGCACGCCGCGCCGGGCCATCGCATACGGAAAAAGGGCCGTGGGCTTTTCACAAGCCTTCGGCCCTTTACTGTGTTCAGTATCCCAGCCGCCCCAGCCAGGCCCGCAGCGCATCCTGTGCCTGCTCGGTCTGGCCGGATACCGCTTCGGCCGTCAGGCACAGCGCCTCGCCCACCTGTGCGTCCGGGCGGATCTCCCGCAGCGCATCCGCGCCGCCGGCAAACGCCCTTGGTCACGCAGAACGGTGCAATCTGCTTGTCAGAAACGTCATGCGTCTGTAAAAAGCTGCGCACCTCGGCCGGGCAGCTGTCCCACCATTCCGGATAACCCAGAAAGACCACATCATACTGCTCCATGGGCACAGCCGGCTCGGCAAGCACCGTGCGGCCCTGCTCCTTGTCCAGGGACACTTCCTCGGCATAGATGGCATGGATGTCCCCGCCTGTCAGCGCAGCAATCCACTGGGCCAATGCGGTCACCGGGTCTGGCACATACTCGTCCTCCAGTGCTTCCTGCATCCGCGAGAAATAGGCAACGAGCGCCGCACGCGGCGGCTGCGCCGCGTCCTGCTCCTGCGGCAATTCCTGTGCCGCCTGCGGCGGTTCCCCGCTCTCCTGCTCCTGCGGCAACTCCCGCGGCAGCGCTAAGTCGACCTCGCGCTCCTGCCGCTTTTTGCCCGTGGAAAATCCAAGGGACAGACTCAGTTTCAGGGAAATATGGATTGCCCGCTTATTGCCGTTGTGTTTCATCTGTCTTATCCTCCTTGTCTGCTGTCAATCTTTCTCCTCTCAGCCCTGGACCTGCCCCGATCCCAGCGGCTGCGCCTCCAGTGTATACAGCCCTCCCAGCCATACTGAGAGATACGCCCGCGCCTCAGGCATCTCCTCTGGCAGGATGGAAAACCCGCTCTGTATGACCTCTGCCTCCGGCTCCGCTGCGGCGATCGCGGCGTAGGTGCTGTCTGTTGTGCCCTCCTCATAGGTACAAAATGGCACAATGGTTTTGCCTGACAGGTCATAGCGTTCCAAAAAGCTGTAGACCGCGCCCGGAATTTGGTCATTCCAAATCGGATATCCCAGATAGACCACATCGTACGTCTCCACGTCCAGAGGCTCTCCGGCCAGGGCCGGGCGCGCGCTGCTCTGCCGGTTGTAGATCTCAACCGACTGCCGGTCCGCCGGATAGGTCTGCTCGGTACGGATGGGATACAGCTCCCCATCTGTCATCTCCCCGATCAGCCGGGCGATCTAGCCAGTCGTGCCCACCGACTGCCCGTTATGCACCACCACACTCGCGGAAGTCTGTGCATCGGCGTACCCCGGCTGTCCGGCGTTGTCCCACAGCGAAAAATACGCGACGAGTGCTCGGTCCTGTTCGGGCTGCGCGGCGGGCGGTTCGGTCTCCTGCGGCTGGCAGGCGGCAAAGGCAAAACCGGATAGTGCCGTTATCAGCAGCACACAGGCCGCTTTCCAAGATTTTTGCATGGCTGGCTCCTTTCTCTATGGCCTGCGGCAGATTCCCGCATGTCCCGCATCTTTGCAGGAGGAATCATTTCACCTGCAATTTCATTGTAATGGTAGCATGGTAAAATGTAAAATACCTATTTTTTATCGTTTTCCATACATTTGTGTTATACCTGACCGATTTTGTGCACATATTGCATTTTTTCTGTCCCATTTCGCAGCGATCTGTCTATCCTTAAGCAGACAAAAAGCCCGCAGGCTGTGCCTGCGGGCTTGCTTCTCCCCAGCCTTTTCAGCGGCCGGGGCATGATAGCAATTGCATTTAAGAGTGGTTATAGACGTGTTGGCCAAAGGTCGTCTGCGCGAGCGCACGGCGCAGGACGGGCGCCAGCACTAGGGCAACGATCACGCCGGCGGTCGCGTTGATGAGCGAGGCAGTGATATTGGTGGTGCAGGCAATGACCGCATTGCGCAGGGACGAGGAGCCGAGCAGCAACTGCTCTAAGACCTTGCTGCCGATGTACATGGCCGAATAGCTGTAGGCGCCGATCACGGCCGCCACGACATTCCGGCGGAAGTGTGCGCCCTGCGCGCCATGCCAGTGCGCGATGGTGCCGCACAGGCCAGCCATGATGAAGTAGCGGATGAAAGTGACCCACGCTTCCTTGGCGTATACCGGGTCGAGCAGGTCAAACAGCGTGCAGCCGATGGCCGCCGACAGCGCCCCGCGCCATCCGCCCAGCAGCAGCGCCGCCAGGATACAAATGCCATTGCCCAGCTTGATGCTCACTTTGCCACCGATGGTTGGCAAATCGATCTTAAAAAAGTAGGTCGCAACAAATACAAATGCCGCCATCAGCGCAATTGCGACAATGTCATACGTCGTAATGCCTCTCTTTTTCTCTGTCATGGTGAATACCTCCCTTGATCTGTGGTTCCTTGCTGTACAACAGTTTAGCAGGCGTCTGACCTTTTTCAAATATCCAATTTTAGATATTTTTATAGGGTCAGAATAAGTTTTTCCCGTATAGCCCATACTATGGCAAAGATCCCTCCTGCCAACATTGCGGAAAGGAAGTGCTTCCCATGAAGCTAACCAAAGAAGAATATGCAAAGATGCTGGACTGGGCCGCACCGCCGTCCCATTTGCCGGCCGACATGCTCTGGGCATTCGTCATCGGCGGGCTGATCTGTACGGTGGGGCAGCTCGTGTCCGATTTCTACAAGGGCCGTGGCCTGGACGAATCTGGGGTTTCTGCCGCGACCGCCATCACCATGGTATTTCTGGGCGCGCTGCTGACCGGCCTGCACCTCTATGACAAGCTGGCAAAAAAGGCCGGCGCGGGCACGCTTGTCCCCATCACCGGCTTTGCCAACTCCATCGTGTCCCCTGCCATGGAATTCAAGTCCGAAGGGCTCATCCTGGGCCTGGGCGCAAAGCTGTTCGCCATCGCCGGACCTGTCCTAGTCTATGGCATCTCGGCCAGCATCTTATATGGCCTGGTCCTATATCTGCTTCCCTGACACGGCTGCGGGCCGCTTTTGTCCCTGCTTGCAGATATCAGGTATCCGCCCTGCTGATCGCAAAAAAATACGGCAGGCCATATGGCCTGCCGCATTTTGAATAAGAGGATGAAAAAGGAACAATATCCTAGATATTTAGTTTGTGTGTGTGGTCACGCCGCACGCCTGGTACTTGAGATTGTATAGGAGTCGGACAGCTCCCAGTTGTCCCAGGTCTCCATCTCTTCCTTGAGATCGGTATCATCGTCCACACACTGATATGCCTGCCCGGTAATGGCATCCTCAGAGACCGTGATGATAGAGAATGTCTGGCGGTCCTCGTCGTCATGGTAGGCGACCGTCGTGTCATCGCTGCGCTCCGGGATATATGCGTAATACTTGTTGCCGACCGTGCCGCCAGTCACATAAGTCGTGCCCTCGCCGATTTCGGCCTTTTGCCCATCCTTGACGCACGAGCGGATATAGATGTGGTCATGGCCGTTGAGGAACAAGTCCACGCCCAGAGCGTCGACAGAGTACGGGCTGTCGTTGATGAACAGATCGCGCACTTCCAGCGGATCGTGGTTCGAGGTATACGGGCCTGCATGAACGACCATAATGCGCCATTTCTTGTCGGAATTTTCATAGCAGGACTTGGCCCACTTGAGCTGCTTCTGGATGATCTCCGCCTTGTCCTCCGGCGGGGTGACTTCGGTATTGAGCGCCACTATGCAGGCGTCTCCATACTCAAAGCAGCCGATAGTGTTGTCAAATTCCGTGCCGGAATTGCCGCCTGGCATGTTAAAGCGCTGGGCAAAGGAGACAAAGCCCCAGTCGCCCTTCATCTCATGGTTGCCGGGGACGGTGATGGTCGGGATGGAAGCGTAGTAGTCCCCCATGACGGCGAAGCAATTTTCCCACTCGGTTGCCTTGTAGCCATCCTGGGTGGTATCTCCGCCCGACACGATGAACTCTGGCTCGACAAACGTCGTCGCATAATCCAGCGACTTTTTGAACGACATATAGTCCTCCTGGGTGACCGACTGCGGGTCTGCCACAAAGATAAACGAGAATGCATCAGCGTCCTCGGCCTGCGGCGCCTTGAATGTGTGGATTTCGCTCATGAAGTCCTTGCCGTCTCCGACACGGTACTCAATCTGGGCATCTGCCGGCAAATCCTTCAAAACTGCCTGGTGGGTAGCCAGTTCCTTCCATCCCTCGGTCACAGCGTCGACATAGGATGTCCCTTTGACGGTCTTCCAGGCGGTCGTTCCCTTGACACGGTACTGGACGACGCTGTCCGTCACCTCTGGGACGGTAATCCAGCTCAGGCGGATATTGCCCTGTTCGGTGTCCGGGACCAGCGTGATCTGGGACGGAGCGCCCTGAATGGTCCCGTCGTCCACAAACAGCCGGACCGGCGCCTTGGGATTATACGGCTTGTAGTAGGTTCCCTTGTCTGTCTTGGCCTCGATGTAGTAGAAGATATAGCCAGCCTGATCGGTCGGAAGGGTCGCCGTATAGACGCCCTGTGCATTCTTGGTCATGGCCGCGCTCTTGTCGATCTTGACTGACTGGACGTCAAAGGTTGCCAGGGCTTCGGACGCGATCTGCTGCGCCTGGCTATAGTGCAGGGTCATGGACTGTACGGCCTCATTGCCCACGACACGGACCGGGATCTCGGTCTTGGCATTCTGGTCGGCCTCATTGCAGGCGCGGGAGATCAGGCGCGTGCCGTTTACCGTATAGTCGGGCGCTGTAAACCAAGCGGGATCAAAGCCCTTGAGGTAAGGTGCCTTCGTCGTCTCATTCCACGACCAATTCTGTTCAAAGTCCCAGCCCAGGTCCAGATAAGTCTGCTTATTTTGTAGGGTCTCAGCCGAGACGTCCTCCCACTTGATGGGCTGGAAATCCGGTTCTACGCCCTGCAGGTCGGTGCCCTCCCAGGCGATATTGTTCTTAATGTTGTATGCCGATTCATCATCGAGCTGGCCGACGATCTTATCGGTCTTTTGTACACCCTTGATGAAAGTCTGCGCAGAGACGCAGCCTGTAATATCCTGTCCGGCGTTGAATGAACCGTCAATGCCGCCGGCCGCACCCTGATCGCCGTAGGCTTCCACCGAGCCGGCCGCAAAGCTGTGCCCAACGTAGCCGCCGCCATCCTGGATGCCGGCGATGCCGCCCACGTCATACGGTGCTTCCAGCACTGCATTGACATAGCAGTTGTCCACCTTGCCGACAATCGGTCCTTCGCCCTCCTTGACCTTGCCGGAAATGCCGCCGCCGGTGTGTGAGTTCGACAGATCCTCCACACGGATATGCCCGGTCACCAGGCAGTTTGTGATCGTGCCGTACGCCACGCCGGAGATACCACCGACATTCTGCTGGCCGCTGATATCACAGTTAAGCAGGGCCAGGTTCTTGATATAGGCCTGGTCGTTCTCGTTTCCTACATAGCCAAACAGGCCGACGTATTTTTTCGGATAATCGATCTTCAGGTTCTTGATAGCATGATACTGCCCATCAAACGTGCCAAGATATCCCTCTTCCTTCTCGGAAGCAATCGGCAAGAATCCCTCCACCCCTGCCATATCGATATCAGCCGTGAGCACAAAATCGGCCGTGCGGTAGGCTGGGTCCTTCCAGGTGCCAGAGAGATAGAGCAATTGATCGACTGTAGCGATTTCGTATTTGCCGGTCTCCGCATTGTACGTCGGCGGCGTGCCTCTGACCTCAGCCGTCTCTTCGGCTGCCGCGGCGGGGGAAACTGCCATAGCCGAGAAAACCAGCGCCATACTGAGCACCGTACTGAGCAAACGTTTCATTTGACGACTCTCCTTCCTTGTAAATCCTGATCGGCGGATCACCGCCAAGGGCCGCTCCTGCTGTCTCCTCTGATGCGCGGCGCGGCCAATCCCCCGATCCCATCCCAGCCGCAGCCCCATGTGCAGCGCTTCACCGCCTGACAGGCCCAGCTGGCTTTTATTCTGTTTTCTTATATCGTAAACGTTTGCGACCTGATATTTATATTATAATTATGCAATATGCGAAAATCAATGTGCATCTTCCTCAACTATTTTGTGCATACTCTGTAAATATTTCCGAAAACATTTCAGTAAGCCCCGGCGAACTTTTTTTGCTGTTTCGGCACAATGCCGCCCGACGCTCATAGCGAATTGCAAAAGTCTCCTCCTTTTTGCAATCTTTTATCTGTGAAAATTTTCCGTTCCCGATTTCCCACCTTACAGCCAAGTCGAAGACAAAGCGGGCCGGTCCCCTGCAGGGACCGGCCCGCTATTGACGTCATCCTTTTTCCACAGGCCCTGGATAGGCAGCCGCCTGCGGTGCAGACGGCGTTTTATAAAACTTGACCGTAAACTGCGCGCCGCCCGCAGGGGCATTGCCCGCACGGATCTCGGCGTCTTGTGCCCGCAAGATCGATTGGGCCAACGCCAAGCCGATGCCTAACCCGCCTTCTCTTGCCCGTTCCCCGCGGTAAAAACGCTCGAACAGATGTGGCAGGTCGGCAGGCGCAAAGCCCGGACCGGTGTCGGTCACGGTCAGCACGGTAAAGATCGGGGTATCCCGCGCCGTGACCGTAATGCATCCGCCGGATGGCGTGTGTTCCGCGCAGTTTTTGAGCAGATTGAGCAGGGCTTCGGCCGTCCACATGGCATCCAGCGGCAGGCATATCTTCTCCGGTACCTGGCATTGCAGCGCGATCCCCCTCTCCTGCATCTGCGCTTCGATAGGCTCGGCAGCGCGCAGCACCAGATCGGCCAATGCCTGCGGCCGCCGCTCTAGGCGAAGTGCACCAGCATCCAGGCGGGACAGGGTCAGCAGCGCGCCGACCAAGGCCTCCAGCCGGTCGGTCTGCGCATCCAGGCGGCGCAGGCAGTCCGCGTCCGCCGGATTGCCGCGCGGCAGCAAATCGGTCAGCAGCCGCATGGACGTCAAGGGCGTCTTGATCTGGTGGGCGATATCGGCCAGGTTGTCCGCCAGCGTCTGTTTTTCGTGTACGGCCTGCTCCCGGGTCAGCCGCAGTTCGGACACCGTCTTGTAGATCTCGTCCTCCAGCTGGGAAAAGCTATCCTCGGCATGCGGCAGGACGCTCTCCTCGCCCTTACCGGCCGCCACGAGATAGGCGCGCAGCCCGTCAATCCCCGCCTGCTGCCGCCTGCGCGCCCAGCGGATGCACAGCAGTGCGCCGCAGGCGATCACAAGGCACAGCGCACAGCACAGCGCCGTCAGCCAGCCCGCATTCTGCGAGATATACCAGGCGGCCGTGTATCCGGTCCGCTCCAAAATCTCCCGGCCCGCTTCCGGGTCGGCGGACGCCGCCGCGGACAGCGCCGCCGGGACCGAAGGCGCCCGGCCGAGCGCCGAGATCAGCCGCGCTTCGCTCACAAAAATCTGCCGCCCGGCCAGGACCGCACAGGCCGCCCCCAGCCCCACGCCGCATGCAGCTGCGAGGGCGAGCACACCGCATACTGTCCGCCGCCTCATACCGGTTCCTCCAAGCGGTAGCCAATGCCGCGCAGCGTCTGGATATAGGACGGGCGGCCTAGCTTTTCCCGCAGGCGCTTCATAGTGACCGTCAGGGTATTGTCCGACACAAAGTTTCCATCTGCATCCCACAGCTTTTCCAACAGCCGCGCCCGGGTCAGGGTCTGGTTCTTGTTCTCCATGAGCACGGCGAACAGGCGGTATTCCTGCGCTGTCAGCGCAATCTCCCGGCCCTCCCGGTAGGCCTTGGTCGCGGCGGGGTCCAGGGCTAGCGCGCCGCAGTGCAGCCAGCCATCGGCCGTGTGCCCTGGTACGGCGCGGCGCAGCACCGCCGCCACCCGCGAGAGCAGGACGGCCAGCGAAAAGGGCTTGACGATGTAGTCGTCCGCGCCCAGGTCCAGCCCGCGCACAATGTCGGCCTCCTCGTCCCGCACGGTCAAAAAAATGACCGGCGTGTCCGCACGCGCCTTGACCCAGCGGCAGAAATCATCGCCCGGCCCATCGGGCAAATTATAGTCCAGCAGGATGAGGTCCGGTCGGGGCGCATCGAACGCCGCCTTGGCCTGGGCCAGCGTGCGCGCGCTGTGCGCCGTATAGCCCGCCCGGGCCAGCCCGGCAGTCACGGCGAACGCGATATCGCCATCGTCCTCCACCAGCAATATCTCTGCCATGTCCTCACGCTCCTCTCACACGGTGCAGCAGAGTTTCCAGCACGACATCCGAAAAGATCCCGGCCTGCTCCGGGACTGCGACCACTCGCTGTCCTGCGCGTCCAAGATAGGGCAGCCCGGCCGGATAGAAGGCCGTGTCCGCCGCTTTCAGCAGCGGCAGGTCAAACAAGCTGTCCCCTGCGGCAAAGATCTGCGCCCCCGGGAAGCGCCGCCGCAGGCGGCGCACCCCGCTGCCCTTATCCAACGTGCGCGGCACGACATAGACCTTGACGCCGTTTTCAAACAGATCCACATGCGTCAAGTCGAGCGCCGCCCGCAGGCGGGCCAGCGTGGCCGGGACGTCCGCACTCTTGGTGAACACGAACAGGCCGTCCACCCGGCGTACGTCCAGCGTGCGGGCGGGATCGCGCGCGAGCACGGCCTCGGCCTGGCGTAAGGCCGGCTCTGCCGGGGCGATCTGCGCCTGGGAGACGGCATACCATCCCGGGTCGGGCTGGCCATTGACAAGCAGGACGCCGCCGTTGGCCGCCAGGGCCAGGGCAGGCGACCAGCTGTCGGCAAACGTAATCCGCCGGTACTGCTGCACCGAGCGGGTCGTGACCGGGACAAAGTGCATGCGCCGGTTGACTTCGTCCAACATCGCGCG
>ERZ1643250.190-NODE-190-length-74964-cov-28.263360_pt1 | contig 74964 bp, 65 predicted proteins | sample MGYA00579262_ERZ1643250 | MGnify/ENA primary metagenome ERZ1643250 (study PRJEB29033, sample SAMEA4952265) | chicken gut metagenome | biome: Broiler Chicken; feature: Gastrointestinal Tract; material: Caecum | place: Ireland | collected 2018 | study: Broiler...
GTATGGTGGTTGTAGTAATTGTAGCCGCCGTAGCTGACTGTGTGCTGGGCATGGCCGTAGCCCACTTCCCTGCCCTTGGTATCGATTATACAGTGCTGGTTTTGCCTGTGATTCTGGTGTGGTACATCTTTACCGAATTAGGCTCCATTGCCGAAAATGCCACTGATATGGGCGCCCCCGTACCCACTTGGCTCACAAAGCTCCTGGCCGCAGGCAAGCAGCTGGCCGAAAGCCAGATTGATTTGCCGGACGATACCGACGGCAATCTATAAATAATGCATATCCTCCAGCCCTCCGGAAGAACCGGGGCGGCTGGGGACTTTTTGCGTATATGGAGTTTTTGCTCCAGATAAAGTCTTGCCACCTGCTTTTTTCATACAGGCTTACGTACAGGTTTACGATGCTTAACAAGCCTTTTTAGGTGGTGAAAATGTTGCATGTCAAAAAAGGAAAACGCCTTGAATCAACGAATCATCGTACAATTCAAGGCGTTTTTGGAGCGGGATACGAGTCTCGAACTCGCCACCTACTGCTTGGGAAGCAGTCACTCTACCGGATGAGCTAATCCCGCATGACTTAATTATTTTACCGCAAGCCTGCGGTTTTGTCAATCCTGTTTTTGGTTTTCCCTTGTGCCGCCTGACGGATTGTTATATAATGAAATCACATTTTCTTTTCTCATATTCGTTCGGGAGGTTTCCTGATGAAAACGTTTTTGAAGATCTTTGCCGCAGTTCTTGTTGTGACGACTTTTTTCATCTTTTTCGGCGGGCATCTTCTGTTCACATCCTCCAACCCTTACCTGACCGGTGTCTTCTGCGTATTGGTTCTCTCCGTGCTGATCTACACTTTCTGGTGCCTTTCTGAGAAAATTGATCAGCTGGAGAAGCGGCTTGACGCGTTGGAACAATCCTCCCGGGAAAATCTCTGACCGCTTATAAAAAGGAGTTCTTTCTATGCTGGATGCATTTCCTATTTATCACTGGTTCCATAACGGCAATTCATATTCCGGTGCCGAGGGCGGCATGCGGTATGTGATCGTCCCCGGCAAAAAGCCCGACCCCAATGATGAAAGCGGCAAAACCAAAGTGGAGTTTCTTACCGCACATGTCTGGCCCGGTCCCTGGAGTATTGAACACACCGCAGAAGAAAAAATTGAAACCTGCGAGTTTGAAGGCAACCAGCAGGGCCTGGATGCAGCCGTAGCCTGGTTCCACGAACGGTACCGGGAAGAAATTGCCCGCTGGGAGAGTATCCCCTCCATTCTGGATTGCGAACCGGACCGATAAATCGGCATTTTATAAAAAATAAGGGAGATGGCTTGCCATCTCCCTTATTTTTTATAAGTGTCAGTAACGGGCATACAAGAATCCGCCGCCGCCCAAAAAGCGCCCCATAAACAGAAACGCCAACAACGCTGTTTCGTACGCTGCCCAGCGAAGCGGCCACGGGGCTTCCATGATTTTTTTCCGCAGGGATATCCCCCGTTCCTGCAGCAAATCCCCGGCTATCAAAATTGCAAGACCCGCAAACAGAAAAATTTGTTCCTGGCGGGTTGTCAGGCCCAATTCCCAGTAATTGCTGAACACATTGTGTCCGCTGTTATGCAGAATACCGGAAAAATAGGCCGCCGCGTTGGAAAGACTGCTGGCACGGAAAATGGTAAACGTAAAAACAAAGATGGAAAAAGTACCGGCAATGCCAACCAGCCGCCCCCATCCTTTGGTGATGGCGCGCCGCCAAGGCAGGTGATTTTCCAGAGCCTGGAACGCACCGTGCAGGAACCCCCACAGCAGATAGGTCAATCCCGCACCGTGCCAGATTCCACTGACCAAAAACGTGGCAACCAGGTTGACGTCCCGGCGCCAGGGTTTGCAGCGGCTGCCCCCCAGCGGAATATAGACGTAGTCTTTCAACCACCGGGACAGACTGATATGCCACCGGGACCACAATTCCTTGACTGTGGCAGACAGAAACGGCCGGCGGAAATTTTCCGGCAGAGAAAGCCCCAGTGCCTCCCCTACGCCGAGGACAATATCCGTGTACCCGGAAAAATCCGCATACAACTGGAAGGAATACAGCACCGTTCCCAGCAGTAACTGAGAACGGTCCAACGCGGCAGGATTGGAAAAAGCCGCAGAAACAACAACCGCCGCCCGGTCTGCAACGACCACCTTTTTGAAATACCCCCAAAAGCAGCGCATGGCGCCGTTCCAGACTCGCCGGCTGTTCCAGCGGGTGGGATTTTCCAACTGGGGCATCAGTTCGCCGTAACGGTTAAACGGTCCCTGGGTAATCGAAAGGAAAAAGCTGGTATAGCAAAGCACACGTGCAAAGTTCTTTTCCGGGGGGATTGTACCGCGGTGTGCATCTACCAGATAGCTCACAATCTGCAGGGTAAAATACCCCACACCCAAGGGCTGCAGAATTTCCGGTTGCCAAAGCCGCAGACCAAACATAGCCTGCAAACCGCCGGCAGCCGCCACATAGTATTTCAGCAGCAGCAAAGGTGCCAGTGCCGCCGCAAGCCCCAGCGCAAACCAGCCTCGCTTTTTTTGCAGTGCACACAACCAGACCACCGCAGCATCCACCAGCAGGATCAAAAATCCCTGCCAGTCCAACGAAAGATAAAACAGCGCACTGGCCGCCAGCATCAATTGCCAGCGGTGCGGCGGTGCACACCAATACCAAAGCCCCACCAGCAACGCCGCAAACACGACAAATCCCGGCGATGTAACTGCCAGCATGGCAGGACCTCCTTTTAGGAATTCATGGCCGCATCCGCCATGAAAATCGTATTATCCGCGTACTGCGACAGGGACTCTTCCACAGTATCGCAGAACAAAGATGCTGTATCTTCCCCTGCCGCGTCGCGGGCGATGGTATCACATAACACAGCCGTAAACTTTTCCGCGCCGCTTCCGTTAAGATGGTGTGCGTCCGAAAAATCCTCCAGACCAAGTCCCAGCATTTTTCTATCGCGGTAAAGAGAAAAATCCCAATAGATGGTTTTGTTTTTCGCGGCAAACGTGCGTAACGCGTCCACATAGGCCTGGTAACCGTCCGTGTTGGCAACATAGGCGCTGGGCAGCGGTGCCGTGAACAGCACCAGACGTATTCCCTGTTCCCGGCAATAATCGGCAATGCGGGTCAGATATTCCCGGCCAAACGCAGACAAGGGTTGCTCCGTATTGACGGCCTGCAGGGTGGTAAAGCCGTCCTGCGCTACGCCTTCCGTGTACACAAATCCGTTGCCGCGGTAAAACTCTCCCTCTTCGGGATATGTTACATACATATAATTCCCGGGCTGGTATCCATCCGTCAATTTCGCCTTCCATAAAGAAAGCCAGTCTTTGGGAGAAGCCACACCATGGCGTGCGGGAAGCAGCAGGTCCGGCAAAGCCGCCATCTGCCCCATCTCCCACAAGTACTGATACCGATTCGGCGAATTCCAGCGCATAGAATCGGTCAGCAGATAGCAGGCCATCGGCACATTGCTGGATTGGCTTTCGTTGTAACCGGTGTAGAACATCTCCAGATAAACGGTTTTAATGGGATTTTGCTCTGCAGCTTCCCGGAGCATATAATAAGAACCATCCGGAAGCTGCTGGGACGACCCTGCATTAAAACTGTGCGTTCCCAGGGTTTCATCCACAACCGCCGGGTCAACGCTTCGGTAGCAGTGGGATGACCCCAGAAAAAGTGTGTCGATTTGCCCGGACTGTGCATACAATTCCTGCAGCATCACCCGTGAATAAGAGTGAACATCATCCACCAGCAAAAAGTCGACGGCTTTTAACAGCGCCGCCGTCAAAATCAGAAACAGCACCAACGCACCACATTTTCGCAGAGCGTTTTTTCTCATGGCCTCTCCTTTCGGTCAGCGCTTGATTTTCATGTGGAGCGGATGCGGCTGGTAAGAGGTTACATCCAGCTTCCACACGGCATTGCCCGCTTCATCTTCCGTGGTTTTGACGAAGCCGAAGTTGGCGTAAAACTCACGCACCATGGCATTTTTGGCGGTGGGATAATAGTACCCGTAAATTGTGGAAACGCCACGCTCGGCAGCACATTCCACCACGGTATTCATCATGGCATCTTCCATGCCGCGTTTGAGTACGCGGCAGCTCATCAGCCACAACCGCATGTGCAGTTCGTCGCCCTGCTGTTCCCCGTTTACCACGGTCACAATTCCGTTATCACCGAATTTATCCACCAGTTTGCCGCACAGGCAAATCTGATTTTCGTTCTGCGCCATGGCACGGATATCATCCTCGGAACAACGCAGCGTAGTCAGATTGAACTGGTTGGACTTATTGGTCAACTGTGCAATCCGCTGGATATACAACGGCTCAAACCCACGGATGGTTGCCGTCATTTCCAGGCTGTCCAGGTACTGGCCATAATCGCTGAATGCAGCCTGAGCAGCCGCACGCTGCGCATTCTGGTGGTAGAGTTCGGTTTTCTGAAGATCTTCCTTGGACAGGGTGGTTACCTCAAAGTAACCGCCATGGTCCAGCATTTTGATATAGTTTTCGGCACCATCCAGGGCAGGAACGGCAACACCGGGCACCTGCGCAGCCACAATGGCACGCTCCGCCGGGTTGTCATCCGCAAACACAAAGCTGTCGGCTCCCAGGCTCAGCTCCGCCGCAATGGCTTTGAGGTTCTGATCTTTGGGATCCCAGTTGGCCTTGATAGCCACAAAATCGTCCGGGCGCAGTACACCGTCGGGATGGTTCAACCCGGCCAGTGCGTTCTCTTTCTCGTTTTTGGAATCCACCGCCAGAATCACGCCAATGCTTTTGAGCGCTTTGCAATAGCTCTGGAATTCGGCATAGACCTGCCCCTCCGGCACTTCCGGCCCGATGGCCAGAACGTCCACTCCGTCATCGCCTACTACGCCGCCCCACAGGGTGTTGTCCAGATCCAGAACCAACGCCTTTTTGTTGCGGCCATACAACGATTTGATAATGTTGGCAACACTGTTGGACAGGGACGGAATTGCATCCAGGCACATGGCATACTTGTACATATGCCAGTAGAAGGCATCGCCCCAGGCAGTCAGTCCATAATCCGCCGAGAGATAGTCAATATCGTTGATATAGAAATGCTCATGCGACGCGGCGTATTCATAAAATTTCTGGTTCAGCCTGCTGATAAAATTGGAACGGCCATGGTGATCCCAGATATCCCGGTTCCCCATCAGACGATAATTGGGCCGGTCAAAGTTGTTCTGGATGACCGGGCAGGCAAATTTTTGTTCCAGCGCCTGCCACATGGTCTCAAAATGCGCATACTGCGCCTCCAGCATGGCATCAATCTGTTTTTCCGTATCTCCTGTGGAGGGAAAGTCCGTCAGGTTGCGCCAGCTGGTGTGAATGTATATCACATCCGGGGCAAAGGCATCCAGTTCCGGGGTGCCGAACATGGCATCCTGCCAGTACTGTGCATACTCACTCTGATAAAATTCCGCCTCAATACCGTATTGCAGCAAAAAAAGCCCCAGCTGGTCCGCCACCTCATTGGTGGTGGAACCGCCCAGGATTGCAATTTTTTTGTGCAGCGGATGGGGATTCTGTGCCAACAATTCCCGACGCAGCCGCCGCTTTTTGCGCAGCAGTGTTTCGGTATCCAACGGATAATGGAAGCAGTCCATGTGCAGCTCCTTTTGTTTTACAGTTGTGCCAACGCGCCTTTCAGGGCCTGTGCGATCTGATCCGGGCAGCTGGTGGGCTTGTTACCGCAGGTGGTGCCCTCCATACGGGCAATGGCATCTTCTGCCTTCATGCCCGCAAGCAGGCTTGCAATGCCCTTCAGGTTGCCGTTGCAGCCGCCCAGAACGCGGACAGCGGCAATGGTATGATCCGGATTAAGTTCCACTTCGGTGCGGACAGAACAGGTTCCTTTGTTGTTATATACATATGTCATGGTACATCTTGCTCCTTTTATCATTCACGTTAAGCTATCATCGCAGGGTATGCAAAATCCGGTTTTCTCCCGGCCTGCCATATTACTGTGCTTTTTTATTGGAAGCCTTGCGGGCTTTGGCCAGCGCAGCCAGGCGGACGATTTGTTCATCGCTGGTAGAGAATGCACCGACAGGCCGCGGCGTTACGGTGTTCAAACCATGGTAATCCGTTCCGCCGGTGATCAGCAGATCATTGGCTTTTGCCAGGCGCAGCAATTCCGCCTTGTCTTCCGGGGTGTTACGGGGATGATCGATCTCCAGACCATCCAGCATACCGGCCGAGATCAATTCCCGCGCCAGTTCCATACTGTGGTACACACTGGGATGCGCCAGCACCACCACGCCTCGACAGGCTTTGATCAGAGCCAACACATCATCCACCGGTTCGTACCGCGGTGTATGCAAAATGCGCCCCCGCACGGGTTTCAGCCCAAACAGGGACCGGTACACTTCATTGTACATACCGTCTGCCAGACCATACTGCCACAAGACCCGCATAACGTGTGCCTTGAACAGCGTCCCGCTTTCTTTGGCCAATTCCAGCGCTTCTTCCGTGCGGAACTGCGGGCAGATCTCTTCCAGTTCCCGGCAGCTTTGCAAAACGGCCACACGGCGGCGTTCACCCATCATTTCACAGAATTCCGCCAGCGGTGCACAGTCATCCGGCCAGTAGCACAGCAGATGGACCCGGTGGGCACGCTCATAGTCATAAGCTGTCAGTTCCACCGCTGGAATCAGATGCACGCCTTCCTGGGCGGGATGCGCATAGGCATAACGGATGCCCCGCATAGAGTCATGATCTGAAATTGCCAAGTGGGTCATTCCCGCACATTGTGCGAGAAAAGGCAGTTTTTCGGCGGGGGTCGATCCGTCGGAAAACGTTGTATGGGTATGCAGATCACCCGGCATGGTGCTTCCCCCTTTTTGTTCTTTAACATCTTATTATACTCTATTTTGCCTTTTTTGAAAAGCCCTCCACCAGCAGGGCAGCCAGACAGCGCTTATTTGAGCGTCTGGGCATACCGGCGCGCATGCTCAATAAAACGGCTGGCGGCCGGCGACAATCCGCTGCGGGACAGAAACGCCACCCCGATGGTGCGTCCCGCAGCCGGTTCCAGGCGCAGCACCTGACAGCCGCTGTGATCGGTTCCCATCTTGAACATCAGCTCGGGCATAATGGCCAGACCCTGGCCGCAGGACACCATAGAAATCATGGACTGGTCATCCACGATATAGCACCGGCTGTTGACGTGCAGATCGTTCTTTTTAAAGTAACTTTGAATGTCCGCATCCACATCCGCCTGCTGGCTGACAAAGGGTTGCCCCTGCAGCTCCTCCGCCCAGACACATCCGGGCCTTTTCGGTTTATAGGAAGCCGGTGCAATGCAGATCAGCGGGTCTTCATAAAGCGGTTCAAAATCCAGGTCCTTTGCACTGGAGTTGGAGAGAAATCCCAATTCCACCACGCCGTTTTTGAGCCAGGCAGCGATATCCGCGTAAGATCCCTGATAGATCTGTACATCGATACCGGGAAATTCCTGCTGAAAAGGCGGCACCAGTTTGGGCATCCAGGTTACGCAGGTGGAATTAAAGACGCCCAGGCGCAGAACACCCTTATGCATACCGTTGATCTGTGCTATGGACTGGTCAAGCAGCTCGCTGCTGTTTAGCATCTGCCGAATGGAGGGGAACAGACTTTCCCCTGCTGCGGTCAGGGTCACACCGCTTTTGGTCCGGGTAAACAGCGGGAAGCCGCACTCAGCCTCCATGCCGGACACCGCATGACTGATAGCCGACGGGGTAAGATGCATCTGTTCGGCCGCAGCAGCAAAGGTCCCCAACTGGGCTACAATCATCAGAATCTGGCAATCCGTAAGCGTCATGAAATGCACCTCTATCCGTGAATCATTTTCACTTTATGTATGAAAAAATTGTACTTTACTTCACGTCTATACTGTACTATGATAATAGACGAAAGTCAATGCCTGCAACGCACATTGCAGATCAAGCAAAGACTCCTCTCTCCCTCCACGACCTTACCGGCCCGCACACCGGTTGGGTCTTTTTTATTGCGCCCGGTACTGTCCTGTGCTATGATAATACACAAGGATACTTTTTGTAAGGGATGAGGGAATGGCTAAAACTCGTGGAATCCGCGGCGCCGCCAGCTGGTGCGCAATTGCCGCGTTATTATATTTGTTGGTACGTTCACTTCTATATGCAGGTGTAAGCGCAGTGATGGGCTTGATCCAGCCCGGCGCCAGTATGGCAAAACCGGTTGGATTCAGCGATACCACCATTGGTTTGCTGCAGCTGTTTATCGGTCTCGGTGCTATTTTTGTGCCGTTGTGGTGTCTGCTGCGTCTGACACGCCTGCAGACCAAAGATCTGCGCATTGTACTGCCAGCCCCCTGGAGTCCGGCATTTTGTCTGCCGGTCTTTTTGGGGGTGGCCAATCTGGCCAATCTGGCGGGTGCATTGCTTTCTCTCCTTTTGGGGATCGAAAACGAAGCCAGTATTCTGCCCAGCGGCGGATTGGAACTGATCGTGTACTTCCTTGTGCTCTGTGTAATGCCGGCCATCACGGAAGAGTTGTTTTTCCGGGGGGCCCTGCAAGGGCTGCTGCGTCCATGCGGCAGTGCTGCCGCCATTTTCGGCCCGGCTCTTCTCTTCGCTTTGCTGCACCTGGACCCCATCCAGTCACTGACTGCGTTGGTGTGCGGGGTGTTCCTTGGTTGGCTGGCCGAACGGTCCGGCAGTATTTTACCCGGCATGCTGCTGCACTTTGTGAACAACTGCCTGGCGTTCCTGTCTTTGTACCTGCGGTTCTATGCCCCCAACAACATTTCTTTTGCATTTGAGTTGTTCCTGCTGCTCTTCTTTCCCCTGTTCAGCCTGTGGCTGATTTACCATGCACGGCAGCAGGGCTTCCGGTTTTCTGCCGGGTTGCGCCCCGGTGTGGATGTTCTGGGGGTATTCAGCAGCCCGGCCTACGCTTTTGTAGTGTTGTTTCTTTTAGTGTATACCTTTTTTCTGATTGGGTAAGGAGTTTTTATGACCGATGAGCAGCTGATGCGCATTGCCTTGGACGAAGCCAGAGTTGCAGCTTCGTTAGGAGAAGTCCCCGTCGGCGCTGTGGTTGCCAAGGACGGTGAAGTGGTTGCCAAAGCACACAATCTGCGGGAGACCGGCCGCAATGCCACCTACCACGCGGAACTTCTGGCCATTGACGCTGCCTGCAAGCAGCTGGGGGGCTGGCGGCTGTGGCAATGCGAACTGTTCGTGACGCTGGAACCCTGCCCCATGTGCAGCGGAGCCATCATCAACAGCCGGCTGCGCCGTGTAGTGTATGGTGCCGCTGATCCCAAAGCCGGTTGCTGCGGTGGATTGACCGATCTGTTCGCGCTGCCGTTCAACCATCATCCGGTTGTGGAAGGCGGCTTGCTGCAGGAGGAAGCGCAGGCCTTGCTGCAGGATTTTTTCATCATGCTGCGCGAAAAACGAAAGAAGAAATGATCATGCAGCAAAATGTTTTTATTACTGGCGGCAGCCGCGGTATTGGCGCTGCGGCGGTTCTCGCCTTTGCCCGTGCGGGATACCAGGTGGCTTTTACCTGGAACCGGCATCCCGAAGCAGCCGAACAAGTGTTGGCTCAGGCACGCAGCTTGGCCCCCGGAAACCGCTTTCTGGCACTTCAGGCTGATGCAGGCGATTCCCTCCAGGTTACCGATGCAATCCACCGGGCAGAGCAGGAGTTGGGCAGTTTGCAGGTGCTTGTGTGCAATGCGGGCATCGCCCAACAAAAACTGTTCACCGATACCACCGATGATGATTGGCGCCGGTTAATGGCTGTGGACCTGGACGGCGCCTTTTATGCATGCCGTGCCGTACTGCCCGGCATGATCCACCAGAAATTTGGCCGCATACTGCTGGTCAGCAGCATGTGGGGCCAGACCGGCGGCAGCTGCGAGGTGGCCTACAGTGCCGCGAAAGCCGGTTTGATCGGACTGGGTAAGGCGTTGGCCAAAGAAGAAGGCCCCAGCGGCATCACTGTAAACATTGTAGCCCCCGGTGTGATCGATACGGATATGATGGCCGGTTTTTCTGACGAGGACCGCGCGGTACTGGCGGAAGAAACTCCTGTGGGCCGGTTGGGCACACCGGACGAAATTGCTCGCACCCTGGTGTTTTTGGCTGACCGGGCTTCCGGTTATATCACCGGGCAAGTGATTGGCCAAAACGGCGGATTGGTGATCTGAAACGAAAAAACAGCACAGCCTGCTTCGGCAGACTGTGCTGTTTTGCTTTATTTTCTCTTCCCGTTGGAACGACGGGGTGTTTTCTTGGCGCCGGGACGGCGCGCTGCCGTCTTTTTGGGCAACGGACGAATCCTCACAAATTGAATAGGGTTGCCGTTGGCAAGAATCCGTTCTTCCACTTCCATCTCCGGCAAAGACGCCAGAAATTTGTTCAGACTCTTGGAGCCGAAGTTGCGCACGTCAAAGTCCGGGTACCGCTTGATCAGCTGATCGCCTACCCGGGAAGTACGCACCCAGCCGGTGCCGTCATCCATCTCGCCGATCAAGCCGCGGACGATGCGCTCGATGGAATCCCGGTTGATGGCGGTGTCATCCCCTGCGTTGGCCAATGCGTCGGTCTCCGCTGCAGGGGCTACCGGGTTTTCGGGTTCCGGTTCTCCATGGTCCAGAATCAGGTCCAGATATTTGAACTGGTCACAGGCCTTTACAAAGGGACCCAGGGCTTTGCTCTCCCCCATGCCGATAACCAGCTTGCCGGCTTCCCGCAGGCGGGCCGCCAGCCGGGTAAAGTCGCTGTCCGAAGATACGATACAGAATCCATCCAGATTACCGCCATACAACAAATCCATGGCATCAATGATCATGGCCGAATCGGTGGCATTCTTCCCGGTGGTATAACTGTACTGCTGAATGGGAATGATGGAATTATTCAGCAGGGCGTCTTTCCAGCTTTTCAGCCGGGCGTCCGACCAGTCACCGTAAATCCGTTTACAGGCAGCCACACCAAAAGACGCCGCTTCGTCCAGAATCACCTTTACATATTTAGGAGAAATGTTATCGGCGTCAATCAAAATGGCCAGTTTCAGATCTTCCATACACTTACCTCTTGCCCTGGTCATAGTACATATACAACTGGCACGGGATCATTCCATTGTAGATTTTACGGCGGCGGTTGGCCTTTTTGCCAAAGTGCTGTTCAAAATCCGTATCCGCCGTAATGGCATACAATCCTTGTGCCGGATTGCGCTGCCAGATTTGCCCCAGCGTTTTGGCCAGAGAAGCCGCCTCCGCGCTGCTGCCCAGCCGTTCACCATAGGGCGGGTTGGTCAGTACGGTGGCTGCCGCAGCAGGCATAAAATCCTTTACGTCCGCCACTTCAAACCGGCAGCGATCCCCTACGCCCGCCAGCTTTGCATTGGCATTGGCCAACGCAACCGCGGCCGGGTCGATATCGTACCCAACACCTTCAAAAGCTGCGTCGCGGCGTACTTCCTCCAGGGCTTTCTGGCGCTGCCGCGCCCACGCTTCCGCGGGAACAAAGTCAAAGTGTTCCGCCGCAAACCGACGGCGCAGACCCGGTGCCAGATTCAACGCTTTCTGCGCCGCTTCGATCACCAGCGTACCGGAACCGCAGAACGGGTCCTGCACCAGGCTGTCGCGCCGTACACGGCCCAGGTCTGCAATGGCTGCGGCCAGAGTTTCCTTGATGGGGGCCAGTGTGGCATTTCTGCGGTAGCCGCGCTTGTGCAGACCATCACCGGAGGTGTCCAGGTAAATTTCTACCTCGTTTTTGCGCAGCGAAAAACGAACCTTGTATACCTGGCCGCTTTCGGGCAGTGTGCTTGTCTTATGGCCTGCCATCAGCCGCTTTACGATGGCTTTTTTGATGATGCTCTGGCAGGCAGGCACACTGGAAAGCTGACTGGACAGGCTGGACCCTTTGACCGGGAATGCAGCATCTGCCGGCAGCAGTTCTTCCCAGGGAATCCGGTAGCAGCCGTCGAACAGTTCATCAAAAGTCATGGCCTTGTAGGTGGCCAGCTGCAGCAAAACCCGCTCTGCGGTGCGCAGGTTCAGGTTGGCTGCCGCAATCATTTCCGCTTCGCCCTGAAACGCAATGCGGCCATCTGTGACCTGAATATTTTGTGCGCCCAGACGCTTGATTTCAAAATGCAGCGTCGATTCCGTTCCGAAGAAGCACGGAGCAACCATGGTATACAGTGTGGACATAGTGTTCCTTTCCCTTTGAATTTTCGCAAAAAAGCTCTATCCCCGGCGGTAAGCTTACCGTCAGGGTAGAGCCATGTATCGATTACCTGGTATAGGGATTGTGAGGGCTTAGCCGCGGCGGCGAGAATACCCGCCACGATGATTTTCCGTCACACGCTTGAGGTCCGCAATTTTTTCTTCGCTGCGGGATTTGTAACGCGCCATCATATCCTCAAAGCTCATTTCGCCCTGAGGGGCTGCAGGCTTGGGCTGCCAAACCCGGGGCTTTTCCTCACGCTTGGGACGGTGGGCAGGACGTGCGCCGCCTCCCTGCGGACGCGCACCGCGTTCCGGTGCCGGCTGTGTGCGCTTAATGGACAACGCGATTTTGCCGTCCGGCGCAATGGAAAGCACCTTGACCGACACGGTCTGCCCATCCTCCAGCACGGCGGAGAGATCCTGCACGAATTCGTAGGAAACCTCCGAGATGTGGACAAGACCGGTCTTGCCCTCCGGCAGAGAGACAAATGCGCCGAAAGGCTTGATTCCGGTTACTTTGCCTTCGACAATATCCCCAACTTGTAATGCCAAACTAGAATACCCCTTTTTCTTTTGATTGATTTATGCAGAAGGTTTGCCGCAAAGCGCCCCCGCTGAACCAAATGGATTTGCCTTATTTGCCGCTGATGTCCACGAACACACGCTCGTTGGGTTTGGCATACCCTTGTTCCCGCGCATAGCGTTCAATGATGGCATCCTCGCCCTGCTCGAGGGTGTTGGACAGTTCCGCGTTTTCGGTCAGCTGATTGCTGAGCTGGTTTTGCACACTCAGCAGTTCCTGCTGTTTGGAACCAATAGATACCTGATAATGAATCAGACTGACAAACAAGTAACCGCAAAGTGCCAGAAAGGCAGCGGCCATCAGCCACCGCGGGAGCACCCCGTGACGTTTGTGCATAATGAACCGGTGCCCCCTTTCTTCACAAATTGCGCGGTTTTGCGCGTAATCAACGCGCAATTCTACGTATGGTTAATTATATAATACTTTCGACGCCTTTTGCAACTGCTTTTTTCTGATTTTTGGCTTTTTCCGCACATTTTTGCGGGGGCGGCACAACCGCAGCGAGTGCAGTGCATTTTGAATGTGCTGTATCAGCGGATACAGAATCTTGCCTTCCAGCTGCCGTAAAGGCCATACTGCTATTTGGAGAATCTTACTTGCTGCCTGGTACACAGAAGGAGCAATCGCCTGGTTCCAGGCCAAAGTCCCGACCAGCATAGCGGCAGCCATATACCAGCGCGTCAAGCCGCTGGCACTGACTCCTGCAGAAAATCCGCATACCAGCACTGCTGCGGCCACAAAGGTCAGCAGATCCCAACAAAAGCACCGCAAAGGACCGTTACCGGTCAGCATGGAGGCGGCACTGCGCAGCGCTCCCAGCAGGCAGCCCAGCCCCAAACACCACAGCACGTCCCCCAATACCGCCGAAACGGCGGGCGCGGCCGTCATATCAGCGGAACAGACGGGTAAAGAACCCGCCCCCGGACTGCCGGTTTTCGGCATATTGAATGTACTCGATCTTGCCGGACAACTGTACCTGCCCGCTGTGTACCGACAACTCGCTGACCTGCAGTTCCTGCCCGCCAATGGTCAGATTTCCCAAAGGCGTTTCCAGAACTGCCGCCGTCTCATCGCAGCTGATGATCCTGCTTACTCCCGTCACCGCCAGTTGATGCCGGTCTTTCAAGGCAAGACTGTGACTGCGTGTCTGCGTTTCTATGGGATTCGCTTTGGTCCGAATCGGTTCATTTTTGATTTCCGGCATAATGGCGGTGTCCCTCCTCCGCAATTGGATGTACACTCATACCATATGCGGCAGAAAACAAAATTATGCCTGCGGATCGATCACTTCAAAAAGTTCTCTGGCCACATCTTTGCCTTTCGGCTCTTCCACGGCCAGTACACGGACTTTGACCGGACGATTGCCGAAGGTGATCTCGATCACGTCCCCTACCTTGACCGCATAGCTGGCCTTGGCAGGCTTATCATTAACCAGCACACGGCCCGCGTCAGCCACCTCATTGGCAAGGGTGCGCCGTTTGATCAGACGGCTGACTTTCAGGTATTTATCTAAACGCATGGGTTCCTCCTTGTATGAAAAATACCCCATCGCCAGCGGCGACGGGGCAAGTAAGGTACAATTCTTACTGCACAGCGTCCTTCAGAGCCTTGCCAGCCTTGAAAGCGGGCAGCTTGGAAGCCTCGATGGTGATTTCGGCACCGGTCTGGGGGTTGCGGCCTTTGCGAGCCGGACGCTCACGGACTTCGAACGTGCCAAAGCCTACCAGAGTAACCTTCTCACCGTTCTTCAGAGCTTCGGTAATAGCATTCAGAGCAGTGTTGACGGCCTGCTCGGCATCTTTCTTGGTCAGGTTGGCTTCGTTCGCAACAGCGGCGATCAATTCAACTTTCGTCATGGTTTGTACCTCCAAAGTAATTTATCTGCCAAAAGCGGCTGCTGGGGCAGTGCCCGCGTGCCAGCTTCTTAGCTCAGTTGGATTCGGGATTTTCCGTAAATGCAGCATTATATCGCTGCAGGGCCTGTTCCGGGTCAATGCCCGCTTTCCGGGCCAAAGCCACTGCCTGGAACAGTAATTTTCCGGCGGCCTGTTCCGCGGCTGCTTCATCGGCAGCCGCCTGAAGCATTTCGGCGCTTTCTTCCACCATCTGTGGGGCTGCAGAAACCGCCACCTGATACCGGGCGGCGCGCTTTTGCAGTTTTGCCGCACGCATCAGGGCCGGCAGCGCCTGAGGAACGCTGGAAAGGTCATCTTGTAAAGTAAGACGTCCCTTTTCCTTATTTTTGAGCGCATCCCAATCTTTTATGCTTGTATCCCCGCCAAAAATATGCGGATGTCGTTCAATCAGTTTGCGGCATACGCCGTCACACACCTCTTGCCAGGTAAAGTTACCCTTTTCCTGCTCAATTTGGGTATGAAAAACGACCTGCATCAACACATCGCCCAGTTCCTCACACAGCAGATGCGAATCCTCTAAATCGATGGCATCCACTGCCTCATAGGCTTCTTCCAGAAAATTCATCCGGATAGACTGGTGGGTTTGGACTTTGTCCCAAGGGCATCCGTTTTCGGGGTCACGCAGCAGTGCTATAATCTTTACCAGATCGTCTGCCGTGTAGCTTGTTTTGGCTGGATAATCATTCATAGGCGGCACAACGTACCGCGGCGCCGCGCAGTACGCAATATTTTACTCCCAATCCGCGATTTGTCAAGCCTTGCGGGCGGTGCCGCAGCTGCAGCCCCGCCCGCAGACAAGATTTTTCATCGAACAAAAGTTCTTTTTTGGATCTCTTATCCTGCGAAGATTTTACAGCTGTGCACCGCAGTGGTTGCAGAACAGCGCGTCGCCGTCCACTTCTGCCTTGCACACCGGGCAAATCTTGGTTTCACCGCGCAGCTGCACGGGTTCTTCCTCGATTTCCTCCTCTTCCTCAGGCATGACCACTTCTTCCTCTGCCTGGGCTTCGGCCTCCATATATTCTTCGGGGCTCATATTGGCCTTGATCTCTTCAATGGCCTTTTCCACTTCGGCAATTGCTTCGATGTATTTATCCACAAGGGGCTGGTTCTCTTCGCCGGCTTTATGCAGACTGTATACCAGCGCACCCAACTGGCGCTGTGCCTTGGAAAGCCGTGCCTGCTGGTTGATGAGATCCAGCTGATTCTTGCCTCTATCTGCCAAATCCTGCGCAGTCTTTTTGGCGGTGTCGACCAGCTGCAGGCCTTGTTCCTTCAGCATTTCGATATCCAGTTCAAACATAGGTAACACCTCTTTCTTTAACGTGCGCAGCCTTCTCCTTGCCGCGCTCTTTATGCATATTATAGCGGATTCCTGCAGGGTTTGCAACGCGCAAATGTATATTTTCCGTGAATTTACGCTGTACCCGTTCCGATAAATTCACGGAGCATGCTCTGCTGCGGGACCAAAGATGTTGCCAAAGACGGGAAGTGGACAAATTTTTGCCGCAGCGCTTCCATCTGCCGCGCCTGCGACAGTGTAAGGTCCGGATCTTCCGGCATGGAGTCCAGCACATTGTGCCAAAGACACACTTCATAGCTGTGTGTGGTATCCAGCAGCAAATCGGCGCGTGGTTTGTAGGGTTTGATATACCGGTCTTCCCCGGCGCACACATGCCCCCACAGTCCCAGCGTAAAGGAAGGCCCGTGTCCGCGGAAGAGATAATCACGGATCAGGCGGCGCGCCAGGCGGATATCCCGGGTTGCCAGATCACGGCTGCCGTCCGGTGCTGCATACTCTTCACGCAGGCCGGCATACAGACAAAAAACAGCGTCTTCCGGCAGATTTTCCGTCAGTGCCGGGTTGAGTGCGTGCAAACCCTCGATAATTGCCACGCCACCGCGGCAGTCAATGGTCTGCACCCCGTTTGCCTGCTGAATTTTGAAATCAAATACCGGTGCCTGGCAGATGCCGTCCCGGTGCAGTTCCTGCAAGCAACGATGCAGCACCGGAAGGTCCAGCGATTGAAGACTTTCGTAATCATCGGTACCATCGGGATTCTTGGGGTAACGCCCCGCTCCCGCATAAAAATCATCCAGACTGAGCACCACACTGCGCTGCCCTGCCGCGCTGATGACTTCAGCCAGTTTATGGGCCGAAGTGGTTTTGCCCGCAGCCGAAGCACCGGTCAACATTACGATATGCCGGCCACTGGCAAGGATTTCCCGGGCAATGGTCTGGATGCGTTGATGATACTGTTGTTCGCACAAATCGGCAAACTGCTGGGGCTGCCCGGCTGCCAAAGCAATCAATTCACGGCTTACAAAGCGTTTGCGCTGCGCAACGTTCATAGAAATCCTCCACGCCCTTTTTACGGGCCAGTATTTCCTCAAAACGATCGATATATTCTGTGGGATATTTGAAGTTGAAAATCCGTTCGATTTTTCCGTGCCGTTTGCCGGGAATCACCAGTTTGGTGGAACCGCCCGCACCGGCCGACAGAATGGTGTGGATCTCTTCCATAATGTAAATATTATAAAGGCATTCCCGGCCAGGTTTGGCCCAGCCGATGTTTTCCAGATTCTGCAGCGTGCCTTTCTGACGGTAGAGATAATAGGGATGATACCCCGCCTGGTGGAGCGCATCACAGCGGGACAGCATAGCCGCCACATCATCGTATGCCGCGGCGCGGTGTTCCACCACCAGATTGGACGCCCGCTTGAGGGTGAGCGTATGTACCGTGATGTTTTCCGGGTCCAGTGCAATAGTCTGTTCCAGACTATGCGTAAACCCTTCCACCGTATCACCGGGCAGACCGGCGATCAGGTCCATATTGATGTTGTCATGACCGGCCGAACGTGCCGCCGCAAAACAATCAATAATGTCCTGTGCCGTGTGGCGCCGGCCAATGTTGTGTAACACCTCGTCGGAAAAAGTCTGCGGGTTGATAGAAATGCGGGTGGCACCATATTGTTTGATAATCCGCAGCTTTTCCGGGTCCGTACAATCCGGGCGACCGGCCTCCACGGTGTATTCGTCCAGAGAAGCCAGGTCAAACGTAGCGGCAATATGGGACATCAACTGTTCCAGCTGTGCGGCCGAAAGGCTGGTGGGTGTACCGCCGCCGATATAGAAGGTACGGATGCGCAGTCCGCAGCGATCCGCCGTTTGCCGAATGGCCGTGAGTTCCCGGCAAAGGTTGTCCACATAGGGCTGCACCAGTGCACGGGTGGACTTGTCCCCTACCGTACGGGAAACAAAACTGCAATAGCTGCACCGTGTCGGGCAAAAGGGAATTCCCGCATAAACGCTGCAGTCCATGGGGTCTGCGCCTTCCAACACGGGACGCTGCAGATCGGCAATGCCCCGCGCCAGAGAAAATTTCTGCGGCGTACAGGCAAAATGACGCAGAAAACGATCCTCGATTTCCACTTCTGTAGCCCCCATAGCTCGCAGATCATGAATGATCCGAACAGGGCGCACGCCCGTCATCATGCCCCAGGGCGGGTTCTGCCCCGTTTGTTCCCGCAGCAGTCCATACAGCAACCTGCACAGGGAATATTCGGCATCCTGTTCCGGGGTACGCACTGCGGTGCGCCAAAAAAGCGCACTGTTCAGGCGTAGCAGAACAAAATCCGTTTTTTCATGGCTGACAGCCAGCACAAAATTCCCCTCTTCAGGGATTTGCGTTGCCTTTTCCGCGCCCGGGAAAAAGATGCGGGCCGTATGCTCCGCCTCGTAACCGGCTGCAGCACCACGTAAAACGATCTGCATTGATACAAAATCTCCTTATTTCATGCAATTGCGGCCGTTTCGCTCAGAACCATGCGCCGTTCATATACGGGTTCAAGCGGCGCTCACGCCCCAACGTAGAAAAAGACTCATGACCCGGCAGCACCTGAACCGTATCCGGAATCGGAAGTTCCGCCAGCAGCGAAAGACTCTGCTGCATCTGCTGCATACTGCCGCCGGGGAAATCGGTACGGCCGCAGGAACCGGAAAACAGCGTATCACCGCTGAACAGCAATTCCCCGCAAAGCAGGCATACGCTGCCCGGCGTGTGCCCCGGTGTGTGGTAGATTTTGAACGTAAGCTCGTCGATCTTCAATTCGCCGTTGGCAGGCCAGTTTTCGTCGACCAAATCCCGGGTCAGGGGCAGCATCTGATTGCCGGCCGCATCCACAGGGTCCATATAGACTTTGCAGCCGGTGGCTTTGCGCAAAGCCGCTACAGCCCCGACGTGGTCGTAATGACCGTGGGTCAGCAGAATATGTGTCAACTGTGCCTGTTCCGCCTGCAGCGCATCCAGATAGGTCTGGGGCGCCGCAGCCGCGTCCACAATGATGCCGTGCCCTGCATCGGTCACAATCAGGAACGTATTGGTATACAAAGGGGCAACCCCGGGAATATGTTGGATCTTCATAAAGCTCTCCTATTTTTTCCACTCGTCGGTATCGATCACAATAGTCACAGGCCCGTCATTGAGCAGGCGGACCTTCATATCCGCCCCGAATTCGCCGTGCTGTACCGATTTCAGCCCCTGTTTGCCCATTTCGGCCAGGAACTGCTCATAACACGGTACCGCCAGATCTGCCTTGGCGGCATGGATAAAACTGGGGCGTTTCCCCTTGGTGGTGTCACCATACAAGGTGAAGTTGGAAACCACCAGCGCTTCGTACCCCAACTCCACCGCGCTGCGGTTCAGCTTGCCTGCGTCATCCTCGAAAATGCGAAGATGCGCGCATTTTTCTGCCAGCTTCGGTACGATGGCCGGATCATCCGTATCCCGCACGCCCAAAAGGATCATCAACCCCGGGCCGATACAACGCGCCGGACCTCCATCAACGGTGACAGATGCTTCGGTCACCCGTTGGATCACTGCTCGCATATATAATTATCTCCTTGCTATTTTCCTTCAGCTGCGTATCACGCTGATGACGTCTTTGACCTTTTTCAGCCGTGCCACCACACTGTTAAGATGCTCGGTATTGGTGATGCCCACCGTAACACTCATCCGTGCGCGGCCCTGTTCTGCGGCGCGAGCCATCAGAGAGTAAATGGGAACACGCATATCGCCAAGCGCCAATGCAATATCCGAAACCAGATTGGCACGGTCCATACACATCAGTTCCAGCGAGGCCTTGTAGTTCTCCTTGGCGTCATCGGCCCAGTAAGCGCGCACCCAGCGGTCCGCGTTTTCGGGGTGGCGCATACTTTCCCGTACATTGGCGCAATCCCGTTTATGAATGGACACACCAAAGCCACGGGTAACAAAACCGATGATTTCATCCCCGGGCAGCGGAGAACAGCATTTTGCAAACTTGATGGGGCAATTATCAATGCCTTCCACCACCACGCCGTCAGAAGAGTGAACTCGCTTGAGTTCCACCGTGACGGGTTTGGGCTCCGTTTCCTTGAGTCTGGCATATTCTTCTTTGATTTTGGAAAGCATCCGGGAAAGCTGCAAACCGCCGTACCCGATAGCCGCGTACATCTCGTCCACCGTGTTGCAGTGGTTGCGCCGCGCCAGGTTGTCCAAAAAGACCGTGCGCTGTTCTTCCGGCAAGGCGATCATGTTCCGGCGCAGTTCGCGTTCCAGTGCGTTGCGGCCTTCCTCAATGTTTTCTTCCCGGCGTTCTTTCTTGAACCAGTTGCGGATTTTGTTCTTGGCTTCGCTGGTTTTGACGATGTTGAGCCAGTCGCGGCTGGGGCCGCGGTTTTCCGGTCCGGTCAGAATCTCAATGATTTCGCCGGTCTGCACTTTATGGTCAATGGAAACGATACGGTTGTTGACCTTGGCGCCAATCATCCGGTTGCCCACCGCAGAATGGATGGCATAGGCAAAGTCGATGACCGTTGCCCCGGCAGGCAGGTTGATCACATCGCCCCGGGGGGTAAAGGCAAACACTTCCTCCGGCAGCAAGTCGCTCTTGATGTCGCTGAGCAGGTCGGTGGCATCCGCGCTGGAGCGCTGGCTTTCCAGAAGCTGACGCACCCAGGCAAGGCGCTCGTCCAGCTTATCGTTGGAGCTGCCGGTAATACCGGCCTTGTATTTCCAGTGGGCGGCAATGCCGTATTCCGCCATGCGGTCCATATCCCAGGTGCGAATCTGGACTTCAAAAGGAATGGCTTCCCGGCCAATGACCGTTGTGTGCAGACTCTGGTAGCCATTGGGCTTGGGGGTGGAGATATAATCCTTGAACCGGTTGGGCAGCGGATGATACATATCATGAATCAGGCCGAGCGCCGTATAACATTCCGGGACATTCTCCAGAATGATCCGTACCGCATAAATGTCGTAGATTTCCTCGAAATCTTTATTCTGCATGTACATCTTGCGGTAGATGCCGTAGATGCTTTTTACACGGTGGCGGATCGTGGTTTTGGGGATGCCGTTTTCCGCCAGATGGCGGGCAATGGTATGGCATACCGTGTGCAGGAACTCGTCCCCATGCTTATTCAGCAGTTCGCGGATGGTTTCATATCCGATGGGGTCCAGGTAATGCAGGCTCCGGTCCTCCAGTTCCTCCTTGATGTTGGAGATGCCCAGACGGTGGGCAATGGGGGCATAAACCTCCATGGTTTCCAGGGCCTTGTCACGGCGTTTTTGTTCAGGCCATGCATCGCCTGTGCGCATATTGTGCAGGCGGTCACACAGTTTGATGATCATAACCCGCACGTCCTGGCTCATGGCCAGCAACATTTTGCGCAGGTTCTCCGCCTGGCGGTCCTCCACATTGGAGAATTTGATCTGCGTCAGTTTGGTAACGCCATCCACCAGAAGAGACACTTCCGGCCCGAATTTCTGCTTGATTTCCGCCACCGTGATGGGGGTGTCTTCTGCCACATCGTGCATCAATGCCGCTGCAATACTCTCGCTGTCCATGCCCAGTTCCGCCAGAATGTGGGCCACCGACAAGGGATGACAGATATACGGCTCGCCGCTGCGGCGGCGCTGCTCCCCATGAGCCTGTTCCGCCAGCGCATAAGCGCGGTCGATCATATCAAAATCATAGGGGCGCCCGCTGTCGATCATGAATTTTTTCAGATCGGCATAGGTAATGGGCATCTTGCCTTCTTCGGCTGTGTTGATTTCCTTCGTCGTTTCGGTAGTTCCCATAAGAATTCTCCCCCTTTGGATTTATTGCTTTGCTGCCTGCTGTGCCAGCCTGCGCAAAACAGGTGCCGCAGCCAGGTCCTGCTTTTGCGCAACCGGCACCGGCAGCCAACGGCCATCCTGTTCTTCAATCAGGCCCAATTCCCTCAAGGCTGCCAGGCTGGCCAGCATTTTGCCAGCGTTCTCCGGTCCCTGTGCCGCAAAAGTAGGCTGCAGGTCCCCTGCAAATACCTGCCCGCTGCGAATTCGTTTATACAACATGACGGTATCGGCACGATCCGGCAGCAACGCTTCGGCCCGGGCCGGTTCCAGCACCGCCCCGGTACAGAACGCCTCGAACCAGGCGGCCTGCTCGCTGGGTGTGTTGGTCAGATTGGCCGGGCGAATCGCCTTAAGATGTGCCGATACCATCGGGCCGTTCCGCCCCGTAAATACCGATACTTCCAGGGCGGCTTCTACGGCTGCCCCTACCGGATAAGCAAATTTCTGCGGTGCCGTGCCAAACACCGAAGCAAACAGGGTGTGGTTCCCCTGCCGCAAACGCACGCGGGTATGGCGGCCTTCCGCCCCCATGGCCCAGACACCGTCCACAATGGCATCCCGTACCAGCAAAACCGGTGTGGGATTTTCCCGGCCGAACGGCGCAAGGCGGCCCAGTTCCCGTACATTTTCCAGCGAAATCTCTTCCAACGTTGCCGGTGCGTCCAGCTGCAACGTTGCCGGTGCCGGCTTTGCCGCATTTTGTGCGGCCCATTCGTTGATGGCCTGCCGGAATGCGGGCAAACGTTCTTCTTCGATTTCAATACCGGCTGCAGCTGCATGGCCGCCGTACCGGATCAGATATTCTGCACACCCGGCCAGCGCACCATGGAGGTCAAAGGTGTCGGGTGCGCGTCCGCTGCCCCGGCCCTCCCCTTCATGCATCGAAATCACGATCACCGGGCGGCTGTAACGTTCCATCAGGCGGGCGGCCACAATGCCGATCACCCCGGCGTGCCAGTCCTCTCCGGAGACGATCAGCACCCGGTCCCGCAACCGCGCCGGGTCCGCTTCCAGCGTATGGCAGGCGGCGGCAAACACTTCCTGCTCGGTCTGCTGCCGTTCAGTATTGATCTCCGCAAGGCGTGCCGCAATTCCGGTTGCCTGCTCTTCGTCCCCGCAAAGCAGCAACTTCAGGGCAACGGAGGCGTTATCCATGCGGCCAGCCGCATTCAGACGGGGGGCCAGACCGTAACTGACCGTATCCGTAGTGACCGGTTTGCCGGCATATCCACCGCTTTCCAACAAAGCCTGCAACCCCGGGCGCATGGTATCCTGCAGAAGGTTCAGTCCCTCCCGCACAAGAACACGATTTTCTCCCACAAGGGGCATCACATCCGCCACGGTTCCCAGGGCCACAAACTCCCCGTACATTTCCAGCAGTTCGGTCGGTTCGCAGCCTTCCAGCGCTGCACACAGTTTGAATGCTACGCCGGCACCGCACAGGTCCTTAAAGGGACTTTCGTCATCCGCACGTTTGGGGTCCACAACGGCCACCGCCTGGGGCAGCGTTTCGCCCGGAAGATGATGGTCGGTAATGACCAGATCCAGTCCCAATTCTTTGGCACAGGCCGCTTCTTCGATGGCCGAAATGCCGTTATCCACCGTAACGACCAGCGAGAAGCCTTTTTGTGCCAGGCTCTCCAAGGCTTGCCGGGTAAGCCCGTAACCGCTGCCGCGGGTGGGCAGTTTGCACCGCACATGCGCCCCCTGGCTGGAAAGGCACTCATACAGGATAGCCGTTGCGGAGATCCCGTCCACATCGTAATCGCCGTAAATGACGATGGGTTCTTCCTCTTCGATTGCCTGCTGAATCCGCGCCACTGCCTTGTCCATATCCTTCATCAGGAACGGGTCCGACAGTTCTCCGCCCGGCTCCAGCAGCTGATGAACCACCTGCGCGTCATCGTACCCGCGTGCGGCCAGTACCCTGCGCAGCAGGACGCCGCAGCCCGCTTCAGCCAGCACCTGCTCGCTGTTCGGTTCTGCGGTTTTCATTTGCCAGGCCGGATAATTCATGGTGGTTCTCTCCTTACAAAACGCGGCTTGCCAATGCCGCGCAATCATGCATTTTTAAAATCCGTTTCAAAATCGTGGGTCAGGCCATCCTGCCGCAGCATGGTTTCCAGTGTGCCGATCTCTGTGGACACATCCAGGCTGATATCCTGCAGCAGCGTATCATAGAGTTTGGCATAAGCCTGATTCAGCGTATGCAAAATCCCGGTAATATCGCGCCGGATTTCCCGGGCGTTTTCTGTTTCGGTATTTCCCAACCCCTGGGCTGTATCCAGAAGTTTGCGGGTGGTGGGAAGATAATATTCCCGGAACCGCCGTACCCGGGGTAATTGCTCGGGGTGATTATGCACAAAGCCCAGGATAGCTGCGCAATTTTTGCGCATGGTTTCCAGCTCTTCATCCGCATTCTCACCCAGCTTACCGGTGCTGCGCGCCAGATAATCAAGGAACGCAGCGCCGTCCCGCTGCAAGAGTCCTGCATCGTCCAAAACCGTTTCTTCCTGTTGCGGTGCCGTTTCTGCTGCAGCCTGCGGTGCTGTTCTTTCGGGAGCACAGCGGGTGATGTCCAGATACAACTTGCCGTCCTGTTCCAGAACCGCATCGGGCAGTTCACCGCGGGCAATAGCTTGCTGCAGATCTCGCTGCACCTGCTCCCTGCTGAACGCGCTGTCCCCTGCCAGAGTGACAACATCGCTGACCCAATCCCGTGCCACCCGCAGATAGCGGCGAAGCCGATTGATGTAGCGATATTTTTTGATTCCCATGCCGCCCATGATGCCGAACCCCACGGTCAACGGCGTAAAACAGGCCATCAGAATGGGAAAGACCATAAATTCTTCCTGGGTGACGTTCAACGCCTGCGGTCCTGCCGCAGAAAGGGCCCACATCACAATGGCGGCAATGCCGAAACAAGAGGCCAGCGTCCACCCCACAACCGCCAATGCCACGGCATCATCCTGATTCTTTTTTTGCAGCTGCCGGTCCATGCGGCGTTTCCATTTGGGAAAAGGAAGGTTTTCGTCCTTTTGCCGGGCTGCTCCGATGGCTTCCCCCACCTGTTCCAGCGCACCGGAAATGCTTGCCAGAACACCGGCACCAATGCCCGATGCCACGCTGATGGTTTGGTCGAGAATGTCATCCAGGTCGGAAACGCCCGTGTAACGGGGTTTTTCCTCCGAATGGTCCGACGGTTTATAGGGATGTGTTGCCATAGATTCCTCTTTCTTTTTACTGCGCCGAAGGTTTGTGTTCCCGCATCAGCGCCGCCGCACAGCGTACACCGTCCACGGCGGCGGTCATGATGCCGCCCGCATACCCGGCGCCTTCCCCGCAGGGGTAAAGCCCCTGCAATGCGGTACACTGCAGGCTATCTGCATCCCGCAGAAGCCGCACCGGACTGCTGGTGCGGGTTTCCAACCCGGTAAGAACACCATCCGGGGCACGGTAGGCGGCCAGTTTTCTGCCGAAGGCGGTCAGACCTTCCCGCAGAGCGCCGGACAGTTCTTGTGGCAGCAGACCACCCAGATCGCAGGGGGTCACACCACGGGGATAGGTCGGCTGTACACGCTGCAATTCCAGCTTGCCGCGCCCCTCCAAAAAGCTGTCCACAGTTTCTGCGGGGGCCAGATATGCCCCGCCGCCGGCACGGTAAGCAGCCTGTTCCAGACGGCGCTGAAAAGCCACTGCCTTGGCGGGGTCCTGATCAAAGTCTTTTCCATCGACGCTGACGACCACCGCCGCATTGGCATTGCGGCCGTCACGCGCGTGGAAACTCATTCCGTTGGTAACGACACCGCCTTCCTCACTGGCTGCGGCACATACGGTGCCGCCCGGGCACATGCAGAAAGTGTACACACAGCGCCCGCCGCTTACGTGTTGGCTGAGCTGATATTCGCCCCTGGGCAGGGATGGATGCCCCGCAGCCCCATGGTACAGGCTTTTCTCAATTTCTGTCTGCAGGTGTTCGGCCCGGAATCCAACCGAAAAAGGTTTGCATTCCAGCGGAAGTTCCATCTGATGCAGCATCGAAAACGTGTCCCGTGCGCTGTGTCCTACTGCCAGAATGACCGTATCGCAGTCTATACTGCCCGCTGTCGTTTCGATGCCGCAGAGCACACCGTTCCGGCTGCGCAGCCCGGTCAGCGTTGTCTGGAAGCGTACCTCGCCCCCCAACGCTTCAATTTCACCCCGGATATTGCGAATCACATCCCGCAGCAGGTCGGTCCCTACGTGAGGTTTCTGGCGCCAGGCAATATCAGCCGGCGCACCATGATCCAAAAACGCCCGGGTCACAAAGGCACAGAGCGGATCGCCCACCCGTGTGGTGAGTTTTCCGTCCGAGAAAGTTCCTGCGCCGCCTTCTCCGAACTGTATGTTGGCATTTTCATCCAGGTGGCCGGTGGTTTCAAACTTCCGGACTGCCTCTACACGCTGTGCCAGCGCGGGGCCGCGTTCCAGCACAAGGGGGCGGTAACCGGCTCTTGCCAGAAGCAATGCGGCAAACAATCCTGCCGGGCCCAAACCGACCACCACCGGTCGGTGAGTCAGCGGCGTATCGCCCACGGGAAAGTCGAATTTAGGTGGCCGTGTGAAACAGACACAGGGCGAGGCCCCGGCCAAAGCCGATTCCTCACCCTCGTCGTTGAGCGTGACTGCAATGGTATACACCAGTACGGGCTTGCCGTGCCGGGCATCCACCGAAAGTTTTGCCACCCCGCAATGTGCCGCCCGGGCGGGCGGCACACGCAGAATGCGCAGTGCCTGTGCGGTCGCTTCGGCATCCGGGGCGGAGCAGGTCAGCGGCAGGCGAATATTACGAACCAAAAGCATATAAAACGGATTCCTTCGGATTTATTATTTAGCAACCACTTCGCACTGGACCGTGTAGCTGCCCGTTGCAAAGATGCGTGTGGACGACGGGATCTGAATGGTGACCGGAATGGTCTGCTGCCCCACCGTCAGGTTGACGCTCTGGCAATCGATCTGCGCCACTACGCTGTCTGCGGATATGGTTTCGATCTCATCCGCCGGGCCGTACAGGGTCACCCCCGTGACCACGCTGGACAGGATCTCCAGTTCATAGTTGCTGGGAACGTTGATTGCCTTGATGTTGGAGATATTGAGCGTCGTGGATTCCATGTCACTGGTATCAAAACTCAGCGTGACACTGGTAACGCCATCCAGCGAAACGATACCGGCCGGCAGTTCTACCAGGCGCTGATAATCGCGTCCCAGTTCAAATTCACGTGCCAGGTCAAAGTCCGATACCGTCAGTTCTTCCAGGGTGCTGATCGTACGGGCCGGGCCCGCCACACGTAAGGTGTCCTGGCTGAGCGAATATTTGAGGCTGCTGGTATCAAAGTTGCTGGGAGTACCGATAAAATCAACCACCAACGGCAGTTCCCGCACCTGATATACCGTCAGCGTAACGTTTGCCGTTTCGCTGTCCATGGTTGTATACTGCGGTTCGATCTTGTCGCCGTTTTCGTCCCGCAGTTCCAGTGTTGCCGGTACGGTAGTGGTATCCGACAATTCCGTATCGCTGCTTACCGTTGCCACCACCGAAGAAATCTGATCCAGTTCGGAGGTGGGGCCGCGCAGCGTGATTTCGGCAGGAACCGCCGCGGTTTTGTTCAGCATATACCCTTCCGTCACCGACACACCCGAAGCATCTACTGTGACGGCCAGTGTCTTCTCACTCACTTCATCAAACACGACGTCAATGGTTTTGGGGTCTTCCACGACACATTCAATATCGCCTGTAAAATCCGTTGTGTTTACCAGGCGAGCCTGCAGGCGCAGTGTGACTTTACCGGCGCCGCTGACCCCCGCATAGCTGGGATACACCATGATATCGGAATTCTGGATATTACCAATGATCGTGCTGTTGCCGGTCACCTTTACATCGACCGTTTCGATATCGGGCTTTTCCACAATGTCCAGACCTTGCGCCGTATACGTAGACGCGGAGTATGCATAATTGATGGGAACATTTTGTACCGTAATGGACCCCTGCGGGTCAATATACACGGTTACTACCGTCCAGGCAATAAAACCGCACAGCAATGCCAGCAGCAGCGAAAACGCCGGATGATTCCAGGGCGAGTTGCTGCGGTTCGCGGCAGCTTTCGGCGCGGCATTAGTCGGCTTTCGCATGGGTTTGTGCGCCTCCTTTGCGCAGCAATTTTTTCAGAGCCGGAACGCGGGTCTCGTTCGTTTCTTCCGGCGGAACAATTTCCTCCTGCAGCAAATTGAAAAGATTCTGGCGATCCAGGCGGCGAATCAGAATGCCGTTTTTCGCCATAGAAATAATGCCGGTTTCCTCACTGACGATCACCACAATGGCATCCGAGTTTTCGCTCATGCCCAAACCGGCACGGTGACGCGTACCCATATCCTTGCCCATTTCCAGGTTGTTGGACAAAGGCAACACACAACCTGCCGCTACGATTACACCGTCACGAATAACCACGGCGCCGTCATGCAGCGGGGTGCCTTCATAGAAAATCGTTCCCAGCATTTCGGGAATCACATCCGCGTGCATTGGTGTGCCGGTACGGATGATCTCATCCAGGTTATTGTTGCGTTCCAGCACCATCAGCGCACCGGTGCGGGTGTCGGACAGTTGCTCCGCCGCATCGCAGATGGCTACCACGGCACTTTGCCAGACCCCACGCAGAGAAGGGTCCGCCCGCCGGTTACCGAACAGGCGCCCGGCCCAGGATGTAGTCTGGCCCATACGTTCCAGTGTGCGCCGCAATTCCGGCTGAAAAATAACGACCGCAGCGGTAAAACCGATGGTCAGCACGTTATTCAGTACCCAGGTCACCGTGCGAAGATTCATCACATATGCCAGACCGTAGAACACCACAATCAGCAAAATGCCTTTGACAAGCTGACCTGCGCGGGATTTGCGCGCAAATTGAATCAATTGATAAAACGCGAACGAAATGATCAGAATATCCAACGTATCGGACACCGGATCAAACGCACGCAGCGTGCTCGCGATTGCCGAGATCATCTGGTTTTTCAGCATGAACCGCCGGGCCTCCTTCCCCGCCTATGTAAAGTTTGCCGTACGAACTTGCGGTTTTCAGGTCTCCAGCAATGCTACCGCATGGGCAGCAATTCCCAGTCCCTCGCCTGTAAAACCAAGGTGTTCTTCGGTCGTAGCCTTCACACTGATGGCATCCAGTTCCACGCCAAAGGCTGTGGCAATGTTTTGCCGCATAGCCGCAATGTGCGGCGCCAGCTTGGGCGCCTGGCACAAGATGGTTGCATCAATGTTGCCTACCGTATACCCGTGCTGACGGATCAACTCCGCTACCGCACGGGTCAGGGCCATGGAATCCGCCCCCTTGTAGGCCGGGTCTGTATCGGGAAAATGCTTCCCGATGTCACCAAGCGCCGCAGCGCCCAGAACCGCATCCATGATTGCATGTAAAAGCACATCCGCATCGGAATGGCCCAGAAGGCCTTTTTCGTAGGGGATTTCCACACCGCCCAAAATCAGTTTGCGGCCTTCAACCAGACGGTGAACATCGTATCCATGCCCTATACGCATTGTCTTCTCCTTTTGCAGGTCCTCTTTTGTGGTGATTTTATAATTCTCATAGTCGCCCTCTGTCAGGCTTACCGGCAAACCGGCCAGTTCAAACAGACTGCAGTCATCGGTGACCAGGTGGGCTTTTTCCCCCGTGACGGCGGAAAGCGCCTGCAGATACAACGCCCGGGAAAAGCACTGGGGCGTCTGCACCGCATACAGAGTAGAACGGTCCGGGGTATCCAGCACACGGCCATCCGTCCCCGCTACTTTGATGGTATCCTTGACCGGGACAGCCGGGGCCGCCGCTCCGGTTTTGGCTGCTTCCTGCAACGCAGCGGTAATTACCGCCCGGCTTACAAAGGGCCGTGCTGCATCATGAATGGCCACCAGTTCCCCCTTGGCCGCTGCCACGCCGTTGCGGACACTGTCCGCCCGGGTTTCCCCGCCTTGCACCACCGTGCAGGGCTTGGGGCACGCGGCGGCGATCTGCTCGCAGATTGCCCGGTTCGCCCCGGCCACCAGAATCAGTTCCCCGATGGCGGGGTGCTCTGCCAGTGCAGTGCAACTTTTTTCCAGCACCGTCTGCCCGTTGGGCAACCGATAGCTGAGTTTATCAAACCCCATCCGGCGCGAGGCCCCGGCCGCAACAATCACAGCGGTTACTGTCGGCAGCGATTCTTCTGACATAGAGCGCACTTCCCCTTTACTTCGTACATATAAGTTTATTATACAAGGTCGTCCGGAAAAAATCCACTAAATTCCGGATGATTTTTTGTGCAGTGAGAAAAAACTTTCCGCTTCCAAAATCCATTTTCCGGTCAGTGTTTTCTGCAGCGGCGCAAAGACGCCGGTTCCCGGTTTCGACCGTTTTCTTTCTGTTGCCGCATTACAAAAAGCAGCACCGGGCCGCCCTTTTTACAGGCAGCCCGGTGTAATTTGACTTATTAATTTATGCGCGGCGCTTTTTATCCAGCCGGATTTTATCCGCGATCATGGCAATAAATTCGCTGTTGGTCGGCTTACCGCGCAGATTGTGAATGGTGTAACCGAAATAGCTGTTCAACGTATCCACATCTCCACGGTCCCACGCGACCTCAATGGCATGCCGGATCGCACGTTCCACACGGCTGGCCGTGGTGCCGTTGCGCTTGGCGATTTCCGGATACAACCGTTTGGTAACCGCATTGATGTAACCGTGGTCCTCTGTGGTGAGCAGAATCGCGTCGCGCAGGAACTGATACCCCTTGATATGTGCCGGAACACCGATCTGATGCAAAATCTCCGTAACGGTCATTTCATCGGAATCCTGCGAACTGCTCTGGGGACGGCTGCTGCCACCCGCGGCTTTCAAAACGCGGCTGACAAGAACGCTTTCGTCAAAGGGTTTGACGAAGAAAAACGAAAACCCGTTGTCCAGCAGTTCCTGTTCCATTTCTTCGCTTTGGAAAGCTCCCGTGACAAAAAAGGTTGTCCGTGTGCCGCTGGTATTTTGTGCTTCGTAACGCTGCTTGACCGTGATTGCATCCAGATCCGGCATGAACGCATCCAGCAAAACTGCCTGCGGATGTACATTGAGGAGTGTTTCCAGTGCCTTGTTACCGTTTTTCTCACAAACAGTCACCGCAACCCCTTTGTTTTCCAATGCCTGACGGCACAGGGCAGAAACCTGCGCGCCGGTATCGGTCATCACGAACTTGATCTTTTCCATCGTCATATCCTCCAGACATATCTCGGGTTCAAGGCGTTCGGATGATCACTGCACCATCAAACGGTGCTGCGCCTGCCCCGCCGGTTTTCGTTTACGATGGAAATTTTACCATATTTTTCCATCTATCGCAAGGGGCTTTTCCAATTTTTTTACTCTTCAAAGCAAGTTTCGTTCGACCATTTTTCTGCTTTTCTTTGTTTTTATGCGCTTTTTTTCTTGCGGCTCTGTTTCTTTCACGCTTTTTCGCCCGGGGCGTACCTGGAATTGCAGGAATTTTCTTCCAATTCCTCTTTTTGGTGCTACTTATCGTCACACTGCAACAGAATCCCCCATGCCGAGCTGCGCCAAGTGTCCGCGCCTGATTCAGGAGCCTTGGAAATCAATGCACCTACAACGTGTGTATTTGTATTTCTGCAAACCGGTACCAGGTGATTCCCCCTTAAATAAACAGCGGCCTGGATTTCCAATCTCAGGCCGCTGTTTTCATCCCGCCAGATTTACCTGGGAGATGTTGTCTGCCTTTTCCAACATTGTGGTAGCAAAAATACCGTATCCTCTGGCCGGATCATTTACAAGCACATGGGTCACAGCCCCCACGAGGCACCCGTTCTGCACAATGGGACTTCCGCTCATCCCCTGCACAATGCCGCCTGTGGCAGCCAGCAATTCCGGGTCCGTCACCTTAATCAGAAGATTGCGGTTGGGGTCACTGCTGGTCATGTTGACCTGCTCAATACGCACAGTGTAGCGCTTAGGCGTTCCGCCGGAAATGGTCGTCCAGATTTCCGCATCCCCCAGGGCGATTTCCTGGGGCTGCCTGACCACACAGGACTGCCCCGCAGTCGCTCCCGTATAATGGCCATATACCCCGGTGGTGTCGTTGGCCAATACCGTGCCGGCCGCAGCAGCGGAAAACTCTCCGCGCAGTTCTCCGGGGCTGCCGGCGGCCCCGCTCACGTAGCCGGTGATCACAACCGGCACGATCTCCCCCGAAAGAAGCGTAATATCCGCACCGGTATCAGTATCACTGATTGCGTGGCCAAGGCCCGCAAACGTACCGTTAAGCGGGTCCAAAAATGTCATGGTTCCAATTCCTGCGCTGGAATCCCGTACCCACAACCCTGCACGGTAAGCGCCCGTTGCGGCGTCCTGTACGGGCGTAAGGGAGGTAGTATATTGCTGCCCTTCCCGCTGATATACAATGCTGAGCGGCTTTCCTTCCGCCTGTGTAATGGCTTGCGTCAGTTCTTCATTGCTGCGCACCGCATGACCGCCCGCCGAAACGATCAAGTCCCCCAGCTTCAGTCCCGCTTCCTTGGCCGGGTTTTCGGTTCCCAGCTCTGTATACTGATCCGAGAACGCCACCACCAAGGCCCCGTCAGAAAACATCTTCACCCCAAAAGGTGTACCGCAGACCTGTACGCTGCGCTGTTCCACCTGAACCGTGCGCACGGTTTTCAGCGGCACCGTACCGAACAAGGCCAGCGTTACATTCTGGCTCTTATCCGGGTTGGTGCTGTCTGCCTCTTCTACCTGTTTTTGTGTGTTCTGCACGGTGACCCATGGCATGGAAGCAATCCGGAGTTCTTTACCAAGGCCGGTGGTATAAAAAGTATCGGGCAATGCATTGGCTACAAACCACAGCCCCCCTGCCAAAAGAATCAGCAGTACCAGGAACAGTTTAAGCAATCCTTTTACAATTGGATGTCCGGGCATAAAAAATCCCCTCCTGCCGGATAGCCTATGCAGGAGGGGTTCAAATTATTACAATCTTTTTCTTGGGTTTTGTCGAAATATCCGGGGCCTTACTTGCCAATGATGCCCAAATTGACGCCTTACACAGCCGTTTACGGGTCTGTGCGCAGCTTGCGGCAATACTGGGTGCAAAGCTTATCGGTACATTCTGAGCATTGCAACACCGCGTTGGAGTGGTCCCAGAAACGTTCCGGATACATCATCACGCACAGTTCCCAGACGAGCCACGCCGCAGCGGACATCACCACCAACGAAACCGCAAAGAAACCACCCATAAAAATCAACGGTGAGAACATCATCAGGTGGTCCCAGTTAAAAATCCGGCAGGTGGTGCAGCATCGGTTTTTCATAATCAGGCGAAAGGGACACCAGATCAATACACAGATCAAATCGCAGACATAAAACAGTACCGAGATCATAAACAGTGCAAACTTGCTGATGACACCGCAGGCGAACAATATTCCGATCACCGCAACCAACAGGCACCAGATCACAAACACTTTATAGGCCGCCAGCGTTGTGCTGACAATATAGTTTTTGAGAGCCTTATAATTGATTTTTCCGCGAAACGGTTTGAATCGGTTGGCAAAAAGTTTCTGGGAACCCAGCGGCACCTTGTTTTTGATGGGAACGATCTGAAGAAAGATATCGGCGACCCAGATCAGCCATAAAAAATGCAGAGGTGAAATCTGCCGGAAAAAATTCATACCATCCAGTACCAAAAAACTTTGCGGCTGAACCCGGTACAAGAGTATGCACAAAACAAAAATCAAACAGCGCCCCACCAGCCGGGCAAAATATTTCTTTCTGGTCGCGGACATGGCGTTCCTCTTTCTTTACTTTGTATGGTCCAGCCATCCTCACCCGGGGCGCCTCGCTTTGGCCTGCTCGCATAGCGCCGGGAAAGATCATTGGCTTGCTTTATCTAAAGAAAAATCCCGAACACTTTCGTGTTCGGGATTTGGTGCGGATGAAGGGATTTGAACCCACACTCTTTTAAGGGAACTAGAACCTGAATCTAGCGCGTCTGCCAGTTCCGCCACATCCGCATATTCGCTGTCGTTTCCGTGTCTTTCGTTTGCCTCGTGACCCGGGCGACGTGTATTATTATAGCCAGGTCCCCCCGAAAAGTCAAGCGTTTTTTTGAAAAAAATCAAAAAATTTCAAAATATTTTTGTTTTTACAAAAATAGACGTAGAAACGCTATTTTAAAAAACGTTTTTGCTTGCTTTCCCCGCCTGATTTGCTATAATGTGTGTAAAAGATGGAGGTACAAACACCATGTGGACTTGTTCTATGCTAAAAACCAACGCCCGCAATGCTCTTGTGGGACGTTACTGGCGCTCTTTTGTCGTTTGCCTGATCGCTTCGCTGCTGGGCGGCGGGATTGGATTGAATGTCACCTACTCCGTGAACAGCCTGTCGGACGGACTGTCTAACCTGCCAACCTCTACCCTGTTGCTGATTCTGGGGGGACTACTGCTCTACTGGATCTTTTCCATTCTGTGGAGCACCTTCATCGGTTCGCCGTTGACCGTGGGCCGTTGCCGTTATTTTATGGAAAGCCGGCAAAGTCCGTCTCCGATAGGAACCCTTTTCAGTGTATTCCGTACGCCCTACCTGAATGTAGTAAAGGTAGAATTTCTGGTTTCCCTAAAAATTGCGGTAGGAATGGTCCTGTTTCTGATCCCCGGCATCTATTGGGCCTATTGCTATGCGATGGTCCCCTACCTGCTGGCAGAAAACCCCTACATGACCACCAGCCGGGCCATGCAGCTGAGCAAAGAGATGATGTACGGAGAAAAGCTGCACTACTTTCTGTTGGAGCTCTCTTTCCTGGGGTGGATGTTGTTGTGCCTGCTTAGTTTTGGAATTGGTTCCTTCTTCCTTTCGCCTTATATGGCCGCCACCTTTGCCGAGTTTTACGCCGCTATGCGCGCCAAAGCTTTTGCCCAAGGGTTAACAAACAGCCAGGAGTTGGGCGGCTTTGTACGCCACGATGCATCCGCTTTCTGATTTAACATCAAAAGAGCCCGGTCCTTCAGGACCGGGCTCTTTGTTTATGCTTGAATCTGGCTGGGATGCGGTTGCGGCGGCATTTGGGTGAACAACTTTTTAAGCACCAGCGGTGTTGCCACCGAAGAAACCACAATCATCAGGATGACGGCCGTAAAGTAGACCGGGTCTACCACATTGACGGCCAATCCCTTTTGTGCCACGATCAAAGCCACTTCGCCACGGGTCATCATACCCACGCCAACCTTGAGCGAATCGCCCCAGTTGAAGCGGCAAAGGCGGGCTGCCAGGCCGCAGCCAATGATCTTGGTGAGAAGCGCCACCACCACAAAGCAGATGCAGAACAGTACAATATCCGGCGTAAGGCCGCTGATGTCGGTTTTGAGGCCGATACTGGCAAAAAACACCGGTGCAAAGATTACATAGTTGCTGATATCCACACGGCGTTCCACGTAGGGGGCATCCTCCATGGTGCAGAGAACAATACCCGCAATATAGGCGCCGGTAATATCCGCAATGCCAAAATACTCTTCCGCCACGTAAGCCAGTGCGAAGCAGAACGCGATACTGACAATGGTGATACGCTGAGTATGAGGGTTGCGCTTATCCAGCCACTGCATAGCATAATGAATGATGATACCCACCACGATAGCAACCACAAAGAACAGCAGCGTATTGAGCAGCACCTGGCCAAGCCCCAGACCTTCGCCGGAACTAGCACCGATCACGCAGGTAAGCACTACAATACCAATCACGTCATCAATGACGGCAGCGCTGACGATGGTTGTACCCAGGAAGCTTTTCAAATGCCCCAATTCCTGCAGCGTCGCTACCGTGATAGATACGCTGGTTGCCGTCATAATGGTACCGATAAACAATGCCCGGTAAAACTCCGTGGTGCCCACCGCAGCAAAGCCATAGAACAGCCCGTACAGCACCGTGCCGCCGATCAGCGGTACTCCAACGCCTACACAGGCAATCAGCGTAGCGATGGGACCGGCTTTTATCAGTTCTTTCAGGTTGGTGCCCAAACCGGTAGAGAACATAAGCAGCACCACACCAATTTCCGCAAAAATGGCAATGGTATCATTGCTTTGTACCAGGTTGAATGCACAGGGGCCGATCAACAAACCGGCAATGATCTCTCCCACTACCTGCGGTGCTTTACACCTGCGTGCAACCAGTGCAAAGAATTTTGCACTAAGAATAATAATCGCTAAGTCCCGAAAAACCGAATACACAAATATGCAACCCCTTTCACATTCAAAGAGCATAGCGCAATTCAGATATAGTTTTAACACGATGTCAGACGCCTTTGCAAGCGGTTCTACCCATTTTGTCGCTTTTGACGATTTTGTTTGTGGATATTGCCGAAAAAATATTTTGAAAACGCTATTGACAATCCTGTCGCAAATTGCTATAATAGCCCATGCAGTCAAACAACTGCTGTGGAAAGATGGCTGAGCTGGTCTAAGGCGCACGACTGGAAATCGTGTAGGGCCCCTAAAGCCCTCGAGGGTTCGAATCCCTCTCTTTCCGCCATAAAGAAGCACCAACGACTTCGGTCAAAGGTGCTTTTTTATTTTGTTCTTGCCAAGCAAAACGCAGCCGCCCGGGAGGTTTCCCGGGCGGCTGCGTTTGTATTTATTCTACCATAAAGTCGAAATCAATGCGTCCCAGCGCAACATCCGCACCGGCTACGCGGACTTTCATGGAAGTGCCAAGCATCCAGCTGCGTCCTGTCAGCGGGTCCAGCATGCTGACGCCGTCCATAACCTGTGCTTCGCCCTTGCAGAGCTGTGCCGCCGGGACAAAGCCCTCCACGGTATTTTCCAGCTCCACAAAGACGCCACGAGGTGTAATGCCTGCCACCGTTCCGGTGTAGACCTCACCCAAATGTTCGTGCATATATTCTGCTTTATACAGGTCCTCTACGTCGCGCTCAATGCGTACCGCGTCCACTTCTTTTTTGCTGGACTGCTCACTGGCGCGCTGGGCAAACTCGTTGTAGTCTTTCACCATGCGCTCCGAAGAGGCCCCCAGCAGCATTTCGCTGAGGATGCGGTGGATGGCCAGGTCCGGATAACGACGGATGGGACTGGTAAAGTGGGCGTAGTCCGGCAGAACCAGACCGTAATGGCCCAAAGGCTGCGGTGCATACCGGGCTTTCTGCATGCTGCGCAAAATACCCGTGTGTACCGGCGTCTGGATGGGCTGACCGCGGGTTTCGTCCAGCAGCGCCGCCAGTTCCAGCTGGGTGGGAATCGGATTTTTGAACTTGGCATTCAGGCCGCAGGCAAGCAGCGTGGCGGACAGCTTCTCCATCTTTTCGGCGTCGGGCGCTTCATGGACGCGGTAAATAAACGGCACCTTGTTGGTACGCCCCGCGTTGGCGGCACACTGGTTGGCAAGCAGCATGAACTCTTCGATCATGCATTCCGACGTGCCGCGGCCGCGTTTTACGATATCCACACAGCGGCCGTTCTCATCAATGATGAGTTTTGCCTCGTCGGATTCGATCTCCATAGCGCCGCGCTTCCGGCGCAGTTCCAAACGCTTGCGGTACAGCTCATCCATAACGGGCAGTTCGGCCAGCACCTCGGCATACTTTTCTTTCAGTTCTGTCAGGTCTGCCCCTTCTTCCGGCTCCAGAAGCGCGTTGATCTCTTTATAAACGCCCTTGACCCGGCTGCGAATCACCGACTTGACAAAATGATAGCTATGAATGTTGCCTTCCTCATCCAGACGCATCAGGCAGGAGAACGCCAGCCGTTCCTCGTCGGGATTCAGGGAGCAGATGCCGTTGGACAGCTGCGTGGGCAGCATGGGAATGACCTTGTCCGCATAATAGATGCTGGTAGCACGCTCGAAGGCTTCTTCATCCAATGCGGAACCGGGACGGACATAATGGCTTACATCTGCAATGTGCACACCCAGTTCATAGCCGCCGTCTGCCAGCTTCTGCAGGCTGATGGCGTCGTCAATATCCTTGGTTTCGGCGGAGTCGATGGTAAAGATGGGAATACCGCGCAGATCCATCCGACGGGCCGCCTCGGTTGCATCGATGGTGGCATTGTCATAAGCGTGGGCTTCCGCCAACACTTCCGGCGGGAATTCCTGCCGGACATTGCGGCCATACAGAATTGCCTTGGCGCATTCCGATGCACGGTCGGAAGAACCGAATTTTTCCACGACGGCAGCGCGGTGCTCACTATGGCGCGAACCGCGATGAGTGATCAGGATACCGACCTTGTCCCCCAGGTGCACGCCCTCGCTCCCCTGCTTGGCCAGCAGGAACTTCACATCCCGGCAGCCATCCGGTTCCACGGCCAGCCGTCCGTCATCCGACAGGCAGACAGTGCCCGCAAAACGGTTGTTGGGAACTTTGACTTCCACCACTTCCCCTTCGGAAGACCCTTCCACACGGGGATGATCAAACAATTTTACATCGATTTTATCCTGCGGCATGGCGCCATGCAGGGCGCGGCCGGGGATGAAAATATCGCCCTGGCCATCATCACGGCTGGCAAAACCAAACCGGGCCGCCAGTTTGACCAGCGTACAGGGAATGGTGCTGGGATCGGCTGCGTTTTCGTAGGTGGCAAAGCCCGGCACGTAAGCGCCGTTGCGCAAAGACAGATCGCCGGTAGCTACCATAGCCGAAACGGTGGTACGCAGGCGGGAATTGTCCACCTGCAAATTGTTCTGCAGTTCGCGCAGCGTCATGGGACGGCGCTTAACCGCAGAGAGAATACTTTTCTGTAAGGGTGTCATAATTACTCCTTTAATTTACGTCGCCGCACCGTCCGGTGCAGCCCTTCCCATTGCGGGCCTTGCCCGCGACTTTCCCACAAAAAACGGCCCGCCGGGGCGCATACTTACTTCAACGCGCTTGGCGGACCCTTTTGTTTTGTGATTGCTGCTTTTCTCCGATTACAGGCGGGCGCTGAGCACACAGACGATCAGTGTGACCACAAAGAATACCCCACCGCAAACCTTGGTCAGCTTGGCAAGTTTGGCATCCACGCCGCGCTCACGGCCGGCCGCCATGTGGGTGTTTTCGCCCATGATGGCCGCAGACAGGCCCTGGCCCTTCTGCTCCTGTGCGAGGGTGAAAACGATGATCAACAGCGACACTGCAATCAGAACGCAACCGAGAGCGATCTCATACCAGTTCATTGAATAGCACTCCTTTAACTTCTCATGCGGGGTATAGTATAACACAGATATGCCGATGGTGCAAGCTTTTTTTGTGATTTATTTCCGTTTGGGCACCTGTCACATCAGACTGAACAAATCCACCTGACTTGTCTCGGGCAGATTTCCCAACGCACCAACCGAGCGCAGCTTGTCAAACACAGACGCTGCCACTCCGCTGGCCTGCTGCAGTTCCTCAATAGAAATATACTCCTGTCCGTGGATGGTTGCTTCTTCCAGCGCCACGGCGGCTGCTTCGCCCAGGCCGCGCAGCGCCGTAAAGGGCAGGCGCACCTTGCCGTCCTCCACCACGTATTTGCTGGCATGGCTCTTGCCCAGTTCAATGGGCAGGAACTGGCAGCCGCGCTGCAGCATCTCGTTTTCCAGCTGCAGGCTGACCAGTGCGTCATCGTCCTTGGCTGTGCGTTCTTCCTTGGGGATTCGTTCATTGTCCCGCAGATGTTCTTTGGCTACACGAACGCCGCCCACGGCAGCCTCGTAGTCAATATCGGCACCGCGCACCGTAAAGTACACGGCATAGAAGATTGCCGGATGGTAGACCTTAAACCACATCAGACGAATTGCCGCCATCAGATAGGCAACTGCGTGGGCTTTTGGGAACATATATTTGATCTTGCGGCAGGACTCGATATACCAGTCCGGCACATCATGCTCCCGCATGGCTTCTTCCCAGCCGGGTTTGAAACCACCCTTGGCCACCTTGCCTTTACGCACAGCCTCCATAATATCGAAGGCCATCTTGGGTTCCAGGCCCTTGCGCAGCAGATACAGCATGATACTGTCACGGCAGCCGATCACTTCCGCGATGGTACAGGTGCCGGAACGAATCAGTTCGTCGGCATTGTTGGTCCACACGTCGGTGCCATGGGACAGTCCGGAGATCTGGATTAGTTCCGAGAAATTCTTGGGTTGGGCATCCAGCAGCATCTGACGCACAAAGTTGGTGCCCATTTCCGGAATGCCGAAGGTGCCGGTCTTGGAGCCGATCTGTTCCTCGGTAACGCCAAGCGCCTCAGGGCTGGTGAGCAGGCTGTACACCTTTTCGTCGTTCATCGGCACCGAATCAATGGGGATACCGGAGTATTCCTCGAAATACTTATAGAAGGTGGGAACATCGTGCCCCAGCTCGTCCAGTTTGAGCAGGGTATCGTGCAGATACTTAAATTCGAAGTGGGTAGTCAACAGGCCGCCCTTTACGTCATCGGCAGGGTGCTGGATGGCGCAGAAGTCATAAATATCGAAAGTGTCCGGTACAACGACCATGCCGCCCGGGTGCTGACCGGTGGTACGCTTGACGCCGGTACAGCCGATAACCAGACGGTTTTCCTCGGCACGGTTGACCGTCTTGCCCCGCTCTTCCAGGTACTTCTTGACGTAGCCGTAAGCGGTTTTATCCTGCAGACCGGATACCGTACCGGCTTTGAACACGTTTTCCTTGCCGAAGAGTTCCTCGGTATAGCGGTGCACATGAGACTGGTACATACCCGAGAAGTTCAGGTCGATATCCGGTTCCTTGTCACCGTAAAATCCCAGGAAGGTTTCAAAGGGAATGTCGTGACCTTCCACGATCATGGGATGACCGCAGACCGGGCATTTTTTATCCGGCAGGTCGAATCCGTCGAAGTGAATGCCGTCATCGATCCACTCGCTGTGTTTGCACTCCGGGCACAGATAATGGGGCGGCATGGAGTTTACTTCGGAAATACCCGAAAAGTGGGCCACGGCCGAGGAACCGACGGAACCACGGCTGCCCACCTGATACCCGCCGGCGTTGGAATAGGCCACCAGACGCACGGCAATCACGTACAAAACGGCGTAACCGTGGCCGCAGATGGAATCCAGTTCCTTTTTCAGACGCTTTTGCAGCACATCCGGCAAGGGGGTACCGTAGTCACGGGCCGCATGCTTCCAGGTATCGTCGCGCAGTTCCTGTTCAGCGCCGGGGATGCTGGGCGGATAGGTCCCTTTGGGGATGGCGCGCAGATTGTTATCAATGGTGGCTGCGATTTTATTGGGATTGGTCACCACGATCTCGAACGCCTTTTCTTGGGGAAGATAGCTGAAATCTTCCAGCATTTCGGTGGTGGTGTGATAGTACAGCGGTGCCTGGTTGTCGGCATCCTTGAAGCCGTTGCCTGCCTGCAATACCGCACGATAGATCCAATCTTCCGGTTCCTGGAAATGGGAGTCCCCGGTAGCTACTACAGGTTTGTGCAGGTCTTCGCCCAGTTGGATCACGGTGCGGTTAAAGTTCTTGATGGCTTCGATAGAGTCCACCTGACCGTTGCGCACCATAAACTCATTGTTGCCAAGGGGCTGCACTTCCAGATAGTCATAATAATCGGCGATGCGCAGCAACTGTTCATAGGGTTGACCGGCCACGATGGCTCTGTAAAGCTCGCCCGCTTCACAGGCTGGAGAAAGCAACAGGCCTTCCCGGTACTGGTTAAGCAGACTGCGGGGCACACGGGGCTTTTTGAAGAAATACTGGGTATGGGCCGCACTGACAATGCGGTACAGATTTTTCAGGCCTACCTGGTTCTGCACCAGAATGATCAGATGGTAGTATTTTTTCTTCAGGACTTCTTTATTGCCGCCAAGGCCGGTATTGATGGCCTCCACCGTATGGACGTCCTTTTCTTCCAGGTCGTTCAGCATGACCTCGAAGATGCGGGCCAGGGCCATGGCATCGTCTACCGCCCGGTGATGGTTGAAGGGCGGGATTTCCAGATGCTTGTTGATGGTATCCAGCTTATAGTTGCGCAGGCCCGGGAACAACGCCTGACCCATGGGCAGGGTATCGATATAGGTGTTTTCGTCAAAGCTGACGCCAGCCTTCTCCCCTGCTTTGCGGATGAAGAGCATATCAAAGCTGTGCGCGTTGTGTGCTACCAGCACGTGGTCGCCGCAGAACTCCTTGAAGGCGCGGATTGCCTCCTCCGGCGTGGGGGCGTCAGCCACCATGGCATCGTTGATGCCGGTAAGATCCACCACCCGCTGCGGAATAGGTTTGCCGGGATTGACAAACGTACAGAATTTCTTTTCTTCGTTGATCTTGCCGTTTTCCACATAGACGGCGCCAATTTCGGTCAACGCTTCCACATTGGAATCCAGACCGGTAGTTTCGGTATCGAAAACCACAAACGAACCGGACAGCGGCCTTTGTGCCCCGCCGTAGACCGCAGGGATCATATCGTCCACAAAGTATGCTTCGCAGCCATAGATCAACTTGAAATCCGGGTCGTTCTGGTGGATATCATCGGTAGCCAGCATAGCTTCGGGATATCCCTGGCAGACGCCGTGGTCGGTAATGGCAATGGCCCGGTGGCCCATACGGTGGGCCAGACGGACGATTTTGCCCGGATCGTTGAAACCGTCCATAGAGCTGGACTTGGTGTGCAGATGCAGCTCCACCCGCTTCTGACCGTCGGGGGCCGTATCCTGGCGGGGTTCCCGCTCCACCTGTAACACGTCATAAGGCATAATGACAAAGTCATGCTCGTACTTATCGTACATATAGTTGCCGCGCACAATGAGAGTGGTGCCGGGTTTGAGCCCTTCCCACTTGGACATATCGGCGTCTTCGTCCCCCAAAACCTTGAGGTTGACGGAACCGGTGTAGTCCGTAATGGAAGTGAAATAGATCTTGCGGCGGCTGCCTTTGACCTCGGTAGCGAACACATCGCCCCATACCACCACTTTGCCGCCATCGCCCAAATCGTTGAGGTGGCGGGTTTCTGTGGGTTTGAAGTTCTTGCCGTAAAACAGCTTGACCGGTTTGCTGGTAAGCGCCAACCCTTCGATGGTAAAGTCGGGGGGCGTTTCCTTGGCTTCGAACTTGACAACCGGCGTCTTTTCCTGCAGATACTGTTCAAATTCCGCTTCGGTACGGACGTTTCCGGTATCTGCCAGCCGCACAATGGGCAGCGAGCCGGTACGTTCCTGGATCAATTCCGCCAGTACCCGGGGAAACTCCACACTTTCCAGAATGGTGCGCCCTGCATTGACCCGGATGGTGATGCCATCTTCCCCGAAGGCTACCGGTTGGTCTTTATCCAGAAAGCCATTGACCGGCATGCCTTTTTCCTTCAGCTCCTGAATCATCAGGCAGACTGATTCCGGTGTGATGTTGGGATACGAGAAGTAATTGCGAAGATGCAGTTCATACCCGGCAAAAATTTCCTGCAGGGAAGCACAAAGGCGCCCGCACAGTGCCTGGTTCAAGGGTTCGGCACTGCGCAGGCAGATGATAACCTGACGTTTTGTTCGGTACAGTTCTACACGATCCACCAGCACATTGCCAAAGGCCGCGCAAAACTGCTGGTCTGCCGTAAACTGCGGCCAGACCTGGGTAACAAGTGGTTTCAAAGTGACTCCTTTGCAAATGGATAAGGCAGGGGCGGTTACCGCTTTCCGCGGCGGTTGGTGCGGCCTTTACGTGTGTACAGGCCGGTTTTGAACCCGGTAATACCGGTGGCCAAAAACAGAACCGCTGCCAACAGACTGATGACCGCCCGGGCTGTTTCCCCTTCGGAGAAAAACAACCAGGTCAAAAAAGAAAAACAAAGAATCAGTCCCCCATTCAGAATCGCCAGAATGGGCGGCCAGATCTCCTGCAAAAGTGCCAGCAGGGTTCCTCCTAGAATTTCGATCAGCAGTTCCATGACAGCGGTCCTTCTTCTCTGCTCTGTGACTTACAGTTTGTGGATTTCGTCGATGAACTGGCCGACGATATCCCCTTTCAGCATACGGACCTTTTCGCCGCGGATAAAGAGCAGCGCCTCATCCTTGCCGCCGGCAATGCCGATATCGGCATCCGATGCCTCACCGGGGCCATTGACCACGCAGCCCATAATCGCAATCTTCAGCGGTTTTTTGAAGCCCTCGTCCCGCAGGCGGCGCTCCACTTCGTTGGCGATTTCGATCATCGGGTACTGGGTGCGGCCGCAGGTGGGGCAGCTGATGATCTCAGGCCCTGCTACGGCATAACCTACCGCCCGCAGAATATCATACCCGGCGTAGACTTCGTTTTCCGGTTCCTCGGTAAGGGAAACACGCAGCGTGTCGCCGATGCCTTCCAGCAGCAGACCACCGATGCCCATACCGGACTTGATCAGCCCCATACGGTTGCCGCCGGCCTCGGTCACGCCTACATGCAGCGGGTAGTTGGTCTGAGCGGACAGCATCCGGTAGGCGGCCATCATGCGGGGAACGTTGCTGGATTTGATGGAAATCACAATGTTGTCAAAGTCATGTTTTTCCAGCAGGCGTACATGATAGAGCGCACTTTCCACCATTGCTTCCGGCACCGGGGCGCCGTACTTGGCAAGAATATGCTTTTCCAGGCTGCCGCCGTTGACGCCGATACGGATGGGCACATTTTTGGCGTTGCAGGCGTCGGCTACCGCCTTTACACGGTCATCGTCGCCGATGTTGCCGGGATTGATGCGGATTTTATCGGCACCGGCATCCAGTGCCGCCAGCGCTGCGCGATAATCAAAATGAATATCCGCTACCACGGGAATATCCACTGCTTCTTTGATCGCCGAAACCACAACCGCATCCGCAGGCGTGGGGACCGTTACCCGTACGATCTGGCAGCCGGCCGCTGCCACCCGTTTTGCCTGGGCCACATTGCCCGCAATATCCTTGACAGGTACATTGAGCATGGTCTGCACGGCAATGGGGTTGTTACCGCCGATGGTAATATTGCCGATTTTGACTTCCCGTTTCAGTTGGCGCGTCATCTCTGCTCCTCCTTAGAAAATTCTTGTAATATCCTGCATGGTCACCAGCAGCATCAGCCACAGCAACAGTACCATGCCCACGGTATTCACCGCAATCTGGAACTTTTGGGGCACAGAACGCCCGCTCAGTCCCTCAAACAGCAAGAACAACAGTTTGCAGCCATCCAGAGCCGGAATCGGCAGCAAGTTAAAGATGCCTACGTTGATGGTCAGCAAAGCCATCAAAGACAACAAATCCCGCCAGCCGTACTGTACTGCCTGGCTGACGGCAGACACCGTCCCGATGGGGCCGGACAACTGGTCTACCCCTACCTGACCGGTAGCAAGCTGCCAGAAACTGCCCAGAATAGCGGTGCTGTAGTACTGGAAAAACTCCCCGGTCTGTACCAGCACGTTGGGCAAGGTTTTGGGAACTGCCGAAACACGGAAGTCTACCCCGCTGACAATGTTCCCCTCTTCATCTGTGGTGGGAGATACCGTGACGCTGTCCAGTTCCACCACCTGATCACCGCGCAATACCGTCATTGTGTATTGCTTGGCGGTGCCGTCAAACTTCTGAGACAGCGAATTTGCGGTGTGCACCGGCTCACCGTTCACTTTCAGGATGGTATCCCCCAGCTGCAGACCTGTAGCACTGCTGGCGGCATCGTCCACAAACTGAGCCACGGTGGTGCCGCCCAGGTTTTCCATACTGAACACCAGGATCAGCAGCACCACAAATCCCAGCAGGAAATTCATCACCGCGCCCCACAGCGTAACAAAAAAACGCTGCCAGACACCGGCCTGTTCAAATTCCTGCCCGTCGACTACCAGCGGGAACAACCGTTTTTTCTTTTTGGGGGCGGCCGCCGGCGGCACAATGGATTCCGCATCCTCCGCTTCCTCCGGTGTGGAGAAAAGGTTATACCCGCCCAGCGGGATCAGCCGGAGCGTATAACGTGTGCCGTTTTTATGCCAGGAAAAAAGTTTGGGGCCGAAACCGATGGAGAATTCCTCCACACGGATACCGCAATGCCGGGCTGCCCAAAAATGTCCCCACTCATGCACCAAAATGACAACCCCGAACACGAGCACGGATACCAGCCCGGTCAGTAATGCAGTCATAGGCACCTCTCAAATTCAATGTTAAATATGCGCTTCCACGTAAGCGCGGGCCATGCGGTCACACTCATGAACATCGGCCAGGGTGTAGTCACCGCCGAAGCTGTCGCTGTCCACGATGCCTTCCACCAGGCGGCCAATATCCAGGAAGCCGATTTCATCACGCAGGAAATGGGCCACAGCCGCCTCATTGGCGCCGTTGGCCGCGCAGGGCGCAAGACCTCCCTTGCGGATGGCCTTTTTGCAGGCAGCCAGGCAGCGGAAGGTTTCTTCATCCGCCGTGGCAATACTCAGCTTGGTCAATGCGGCAAAGTCCAGCTCCGGCACCGGGCTGGGCAGACGTTCCGGCCAGGTCAGCGCATACTGGATGGGAATACGCATATCCGGCACCCCCAGCTGCGCAATGATGGAATGGTCGGCAAACTGTACGGCGGAGTGGATAATGCTTTCCCGCTGAACCACGATCTGGATCTTATCTTCCGGCAGGCCAAACAGCCAGGCAGCCTCGATCAGTTCCAGGCCCTTGTTCATCAGGGTGGCGGAATCAATGGTGATCTTGGCGCCCATATTCCAGTTGGGATGGCGCAGCGCATCGGCCTTGGTCTTGCCGCGCAGTTCTTCCGTCGTCATGCCGAAGAACGGCCCGCCCGATGCCGTGAGAAGAATTTTCTCCAGCGTTTTGGCACTGTGGGCATCCTGCAGGCACTGGAAAATGGCGCTGTGTTCACTGTCTACCGGCAGCAGATGCACACCGTGCTGTTTGACAGCATCGGTGACAAGATGGCCGCCGGTGACCAGGCTTTCCTTATTGGCCAACGCCAGATCATGGCCGCTTTCGATGGCAGCCAGCGAAGCGTCCAGACCCGCAATGCCTACCACCGCATTGAGCACCACATCCGGCCCTTCCATGGCAGCCAGTTCCCGCAGGCCATCCGGGCCCTGCAGCAGCGTGGGCGCGTCGGGTTGACCGGCCAGCTCCCCTTCCATTTTGCGGAAGGCGTCCGGGTCCACAACCGCCACATAGCGAGGATGAAACTCCCGAATCTGTTCCAGCAGTTTATCCACGCTGGAATGTGCCGCCAAGCCGAACACCGAATATCCCTGCATGCGGCATACATCAAGGCTCTGTGTACCGATGGAACCGGTAGAGCCCAGTAACGTGATGGTCTTATTCATACTTTTTCATCCTTTGTTTACAGCAGATAGAAGGAGTAACGCACAGCAATCGCCACAAACGGCGCAATAAACATCACACTGTCAAAGCGATCCAGAATACCGCCGTGGCCCGGGAAGATGGTACCATAGTCCTTGATCCCCACCTGACGTTTGACAGCGGAGGCAAACAGGTCGCCCAGGATGCCCAGAATCGAAGCAATGGCGCCCATAAACATCAACACCAGATAGTGCTGGGGCCGCATGGTAATGCTGATTACCTCATACCCGGAGGAAAGCACCGTATAAGCTGCCGTCAACAGCACACCGGCCAGAATGCTGCCCAGCACACCGCCGACAGCACCTTCCACCGTTTTGTGCGGGCTGACCACCGGCGCCAGTTTGTGGCGCCCGAACGCACGGCCGGCAAAATATGCGGCCGTATCGCCGCCCCAGGCAAAGCAGAGAATCAGCAGGATGAAGTAAACAGCATCATACTGATATACTTCAAAAGGCAGCATACGCTTCAGGTGAATGAGGGAATAAAAACAGAAGATGATGACCCCCGAAAAATACACGTACCCCGTCAGCTTGCCATATTCCAACGATTGCACGCGGGAAATCTGACAAATGTTGAGGAACAGCACCAGCAAAAAGCTGACGGGAAGCACCAGCCCGCGCGCCGCCTGGGTGGTGGTAAGCATGATCAGCAAAGTGTAAGGCACTGCCACAGCATACAGATACCATTGCTTTTTGCCGAAACCCATGGCGGAAAAAACTTCGTGGATGGCGATCAGGCATACGGCACTGAGCACCAGATCAAACAGGACGGTGTTGAAAAATGCCAGCACAACAGCCAACAGAGCCAGGCCGACTACGGCGGTAATAACGCGGGTCTTCATACGGTGTTCCCTTTCACGGATCGAGATAGAATAGTACAATTCTTATAACAGCCTATGCGGGCCTGCCCAACGGCATGCCCGCACAGACGATAAGGAAGGAGCCGCCCGACTCAGACTTCCATGATTTCTTTGTTCTTGGCCGCACAAGTCTCGTCGATCATCTTGACGTACTTGTCGGTCAGCTTCTGGGTTTCTTCCTCCAGCTTCTTCTGATCATCTTCGGTCAGTTCGCCGGCCTTCTTCATGGCCTTGAACTTGTCCATGGCGTCGCGGCGGACGTTGCGCACGGCCACCTTGGCTTCTTCGCCCTGCTTCTGCACATCTTTGGTCAGCTGCTTACGGCGCTCCTCGGTCGGGGCCGGGAATACCAGACGGATCACCTGGCCGTCATCGATGGGGTTGATGCCGATATCGCTGGTTTGAATGGCCTTGGAGATGGGCTTGAGCATCTGACGGTCCCAGGGAGAGATGGTCAGGATGCGGGCTTCGGCAACGGCAACGGCCGCAATCTGGTTGATGGGCGTGGGGCTGCCGTAATAATCCACGGTGACCTTGTCCAAAACGGCGGGGTTGGCGCGGCCTGCGCGGATTGCCGCCAGTTCACGGACGAGATGGTCTACGCTGGCATTCATCTTTTCTTCATAGGGTTTGGTCGTGCTGCTCATGGCAATTTCTCCTTAATTTTCATTAGTATAGGCAGATTCTGTGAATCCGTTATTCTTTTACCAGGGTACCCACTACTTCGCCCTGCACGGCTTTGGCAATGTTGGCCGGTTCGCCCAGGTCAAACACCAGAATGGGCAGGCCGTTGTCACGGCAAAGGGTTGCTGCCGTGGAATCCATAACCGCCAGGCGCTCATCCAGAACGCGGGTAAAGGTGAGGGTGTCATACCGCACGGCATCGGGGTACTTGTGCGGGTCTTTGTCATAAACGCCGTCCACCATGGTTGCCTTGAACATGGCATCCGCGCCGATCTCCAGCGCACGCAGTGCGGAGGCGGTATCAGTAGAGAAAATCGGGTTGCCGGTACCGCCGCCAAACACAACGATCTTGCCGCTTTCCAGCGCTGCAATGGCCTTGTCGCTGGTAAAGGCTTCCGCTACCTGCGGCATGAAAGAACTCGTCATAACCACGGCCGGAACACCCTGCTGACGCAGTGCATCCTTGACGGCCAGTGCATTCATAACCGTAGCCAGCATACCGATCTTATCGGCATCCATGCGATCCATCTTGCCGCTGGAACGGCCGCGCCAGAAGTTGCCGCCGCCAACCACAATGCCGATCTGCGTGCCCAGATCATGAGCCGCTTTGATACCGGCACAAATGGAGGCGATGGTCTCCTCATCAAAGCCGGTGCCTTTGGGACCGGAAAGCGCCTCGCCGCTGACTTTAAGCAGGATACGTTTATACTGAATCCCCATAAAAAATAACACCACCTGTTGTTTAATACGGTTCTATGCCGCACAGGCACAATAAACCATTTTTATTTGTATAGTATTTTACAATAGTTCTGCCATAAAGTAAAGCGCCACAGAAAAAAAGAGCACTCCCTTTACGGTAGTGCTCCGGTTCTTTATTCTTCCGTCTGAGGCGGCAGAACGGGCTGCAGCTCTCTGCGCAAAAACTGCTTCCTCTGTTCCAGGTTTGTATCCGCGGCGGCAGTGGATTCCAGCACCATACTGCCAAAATCCATGGTACAGTCCGGCAGTGCAAAACGCAGCTCCGTACCGGGACCATCTTCCACCGTCAGGCACCACCCCATGGCCGAAGCATAGGCGCGGATCAGCGGCAGTCCCAGTCCTCCCTGCTCCAACAGGCGGCTGCTCCACATGCCGCGCTGCAACAGGTCACGGGCATCCTGCGGCAGACCCGGCCCGTCATCCCGATAGCAAAACAGCCCCGGCGCGCACGCCAGGGTAATATGGACCGGCTGACCGGCCGCCAGGGAGTTGGAAACCAGGTTGGCCAGCAACCCGTTGAGAAGGGTATCATCCCCCAAGGTCAGCAATATCTGGAGCCCCTGCTCCGCTTCCACCTGTACGGTAGCCTGCAGCTGTTCCTGCACAAGGATCTCGTTCAACAGTGTTCCCAGTTCCCGCAGCTGCCCCAGCAGTTCCATGGGTCTTGGCTCACAGACCTGTTGCAAAACCGGCGCAATGGCGGCATCCGCCGCGTGTTCCCCCAGCCGCCGCAAGGAAACCAGCTGTTGCGCAATCTGCTGCAGTAACGGACGAAGTGTTTCGTATTCAGTCGGCGTCACACTGTGCGCCATCCGGTCATCCAACACTTCAAACGCATTTTCCAGCAAGTGAAAGGAAGCCTGGAACCGCCCGCGCAAGCCGCCCCGCAAAGCCATTGCCAGTTCCTGTTCGTTTGCCTGCATGGTATCCCCCTTTTTCTTCCGGAATCATATTATTTCCCGCCGGAGCAATTCCAGCAGCGCCTTGAAAAGTTTCCCGTTGGGAAGCACCGCTTCCTCCGGCAGACCACAACGCCGGCACAGGTCCCGGTACAACGGTGTTGCCTGCTGATGCATCTTACGGGACAAGCGCAGTACAGCCGCCGTGACACTGGCTTCCTGCGTATTGTTTTCCTGTGCGGTAAGCTGGTACAGCGTCGCCAGCGTCACCGGACGTTCTGCCGCCAGCGCATACAAAAGCATTTGTTCCAGATAATCACAACCGACCATGGAAGGGTCTGCCTGCATCTTTTGGAGATATTCCCGGCAAAGGCGGCGCGCACGGTACAGCCGGTACTGGTCCGCCCCCGCTCCCAGCAGATAGACCTGGTCAAACAGTTCCCGCATGCGGTAGGGCTTCAACATGACCTGACAGTTTCCGAATGCCTGCACCGCCCGGCGGGCCGCCGTCCGTTCCGGAACAGGGACCGTAAGCAGCAGCACCGGCTCCGGGTCCAGATGCAGGCTGCGGATCTGTTCCAGCAGGGAGAGGATACCCATATCCGCCAGCAAAACATCAATGACCAGAACCTGCGGATTGAGTCCGCTGCGCAGCTGCGTCAGCAGTTCCTGCCCACCGGACAACACCGCTGCTGTGTGAATTTCCGGATGCATCTGAGCGTAAAGCCGGATGCAGTCCCGTTCCATCCGGGCGCCTGCCACAAACACGGCAGACACCGATGTCTTGCATTGAACCGGCCGCATCGGTGTCCACCCTCTTTCCGCAGTCGGGCGAACCCGCCCTTTTTCCAACATTCCTTGCATAGCGCCTTACACCGCCGCTCCACACAGATCCCGCAAAACATCCGGCACCTGCTCCGGAGCTACTGCATTTTCATACATATAGCACAGTAAACGTCCGGCGAACGCCTCGTCCAGACCACACAAACTGCAGGAAATCTCCTGTTTGGACGTTCGCCGTTTTGCGTGAAAACACAGGGTATCTTTAGCGCGCTGCAACGCATAGGTGACCTGTTCTGCTTTTTGCAGGCCTTCCAGCTCTGAAAAATCGCGCCGATAAACCGCAAGATATTCCTGCCCCGCTTGTTCCATGACTCCTTCATCCTCCCGATATTGAAACCTCAGCAAGAGGAACCTGCCGCGGTACGGCTCCCCTTTAAAATGTACTATAGGGCAAACCGCAAAAGGAATCAATTCACAATCGGTATACGATTTTATACGCGCGATGCAAGAAACGTCCGTTTTTGCAGATTATAGCATAAATTGCGCAAAATGTGAACGCTTTTGTTGTGGTACCATGAATGTTTACACATAAAAAGTGAAAAGGCTCCTGCCTTATTGGCAGAAGCCTTTTACTGGTGGACCTGGAGGGATTCGAACCCTTGACCTCTCGGATGCGAACCGAACGCTCTCCCAACTGAGCTACAGGCCCATATCATGTTTCGACTTGAACTATTTTAGTGCATTCCCATACAAATGTCAAGGGGATAAATTCAAAAAAACGGTTTTTGCGGGAAAGATGTAAAATTCATGATACAAACGCTATTTTCTGCGTCTTTGTGTTTGCACGGTCGGCTCAAATAGTGTATGATGTGAAATATATTCATTCTACGGGGAGTGTTTCCTGATGAAAAAAACGTCCTTTTCCCTGCCGGACCGGTCACACCCTCGCCAGCTTGCGTTATTGCTGGGGCTTGGAGCCGTTGTTCTGGTCCTTATAATTTGCATTCTGGCTGTGGTGCTGGGAGGGTCCAGGGCTGATTTGCCGGCAGTTCCCGCCACGGCGGAAACCGCAGAGAAAGCCACACCGGAAGCACCGGCCCCCACGGCATCGCCCGCCGCCGATGCCGTTACAACTGCCGCCGTGGGGACGGTACTGCCCCAGACCTCCGATGCCGGCCGCAGTTATGTGGACGAAACCCTGTTTATCGGTGATTCCAACACCGCGCGGTACCTGATGTATGCCGACGAAACGGGGCAGGCTTTCACCTCGCTGGATAACAACATCGGCGTTGTCAGCATGGGGGCTGGAGCCATTACCACCCTGAAATGCGAAAAATTCAAGGGCTCCTCCACTATGTACACCGTTCCGGAAGCGGTGGCCATGCTCAAGCCAAAGCGCATCATTATCTGCTACGGCACCAATAATCTGGGCGGCTCCTCCACCGATGCCACCAAGTTTATTTCTACCTACTTACAGGGGCTGCAGGCTATTCAGAAAGCCTGGCCCTACTGCGATATCATCGTCAGTGCCATTCCCCCGCTGGACAAGCAGCGGGAAAATACCAACCTGACCATGACCCAGGTGGATGCATACAACGCAGCCCTGGTGACCATGTGTGAGGAGAACGGATACAAATTCCTGAACAGCGCCGAGGTCCTGCGCGACAGCAATACCGGTTGGGCCAAAACAGATTACACACTTTCTGACGGGGTGCATCTGTCCAAAGTGGCCGTAACCGCTTATTTCAACTATGTGCGTACCCACGCCTATGTGACGGAGGATCGCCGTCCGCAGCCGCTGGGGATCATTCCCACCCCTGACGGCGTGCCTGCCAACCTGATCAGTGAAGACCCCATTGCCGTGCGCGGCGCCAAAGTTCCTCTGGAATTTGTTGCCACCAACGGCGGTAAACTTTCCGGCAGCACCAGCCAGCTGGTGAAAAAGGGTGCTTCTGCCAGCGCTGTAACAGCAGTACCCGACGAAGGATTTGTTTTTGCAGGATGGACCGCCAGCACCGGCGGCAGTTACAGCAATGCCACCATCCAGTTTACCATGCCCGCCAATGCCAACGCCGGCGGTGTTGTTTTGACAGCACACTTCAAGGCGGATGCCCACGAACACAACTATGTTCTGGTGGAAGGCACCGAAGTTGCTGCTACCTGCCTGACGGACGGCAGCGCCAAATATAAATGCAGTATCTGCGGTGAAGTAATCGAAAAAGATATTCCCGCCCTGGGGCACGACTGGAATGACGGCCAACAGACCGGCGACCAGATCGTTTACACCTGCCGCCGCTGCGGAGAGACCAAGAGTGAAACGGTGGCTCATACCCATAACTTCAACACCGTTGTAAGCGATACCCCTGCCACCTGTACGCAGGATGAGGTAATTGTACTGCAATGCAGCTGCGGTGCCCAGACTACCCAGAGTGGCCAGGGCGCCCTGGGACATGACCCGGTGAGCCAGAGCGACGGAAGCATTGTGTGTAACCGCTGCGGGACCCTGCTGCAGGCTGCGCCGGCCACGCCTGTTCCCACTGCGCCCCCTGTAGAACCTACTGCACCGCCGGTGGTGGAACCCACCGCGCCGCCTACGGAGCCACCCGCTGAAACTCCGGCTCCCACAGAACCGCCTGCTCCCACCGAAGCCCCGCCTTCCGAGCCTACCCCCGCACCGGAACCTCCTGCCGACAGTGGCAGTTCCGAAGGCGAAACAACCACTACCACTGAGGAAAATTTGCCGGAACAGCCGACAGAAGGCTGACTTTTCCGTATGCAAAGACCGTCCTTTTCCGGGGGCGGTCTTTGTATGCGAGTTGACAATGATGTTACGTAAAGAGAGGAATTTGATCATGGCACACGCCAAGGAAACCCAAAAGAAAAGTAGCGCATTGCTGCGACGCTTTCTGCCTTACCTGTTAAAATATAAAGGCGTTCTGTTCTTTGACCTGTTCTGCGCAGCTCTTACCACGCTGTGCGACATCGTCCTCCCCAAAATTATGGGTGTACTGACCAACGCTGCTTCCGGCCAGGGGGCTGCGCTCACCGTGCATGCTGTGCTGCGGCTGGCCGCCATCTACTTTGTGCTGCGGCTTATTGACGGCGCCGCCAGCTATTTTATGTCCGGTATCGGCCATATCATGGGTGTACACATCGAAACCGATATGCGCCGCGATGCATTCGATCACCTGCTGCGGCTGGATCACACCTACTACAACAACACCAAAGTGGGCCAGATCATGGGCCGCATTACCAACGACCTGTTTGATGTAACGGAATTTGCCCACCATTGCCCCGAAGAGTTTTTTATCGCCTTTATCAAGATTGTTGCTTCCTTCGTGATCCTGTGTCAGGCCAGTGTTCCCCTGACCCTGGTGGTATTCGCCTGTGTACCTTTGATGGGTGTGGTATCGGTCTACCTGAACCTGAAACTCCGGGCCCGGTTCCGGGAACAGCGGTTCCAGATTGGCGAATTGAACGCCACCATTGAGGACAGTCTGCTGGGCCAGCGAGTGGTGAAAGCCTTTGCTGCCGAAGACCAGGAGCGGGAAAAATTCGCCGCCGGCAACCGGGCGTTTGAACGCATCAAGACACTGACCTACCATGCCATGGCTGCCTTCAACACTTCTACCCGACTGTTTGACGGTTTGATGTATCTGGTGGTCATTCTGGCCGGCGGTCTGGCGCTGGTATACGGCGCCATCAACGCCGGCGACCTGGTAGCCTATGTGCTGTATGTTTCTACCCTGATTGCCACCATCCGCCGCATTGTGGAATTTGCCGAACAGTTCCAGCGGGGCATGACCGGCATCGAACGTTTTGTGGAGATCATGGACACGCCGGTAGCTATCCATGACGCCCCCGACGCCCGGCCTTTGGTGGTGAAGGAGGGCGGCATCCAGTTCCGGGATGTGAGCTTTGAATACCCCGATGACCACAACCAGGTGCTGCGCCACGTAAACCTGACCATCCGCCCCGGCGAGAGCCTGGCTTTGGTAGGGCCTTCGGGCGGCGGTAAAACCACCCTGTGCAACCTGATTCCCCGCTTTTACGACGTGACCGGCGGTGAAATACTCATCGACGGGCAAAACGTGCGGAATGTGACCCTGCACAGCCTGCGGGATGCTATCGGTGTGGTGCAGCAGGACGTTTATCTGTTCAGCGGCACCGTAGCCGAGAACATTGCCTATGGCAAGCCCGGTGCCACCCGGCAGGAAATCGAGGAGGCCGCCCGTCTGGCAGGCGCCGACGGCTTTGTGCGCGCTCTGAAAGACGGATATGACACCTATGTGGGCGAGCGGGGCGTCAAACTCAGCGGCGGACAAAAGCAGCGCATTGCCATTGCCCGGGTGTTCCTGAAGAACCCGCCCATCCTGCTGCTGGACGAAGCCACCAGCGCCCTGGACAACGAGAGCGAGATCCTGGTGGGCCAGAGTCTGGACAAACTGGCCAAGGGCCGCACCACCCTGACCATCGCCCACCGGCTGACCACCATTCAGAACGCTGACCGCATCCTGGTGCTGGGAAAGGACGGCATCGAGGAAGAAGGCAATCACGAAGAATTGCTGGCCCGTAAAGGCATCTACTACCGGCTGTGGAATGGCCTGGTCAGCGGTCAGACTCTGTAATACGCCATCAGGCGAAAGCCCCCGCTTCGGCGGGGGCTATTTTTATGCCGCAGCAGCCACCTTGAACATTCTCCGGGTATTGAGAGTAAAGGTCAGCAGGTTGGAGGCAATCATGATTCCCAGAAATGCGGCAATACCGTACCGGGGCAGCAGCAGTGCAATGGCAGCAATGCGAAGTGCCGAATCCACCAGTGAATAGCGGAAAGTTGCCAGCTGTTCCCCCAGGCCCTTAAGCACACCATCGATCATGCTTTCCAGATACATGAAGGGCGCTACAAAACCAAGAACTTGCACATAATGGCCCACCTCCGCATCCCGGTATACGATCTGTGCCAGTTGCGGGCCAAACACCACAAAGCAGGCGCCTGCCGCCAGAGAAAAGGTTCCCGTAAGTTTCAGCATGGTGCCAATTAGCCGTCTTGTTTCCTGACCATCTCCACAGGTGTAGGCGCGGGTGATTTCTGGCATAAGCAGCCCGGACAGGGCCGACAATACCGAAAACGGAAAAAACAGCAGCGGCAGTGCCATTCCCTTAAAATTGCCGTACTGGGTCATAGCCACCGCCCGGCTGCCCGTATACAGCGAAAGGGTCAGAGGAATCAGGCTGCTTTCCACCGCCTGCAAGCCACTGCCCAACAAACGGCTGCCTTCCACCGGCAGCACGATCTCATACAGCTCCCGGCGCGTGTAGGGGTGCAGAGGTTCCCCGCTGCGGCGTGCAAACTCCGGTGTGCGGGCTGCAAACAACAGCATCAGACCGCAGGATACCCCTTCCGACAGGGTATTGCCCAATACCACCGCCGCGCAGCCGTAGCCGGCACCCCATTGTGCCAGAACCCGCAGCCCCGCCACGGCCACTGCCATGCGCACCAGTTGTTCAATCAGCTGGGTAACAACGTTGGGCGTGACCCGCCGGGAAGCCAGAAAACAGCCTCGCAACGCCCCCGATACCGCCATAAAAGGCAGACTCGGTGCCAGGATGCGCAGTGCGTTCTCGGCCCGGATATCGTGGAGAAGCCACCGGGCGGCAGGTTGTGCCAGCAATGCCTGTGCCACCATGGCAGCGGTTCCGAATCCCAGCGCTGTGGTGCACAGTCCCCGCAGCGTGGCCCCCATTCCCTGCCCGCGGGCCAGACTCTGGGCGGCCAGACGGGTGGCTGCCACATTGATCCCCGCCGTAGCCAGCGACACAAACACCATGTACAACGCCAGAATCAGCTGATACAGTCCCATTCCCTCGCCGCCCAGGTAGGCCGACAAGACCACCCGGAAGCCCATTCCCAACATGCGCAGCACCAGCCCCGATGCGGTGAGCAGCATTGCGTTGTGAAAATATGCCTTGCGTCTGGTCATGACATGGCCCTCCTCTCCCCGTTCCATGCCTATGTATGGCTGCTCTCCATTATTCCTTGCACCCCGGCGCTGCGGGTGGTACAATGGGAGCAACAATCTGCAGGAGGTTTTTTATGAAAGAAGTCGATACCGCTGCCGCATACCTGCGTGCAAAGCTTCCCTTTGCCCCCGACCTGGCGCTGGTGCTGGGTTCCGGCCTGGGTGGTCTGGCCGAACAGATTCAGGACCCCATTGTCATTCCCTACCGGGAGGTTCCGGGATTCCCTGTTTCCACCGCACCTGGTCACGCCGGCCAGTTTGTGGCCGGACGCCTGGGCGGCAAAAACGTATTGTGCATGCAGGGGCGCTTTCACTATTATGAAGGCCACGATATGAGCGCCATCGCCCTGCCGGTGCGGGTGTTCAAGGCCCTGGGCTGCCGTGCCCTGGTACTGACCAACGCCGCCGGTGGTGTAAACTGGGATTTCAATGTGGGCGATTTCATGCTGATTACCGACCACATCAACTTTATGGGGGCCAACCCACTGCGCGGTGCCAATGATGACACCATCGGTCCCCGTTTCTGTGATATGACCCATGTATATACCCCCGAACTGCAGGAAATCGCCCTGAAAGTTGCCGCTGAGCACAATTTGGTACTGCAAAAAGGCGTTTATCTGGGTTACATGGGCCCCAGTTTTGAAACCCCCGCCGAGATCCGCGCTTTCCGTACCTTGGGGGCTGATGCCGTGGGTATGAGCACCGTACCGGAGGCCATTGCCGCCAGCCACTGCGGCCTGCCGGTTCTGGGCCTGAGCCTGATCACCAACATGGCCGCCGGCATGGCAGGCAAGCGCCTGTCCGGTGATGAAGTGATTGAGATTGCCAATGCCCGCGGCGCCGTGTTCCAGCAGCTGGTGCGCGGCATTGTAGAGGCAATGTGATTTTGCCTGTACCTTGCATTGGCACGGCATTTTTGGTATACTGTACATCGCCTGATGGCATTTTTATGGTAAGGAGCAAAACATCATGAGTGAAGAATGTACCCACAATTGCAGCACATGCAGTGCGAATTGTGATCACCGTGCACCTCAGCACGAACCCCCGCACCCCAGAAGCCGCATCCGCAAGGTCATCGGCGTCGTATCCGGTAAGGGCGGCGTAGGTAAGAGCATGACCAGCGCCATGATGGCGGTTTCCATGCGCCGCCTGGGCTACAAGGCAGGCGTGCTGGATGCCGATATCACCGGCCCGTCCATCCCCCGCCTGTTCGGCGTTCACGGCCCTGCTACCGGCGACGGCGAAAGCATCAATCCCATTGCCAGCCGCACCGGCGTGGAGATCATGAGCATCAACCTGCTGCTGGATGATCCCGAGGCTCCGGTGGTATGGCGTGGTCCCGTTATTGCGGGCGCCGTCAAACAGTTCTGGCAGGAAGTGATCTGGGATGTGGACTTCCTGTTTGTGGACATGCCTCCGGGAACCGGTGACGTGCCCCTGACCGTATTCCAGACTTTGCCGGTGGATGGCATCCTCATCGTGTCCAGCCCGCAGGAACTGGTTGGCATGATCGTGGGCAAAGCTGTACAGATGGCCAAGATGATGAACGTACCCATCCTGGGCCTGGTGGAAAATATGAGCTATGCCGTCTGCCCCGACTGCGGCAAGCACATCCAGGTCTTTGGCGACAGCCATGTGGATGAGATCGCGGCCAAGTATGAACTGCCTGTGCTGGCCAAGATGCCCATTGATCCCGAACTGTCCAAGGAAGCAGATGCCGGCATGATCGAGATGTTTGCCGGGGATTACCTGGACGGCGCTGCCAACGCGGTGGCCAAGCTGCTGAAACAGTGACCCGTACAGGAAGGACCTGACCATGAACCAGAACCATGTTAAGCAGGGGCTGGAACACTCCCGCAAATTTCTGGATGAATTCCGCGCTTTTGCCCTGAAGGGCAATGTCATGGATATGGCCATCGGTGTGATCATCGGTGCTTCGTTCCAGTCTATTGTTTCTTCCCTCACCGGGGATATTCTGAATCCGCTGCTGGGCATCGCCTTTTCCACCGATTTCAGCAACGTGGTCATTCCACTGCCCAACGGTGCCGATCCGCTGCGTATCGGCGCCTTCCTGTCCGCTGTGATCAATTTTGTGATCATGGCCTTTGTGCTGTTCTGCCTGGTCAAATTTATGGGCAGACTGATGCGCATCGGCCAGCGGAAAAAGGCCGAAGCGGAAGCTGCCGCGAAGGCGGCAAAACCCGCCAGCCCCACCCAGGAAGAGCTGCTGGCCCAGATCCTGGCGGAACTGAAGGCGCAAAATCACCAGGATTCCTAATTTTATTAAGTTCTTGCTGCTTCTATTTAATTTTGATGCTGTTTTTGCGTTAATTTCGTAAAAAACTTTTGCGTTTTGATTGTCAAGCGGCGCATTCTATGATATAGTGTAAGCAAGAACAAGGACGTTCACCCGCCGGAGCCGTGCGCTCCCGGCAGGCGGACGTTCTTTTTTTCGTTCAACGGAAGTTTTCCCTTTGGACGACATGGTGGAAAACCGGGAAGGAGAGTTTTACAGTGCAAGACTTTACTATGATGCAAAAGCCTGCCGGCCTGTACGACCCGCGCTTGGAGCATGACAACTGCGGTATCGGTGCGGTGGTGGACATCAAAGGCCGCAAGACCCACAAAACCATCGAGGATGCGCTGCAAATCGTGGAACATCTGGAGCACCGCGCCGGTAAGGATGCCGAAGGCAAAACCGGCGACGGCGTGGGTATTCTGACCCAGATCAGTGATAAGTTCTTCCAGAAAGCAGCCACAGCTCAGGGCATGGAGCTGGGCCATGAACGGGAATATGGTATTGGCATGTTCTTTTTTCCGCAGGAGGAACTGCGCCGTAATCAGGCCAAAAAACTCTTTGAAATTGTATGCAAAAAAGAGGGGCTGCCCTTCCTGGGCTGGCGTGAAGTGCCCACCTGCCCCGAAGTGCTGGGCCATAAGGCCCGGGACTGCATGCCCAGCATCTGGCAGGGGTTTGTGGGCAAGCCGCCCCGGCTGGAATGCGGCATTGCCTTTGACCGCCGCCTGTATGTAGCCCGTCGTGTCTTTGAACAGTCCAGCCCCGACACCTATGTCTGCAGCCTGTCCAGCCGGACCATCGTATACAAGGGCATGTTCCTGGTGAACGAGCTGCGCCTGTTCTACCCTGATCTGCAGGATGCCGACTATGAATCCGCTATCGGCATGGTACACAGCCGCTTTTCCACCAACACGGCCCCCAGCTGGAACCGTGCCCATCCCAACCGCCTGATTTTGCACAATGGCGAAATCAACACCATCCGGGGCAATGTGGACACCATGCTGGCCCGCGAGGAAACCATTGGTTCCCACTACCTGAAAGACGACATGACCAAGGTACTGCCCATTGTGAACCAGGGCGGTTCCGACTCGGCCATGCTGGACAACACCCTGGAATTCATGGTCATGAACGGCATGGACCTGCCCCTGGCTGTGATGGTAACAATTCCCGAACCATGGAGCAACAACCAGGCTATGGATGCCAAAAAGCGGGACTTTTACCAGTATTACGCCACCATGCTGGAACCCTGGGATGGCCCGGCCAGCATCCTGTTCAGCGACGGCGACGTGATGGGCGCCGTGCTGGACCGCAACGGCCTGCGCCCCAGCCGCTACTACATCACCAAAGATGGGCGGCTGATCCTTTCCAGTGAAGTTGGCGTGCTGGACATTCCCGCCGGAGAGATTCTGCGCAAGGACCGTCTGCGCCCGGGCAAAATGCTGCTGGTGGATACCCGGAAGGGCGAACTGGTGGACGACGAAAAGCTGAAAGACGACTATGCCAGCCGCCAGCCCTACGGCGAATGGCTGGACCGCAACCTGGTGGACCTGAGCGACCTGAAAGTTCCCAACAAGCGTGCCCCCATCTACGGCAAGGAGGAACTGGTCCAGCTGCAAAAAGCTTTTGGCTACCGGTACGAAGATGTTTCCACCATCATCCTTCCCATGGCAAAAAACGGCGGTGAACCGGCTGGTGCCATGGGCAGCGATACGCCCCTGGCTGTACTGAGCCATACCCGCCCTTCACTGTTTGAATACTTCAAACAGATGTTCGCCCAGGTGACCAATCCGCCCATTGACGCCCTGCGGGAAAAAGTCATTACCTCCACCACTGTCTATGTGGGCGCCCAGGGCAACCTGCTGGAAGAACAGGCCGACAACTGCAAGGTGCTCAAGATCGATAACCCCATTCTGACCGAAACCGATCTGCTGAAAATCAAAACCATGAACGTCCCCGGCTTCAAGGTCGAGACACTATCCATCTGCTACTACAAGAACACCGATCTGGAAAAGGCTATTGAGCGGTTGTTTGTGGATGTGGACCGTGCCTATCGTGATGGTGCCAATATCCTGATTCTCTCCGACCGGGAGATTGACGAATATCATGTAGCCATTCCCAGCCTGCTGGCCGTGGGTGCCGTAAGCAAGTACCTGGTTCGCACCCGCAAGCGTACGGCCATGGCCCTAATTTTGGAAAGCGGCGAACCCCGGTTGGTGCATGATTTTGCCACCCTGCTGGGATATGGTGCCAGTGCCATCAACCCCTACCTGGCACAGCAGACCATCGGCAGTTTGATCGACGAAGGCTTGCTGGACAAAGACTATTATGCCGCCGTACAGGACTACAATAAGGCTGTACTGGCAGGCATTGTAAAAATCGCCTCCAAGATGGGCATTTCCACCATTCAGTCCTACGCAGGCAGCCAGATCTTTGAAGCCCTGGGCCTGAGCAAGGAAGTGGTGGACAAATACTTTACCAACACCATCTCCCGGGTGGGCGGCATCACCATTCACGATATCCAGAATGATCTGGAAGCACGCCACCAGGAGGCTTTTGACCCCCTGGGGCTGGACATCAACCGGGAACTGCCCAGCCTGGGCGCCCACAAGTTCCGCGGCGGCCCCGATGCCGAGCAGCATCTGTACAATCCCCAGACGATCCATTTGCTGCAGCAAGCCTGCTGGACCGGCAACTATGACACCTTCAAGCAGTACACCAAAGCCGTTGCCAACGAAGGCGGCGACGAGATGCATCTGCGCAGCCTGTTGGAATTCAACTATCCGGAACAGGGCGTGCCGCTGGACGAGGTGGAGAGTGTAGACTCCATTGTAAAGCGGTTCAAGACCGCAGCCATGAGTTACGGTGCACTTTCGGAAGAAGCCCACGAGTGCCTGGCCATTGCCATGAACCGACTGGGCGGCAAGTCCAACACCGGCGAGGGCGGCGAGGCCGAGGACCGTTACGGCACCGAACGCAATTCCGCCATCAAGCAGGTGGCATCCGCCCGGTTCGGCGTGACCAGCAAATACCTGGTTTCTGCCAGTGAGATTCAGATCAAAATGGCCCAGGGTGCAAAACCCGGTGAGGGCGGCCAGCTGCCCGGCGGCAAGGTATATCCCTGGGTTGCCAAGACCCGCAACTCCACCACCGGCGTGGGACTGATCTCTCCCCCGCCCCATCACGATGTATACTCCATCGAAGACCTGGCCCAGCTGATCTATGACCTGAAATGCGCCAACCGCAAGGCCGCTATCAATGTAAAGCTGGTCAGTGAAGCCGGCGTAGGCACCATTGCCGCCGGCGTTGCCAAGGCAGGCGCCGAAGTCATCCTGATCTCCGGCTTTGACGGTGGTACCGGTGCGGCGCCCCGCAACTCCATCCATAATGCGGGCCTTCCCTGGGAGCTGGGCATTGCCGAAGCGCACCAGTGCCTGATCATGAACGGCTTGCGCAGCCGTGTGCGGATTGAGGCGGACAGCAAACTGATGAGCGGCCGGGATGTGGCCATTGCCGCCCTGCTGGGTGCCGAGGAATTCGGTTTTGGCACCGGCCCGCTGGTTGTTATGGGCTGTGTGATGATGCGTGTCTGCAATCTGGATACCTGCCCCATGGGCATCTGCACCCAGAATCCCGAACTGCGCAAACGGTTTAAGGGCAAGCCCGAATATATCATGAACTTCATGCGCTTTATGGCCGAGGACCTGCGTGAGTATATGGCAAAACTGGGTGTGCGCACCGTGGATGAACTGGTGGGCCGTACCGACCTGCTGAAAGTCAAAGAAGTTCCCGCCGGGTCCCGTGCCAGCGAGCTGGATCTGACCGCGCTGCTGAAAAATCCCCTGATTGAGGATTCCAGCATCCACTTTGATCCCAAGGATGTTTACAACTTCGGCCTGGAAAAGACCCCCGATATGCGGGTACTGATGAAGAAATTCAAAAAATCCTTCGATATGGCTGAACCCAAGCCCATGACCGTAACGCTGAACGTGGGCAATACCGACCGGGCGTTTGGTACCATCTTCGGCAGTGAAATCACGGCCAAGTTCGGCAACACACTGCCGGACGATACCTTCCGCGTGGTCTGCCATGGCTACGGCGGCCAGAGCTTTGGTGCTTTCCTGCCCAAGGGCCTGACCCTGGAACTGATTGGCGATTCCAATGACTATATGGGCAAGGGACTCAGCGGCGGCAAGCTGATCGTTTACCCGCCCAAGGATGCTGCTTTTGACCGCAGCGACAACATTGTGATCGGCAACGTAGCCCTGTACGGCGCTACCGGCGGCAAAGCCTTTATCAGCGGCGTGGCGGGTGAACGGTTCTGCGTGCGCAACTCCGGTGCTGTGTCAGTTGTGGAAGGCGTTGGCGACCACGGCTGTGAGTATATGACCGGCGGTACCGTGGTGGTGCTGGGCAAAACCGGCAAAAACTTTGCAGCCGGTATGAGCGGCGGCATCGCTTATGTGCTGGACGAGGACTGGGACTTCTACCAGCGTGTCAACAAAGACATGGTCAGCCTGGAGCCGGTGGAGCACAAATATGACGTTTCGCTGCTGAAGGATCTGATCCGGGAACACGTGGAACTGACCGGTTCTCCCCGCGGCAAGGAAATTCTGGATAACTTCGGCGAATACCTGCCCAAGTTCAAAAAGGTCCTGCCCCACGACTACGACAAGATGCTGCGCCTGATTGCCCAGATGGAAGAAAAGGGCGAGGACAGCGAGCAGGCCCAGATTGAAGCATTCTATGCCATGAAAAACGCCAAGTAAGGGAGGCAGCAACAATGGGTAAACCGACAGGATTTATGGAGATCAAACGGCAGACCAGCCTGGAACTGCCGCCTGAAGAACGAATCGAGAATTTCAAGGAGTTCCATCTGCCCCTGCTGGCAGAGGAACAGCAGGCACAGGGGGCCCGATGCATGGATTGCGGCGTTCCCTTTTGCCAGAGCGGCATGCCGCTGGGCGGTATGTACAGCGGCTGCCCGCTGAACAACCTGATTCCGGAGTGGAATGATCTGATTTGCCAGGGTAAATGGAACCTGGCGGTGCATCGGCTGATCGCCACCAACCGTTTTCCGGAATTTACCAGCCGTGTGTGCCCCGCTTTGTGTGAGGCGGCCTGCACCTGCGGCATGGCAACTGGTGACCCGGTGACTGTCAAAGAGAACGAGCGGGCCATTGTGGAGTACGGCTACGAAAGCGGTGCTATCCGCGCCGTCCCGCCCCCTGCCCGTACGGGCAAAAAGGTTGCCGTGGTCGGGGCCGGCCCTGCCGGGCTTTCGGTGGCGGACCTTTTGAACAAACGCGGCCACAGCGTAACCATTTACGAGCGCGAGGACCGTGTGGGTGGTCTGCTGATGTACGGCATTCCCAACATGAAGCTGGAAAAATGGGTCATCGACCGTCGGGTGAAGATCCTTCAGGAGGAAGGAATCGAATTTGTGCTGGGGGCCAATGTCGGCGGCAACATCAGCGCCGAGGAACTGAAAGACCAGTATGACGCTGTTGTGCTGTGCTGCGGCGCCAAACAGCCCCGGGATATCAGCGCTCCGGGCCGGGATGCCGGTGGTATCCACTTTGCCGTGGATTACCTGACCAGCGTGACCCGCAGCCTGCTGGATTCCAATTTTGCTGACGGAAAAGCGATCAGCGCCCAGGGCAAACGGGTTCTTGTGATTGGCGGCGGCGACACAGGCAACGACTGTGTGGGCACAGCCATCCGGCAGGGATGTGAAAGCGTACTGCAGCTGGAGATGATGCCCTGCCCGCCCGAAACCCGCGCCCCCGGCAATGATTGGCCGGAATGGCCCCGGGTACTGAAAACCGATTACGGCCAGCAGGAAGCCATTGCCAAATTCGGCAGCGATCCCCGGGTATACCAGACTACCGTCAAAGAATTCTACAAGAACGAAGCCGGTCAGGTCTGCGGTGCTCTGCTGGAAAAGCTGGAAAGTCAGGTGGTGGACGGTCGCCGTCAGATGGTTCCCACCGGCGAGGAATTCGCCGTGGACTGCGATCTGGTGCTGATTGCCGCCGGATTTGTAGGGTGTGAATCCTACGTAACCGATGCCTTTGGCGTGGACCTTACTGCGCGCGGCACAGTGGCCGATAACCACTACGCCACCAACGTACCGGGTGTTTTTGCCTGCGGTGATATGCGCCGCGGACAAAGCCTGGTGGTTTGGGCCCTGCGGGAAGGCCGGGATACCGCCGCCGTGGTGGATACCTGTCTGATGGGCTATACCAATCTGTAACAAACCGCAAAAATCCCCCGCAGAGGAGTTTTCCTCTGTGGGGGATATTTTTGCATGTTGAAGAAAATCAGCGCTCCATCTTCCAGAAAGCGCAGCTGTAAGGGGGCAGTTCACTGCCGCCGCCAAAGTCATGGGGTTCACCGGTAATCAGGTCCATCGCCATACCGCAGCCCGCGTCAAAGTGCGCTGTGTACGGTGCGCTGTCGGCATTGATGGCTACCAGTACCCGCTCATCGTTGGTGCGGCGCTCAAAAATCAGCTGCTTGGGCTGAACCATCACATTGCGGTAACTGCCGTTGCACAGAGCCGGGCTGGAAGTGCGGGCCTGCGCCAGCAGCGAGATCCACTGGCTCAGATCGTTTTCTTCCGGCTTTTCGATGGCCGGGCGCAGGGTGGGATCACCGTTCTTTTTGTCCCCTTCCACGCCCCACTCGCTGCCATAATAGACAGCAGGCACACCGGGCATACCGAACAACAGACCATACAGCGGTTTGATGCACGCTTTATCCGTCAGGATGGTGGCCACACGGGTCACATCGTGGTTATCCACAAAGGAAAGCAGATGCTTGCCAGTGTACAGACACCAGGGTTCGGCGCCGAACTGCCGGTTGAGGCTGTAGCTGATTTCGTGCATATTGCCGGTGTTGAAGCTGGAATACAACCCCTTATAGCACTCGTAGTTGGTCACGCTGTGGCAGGCATGATCGTTCATCCAGCGGTTGTAGTCACCGTGCAGCGTTTCGCCCACCAGGACAAACTCCGGTTTAACCTGATCAGCCAGCGCACGCAGTTCCGCCAGGAAACCAAGGTCCAGGCAATAGGCTACGTCAAGGCGCAGACCGTCGATGTCATAGTCCTTCACCCAGCCCCGGACCACATCAAACAGATACTGCTTGACCGCAGGGTTCTGCAGGTTCAGCTTGACCAGCTCGTTGCAGCCTTCCCATGCTTCGTACCAGAAACCGTCGTTATAGTTGGTGTTGCCGTCAAAGCTGATATGGAACCAGTCCTTGTAGGGGCTGTCCCATTTCTTTTCCTGCACATCTTTGAACGCCCAGAAACCGCGCCCCACATGGTTGAACACACCATCCAGCAGCACGCGGATGCCCGCGTCATGCAGTGCGCCGATCACGGTTTTCAGGTCTTCGTTGGTGCCCAGGCGGCAATCCACTTTGGTGTAATCCCGGGTATCATAACCGTGGGCATCGCTTTCAAACAGCGGGTTGAACAGTACGCAGGTTGCCCCCAATTCCCGGATGTGGTCTACCCAGTCCAGTACCCGCAGCAGCCGGTGCTGTTCTGCCTGGGCCGCATCTCCGTCGTTTTGCAGCGGTGCGCCGCAAAGCCCCAGCGGATAGATCTGATAGACCACAGCTTCATTGTACCACATAGTTTATCCTCCTATTTTTTAGCGGGATTTTCTCCCCGCTGTACCGTCAAAAGAAATGTTTCAGCTTTTTGCGCAAAATCACCCGGTAGTACCGCGAAACAGCACCGATGGCCCGGTCACACAAAAAGAAAGAAAAGTTGCCCAAGGCCAGCAGCAATACCAACACGCCGGTGCCATCGGCAGTAAGCTCCTGCAAAACAGCCGGCCCAAACAAAGCAAACAACAGCCCATAAACCAGTGCCGTGGCGGAATTAAACACCAAAAACTTGATAAGCCAGCGCAACGCCGTCGGTTTTACTTTGCGCAAAGCGCGCCGCAAAACCGGGTAGTACCCTACCACCAGCACGTAAAACAATGCCAGTTCGGTTTCCGGTACCAACAAAAGTGCCAGCACCGACACCGTGCCATACAGCAGCAGCGCATACCGGGGACCATATTCCTCCAACACAGGAATGGCCAGAAACGCAGCAAACATGGGTGCTGCATAAGTGCCTACCTGGAGCGCGGCCCCAACCAGCATCAGCACCACCGAAAGTGCCCCCAATACGCCGCACAGTGCGATCTTCTGGCTTTCTGTTTTGCGCATTGCGGGTTCACCTGCTTTCGCAGTTATTATACCCTATTCCCTGCTGCTTTGCAATTCTGCCAGCTGTTCCACCGTACAAAAAGTATAGCCTTTTTCCCGGAACCAACCAATGATCTGCGGCAGCGCTTTCACGGTTTCTCCGGTGGCCTTGGTATCGTGCAGCAAAACCACACAGGTGGTCAGGTCCTCGGCATCTTCCTGAATGTTGCGCAAAATCCGGTCTGCATCCGGGTGGGATGCCGTAGCATCTTCTCCGCAGACATTCCAGTCGATCCAGTGCCAGCCCTTTTCCTCTGTCTGTGCCTTGAGCGTCTTCATAATGCCGCTGCCGCCGTATTTATGGCTTACCGTGTTGGTGCTGCCCCCGGGGAATCGCAGCCAGGTCAGATCTTCCAGTGACAGATAAGGTTCCAGGGCCTGGCGCAGGGTTTTGATATCCTGCCAGAACGCTTCCGGACTGCGGTAGATTGTAGCATACCGATGGGTGGCACTGTGCATGGCCACCTGATGCCCCTGCTGCCGGATGGTACGCACCAGCGGCAGATACTCCTGATTGATATCCTGCGCACAGACAAAAAACGTGGCAGGGACTTTCTCCCGGGCCAGAATATCCAACAGCGGCTGGGTGTTGGAACTGGGGCCGTCGTCAAAGGTCAGGCAGACCTGCTTGGGCAGTGCAGTTTCCCCCGTGGCTGCCGATACGGCAAAACAGTCGTTGGGGATAGCGGTTTCTGCGTATTCCTGATGGTACAGCAGATGAACTACCGTGACCAGAATGACCAGCAACACAGCCAATGTGAGCCACGCCGCCGTTTTCTGCGGCCATGTTTCCTGCGGACGATGATACCGGATGACGTTCCCCTCCCTTGCAGTTTTGCTACAGGATATGCCATGACGGCATAAAATAAAACCTCACCTTCCGCAAGGAAGGCGAGGTTTTGTCGCGGCGTAGAAAGCCGATTATACATGCACCGCACCGATATTCCGTTTGCGCCACAAGCGGGGCGAGAACAGTGCAAGAATCGGGTACAGTTCCAGGCGCCCTGCCAGCATATCAAAGGAAAGCAGCAGCTTGACCGGGTCGGAGAAGTCGGCAAAGGAACCCATGGGGCCTACCACTTCCAGGCCGGGTCCCACGTTATTGAAGCAGGTAGCTACTGCCGTGAAGGTCGTAACAAGATCGAACCCGTCCAGGGAAACCAGCAGCACCGAACCGGCGAACAGCAGCATATAAATATTGAAGTAATTGTGCACACCACGCAGCGTTTTTTCGTCCAGGGCTTTGCCTTCAAAACGAACGGTCGTGATGGCATGGCTGTGCAGCATCTTATTCAGGTCCTGCTTGGCCGCTTTAAAGAAAATAATGATGCGGGAAATTTTCAGACCACCGGCCGTGGACCCTGCGCAAGCCCCCATAAAGGTAAGCAATACCAGCAGCGTCCGCGAATAATTGGGCCAGAGGTTAAAATCCGCCGTGGCATAACCGGTGGTGGTGACAATGGACGACACCTGGAAAAAAGCCGTGCGCAGCGCCGTGCCCACATTGTCATACAGTCCGGCAATGTTGGTGGTAATGGTTATGGTCGAAAAAGCCACGATGCCCAGGTACACCCGCAATTCTTCGGAGCGGAAAGCATCCCGGAAATGCCGCAGCAAAATGAAGTAATACAGATTAAAGTTGATGCCGAACAGCAGCATGAATACGCCGATGACCACTTCAAAGAAGGGATTGTTATAAGCGCCCACACTGAGGGCCTTGTTGCTGAAACCGCCGGTACCGGCGGTGCCAAAGGAATGAATCAGCGAATCGTACAGCGGCATCCCGCCGGCGCAAAGGATTATTACTTCAATGACCGTCAGCACAAAATAGATCTCATACAGGATTTTTGCGCTGTCCCGCAATTTGCTGGAGATTTTGCCCACCGTCGGGCCGGGTACCTCAGCACGCATAAGGTGCATGGCACGGCCATCAGTCATGGGCAGGATTGCCATGGCAAACACCAGTACGCCCATACCGCCGATCCAGTGGGAGAAACTGCGCCAGAACAAGAGTCCTCGGCTCATACTTTCCACATCGGTCAGAATGGTGGACCCTGTGGTGGTAAAGCCGGACACCATCTCAAAGAAGGCGTCAAAAAAGGACGGGATCTCGCCGGAGATGACAAAGGGCAGCGCACCGAAAATCGACATTAACACCCAGACCAGCGCTACAATCACCAGGCCGTCGCGGGCATAGATGGTTGTGTTGCGCGGAGTACGGAAACTGAGCAGCAGCCCCAGCACCGCCAACAGCAGAACCGGCCACCAAAAAGCCAGTACAATCCCCCATTCGCCGTACAGGGCGGAGCAAAGCATCGGGCAAAGCATGAGCACCGCCTCGATGAGAAAGATGCGGCCAAGGACAAATGTGACCATTCTATAATTCATCCGCGGCGCCTCACTTTACAATGTCACGCAGGGCATGCAGGGTCGTATCTGTGGTAACGACCACCACGTCATCCCCTTCGGAAAGCGTGTCGTCACCGGAAGGAATGACCGTCTGACCGTTCCGGCGCACAATGCCTACAATCAGCAGGCCGTCTTTCAGCTGTACATCTTTCAGCGGTTTGCCAATGAAAGGCAAGCCGGGGCCCACATTAAATTCCAGAGCTTCTACCCGGCCGCCTACCAGGCGGTGCAGCGTCTTGATATTATCGGAATAAATGCTGTTTTGCATGGCACGCACGTACCGAGTGATGGCTTCGCTGGTTACTGAGGCAGTGGAAACCACACTGTCCACCAGATTGTTGGCCGTTGCCAGGTCCGCAAAGGAAGGGCGGTTGATCTTGGCCACTACCTTGCAGGAATTGAACTGGGATGCGTACATGGCCAGAATGATGTTGGACTCGTCCATGCCGGTCAACGCCACAAAAGCGTCCATCTCGGTGATCCGTTCTTCGCTGAGCAGCTCGCTGTCGGCACCATCCCCGTGAATCACCAGCACACCGGGGAATTTTTCACTCATATCCTGGCAGCGTTTCAGGTTGTTGTCGATCACGGTTACGCGTTTTTGCACATCCTGCAGCTCTTTGACCAGATAATAGGTCATGCGGCCTGCACCCACGATCATAATGTTGTTGGCGCGTTCTTTGAACAGGTGCAGCTTGCGGAAAAAAGCTTCCAGATCGCTGGGAGATGCGGTGAGATAGATCTTATCCCTTGCCTGCAGTTCAAAAGAACCGGAAGGAATAATCGTTTCCTGGCCGCGCGCCACCGCACAAACCAGAATCTTAACGCGGATATTCCGGTACAGGTCTGCCAGCGGCATACCCACCAGTGGATTATCCGGTCCTACGCGATACTCCACCAACTCAAAGCGCTGACGGCAGAACTGCTCCCGCTTAATGGCGCTGGGAAACCGCAGCACACGGGCAATCTCCCGCGAGGTGGCTTTTTCCGGGTTGATGACCATGGACAGGCCCAGTTCCTCCCGCATAAAACGCAGCTGTTTCTCATATTCCGGATTCCGGATTCTGGCAATAGTGTGCCGTGTGCCGATCTTTTTGGCTACCAGGCAGGAAAGGATGTTGATTTCATCACTGGAAGTCGTGGCAATCAGCAAATCTGCGCCGTCTTCAAAAGCTTCCTTCTGCACGTCATAGCAGCCGCCGTTGCCTGCCACACCGCGCACATCGTAAATGTTTACAATGTTATCAATAATTTCAGCGTTCTGGTCAATACCGACAATATCATGACCCTCTGCGGCGAGCTGCGCAGCCAGGGCACGGCCAACCTTGCCCAGACCGACAACTACGATTCTCATAGCCTATCTCCTTTTTCTGTTTTCAAACGCACTGTGCCCCGAAAAGCCGACAAAAGGGCGCAGACTTCTACAGTATCAGACCAATTATAGCAAAGTAGCCAAAAAAAGCAATAGGACGCACAGACCCGGGCAAAAAAACATGGCGAAAGCAACAGATATACAGATTTTGTACAAAAAAGCGCGGCTTTCCGCAGGGAAAACCGCGCCGGGATAGGAATAGTAAAATCAGCTGTTCTGAACGTTGTTCTTCAGGATGACGTCGTGGCTACCGCCTTCCACAATGGAGGTGGAGGATACCACCGTCAGGCGGGCTTTCTCCTGCAGTTCGGGAATGGAGAGCGCACCGCAGTTGCACATGGTGGAACGCACTTTGTACAGGGTGGTCTGCACACCGTCTGCCAGAGGACCGGCGTACGGGACATAGGAGTCAACGCCTTCCTCGAAGCTGAGCTTCTGGGCGCCGCCCAGATCGTAACGCTGCCAGTTGCGGGCACGGTTGGAACCTTCGCCCCAGTACTCCTTGACGTAGTTGCCGCCTACACGCAGCTTGTTCGTGGGGGACTCATCAAAACGGGCAAAGTAACGGCCCAGCATGACAAAGTCTGCGCCCATGGCCAAAGCCAGCGTGATGTGGTAGTCCTGCACAATACCGCCGTCCGAGCAGATGGGCACATAAATGCCGGTCTCTTTGTAGTATTCGTCGCGGGCCTTGGCAACTTCGATAACTGCCGTTGCCTGACCACGGCCGATGCCCTTGGTCTCACGGGTGATGCAGATGGAACCGCCGCCGATGCCGATCTTGACAAAGTCTGCACCCGCTTTGGCCAGGAACATAAAGCCTTCACGGTCAACGACGTTGCCGGCGCCGACCTTTACTTTGTCGCCGTAGTGTTCACGAATCCAGGAGATGGTACGGGACTGCCACTCGCTGAAGCCCTCGGAGGAGTCAATGCAGAGCACATCCACGCCAGCTTCAACCAGTGCAGGAACACGCTCGGCATAGTCGCGGGTATTGATACCGGCGCCGACCACGTAGCTCTTGTTGGCATCCAGCAGTTCGTTGACGTTTTCCTTGTGGGAATCATAGTCCTTGCGGAAAACCATATACTGCAGATGGCCTTCGTCATCGATCAGCGGCAGAGAGTTGATCTTGTTATCCCAGATAATATCGTTGCAGTCATGCAGGCTGGTGGTGGCGGGGGCGGTGACCAGCTTGTCCAGCGGGGTCATGAACTCAGTGACCTTCAGGTCATTGGTCATGCGGGACAGACGGTAGTCACGGGAAGCCACAATGCCCAGCAGCTTGCCGTGGGCTGTGCCGTCATCGGTGATGGCAACGGTGGAATGGCCGGTACGGGTCTTGAGGTCCAGCACATCGCCCAAAGTGGCCTCCGGCGGCAGGTTGGAGTCGGAAGTGACAAAGCCCTTTTTGTAGGCCTTGACCCGGCGCACCATATCGGCTTCCTGTTCGATGGTCTGGGAACCGTAAATAAAGGAAACGCCGCCCTGCTTGGCCAGCGCAATCGCCAGTTTTTCACCGGAAACAGACTGCATGATGGCCGATACCATGGGGATATTCATTTCCAGCGGGCACTCTTCCTCGCCCTTGCGGTACTTGACCAGCGGGGTTTTCAGGCTGACGGCCGTCGGCACACATTCTGAAGAAGAATAGCCGGGGACGAGCAGATATTCACCAAAAGTACGAGACGGTTCGGAAAAATAATACGCCATAAATGCACTCTCCTGACATCCTGATTTGAACGATCAATTGGTTTAGCCATTGATTTATATGTGATTAGAGAGATTGTACCACATTTGCGGAGAAAACACAAAAGATTTCACGAAAATCTTTCTTGCACGGGAATCGGGAAAGTTGTGAATTATGCACCAAATCCGGCGAAAAAAGTACGACTTTGGTTGTTCTCTTGCTCCAATCCTTCCTGCGGGGGTGTTTCCCGACACCGTTTTTTATGCTATAATAGGGCCCATATCAAAGAAAGGGTCCGTTTCTATGCTGTTACAACATTACAAATTTCTGGACCCCGGGCAGGCACGGCGGCAGGCGCTGGCACATCAGGTATTCTGTGCGGCATTGGCCTTTCTGCTGATTTTGTCCGAGGTATTCAGTTCCAATATTCAATCCACGCTTCCCACCTTCAGCCATCTGGCCCGTCTGGCCCTGACCGGCGGTGCGGTGCTGCTGCTGGGAGCAAAAATTCTGCTGCTGACCGATTATGAACGGCGCTGGCAGCCGGTTCTGGCCGGAGCGGTTCTTCTGTACACTGCTTTTGCCGCCTGGTATGGAGATGACGTGTGGTTTCTGCTGGCGGCCCTGGTCGGTTTGGGCGCCAAAGATATTGATCTGCGCGGTGCACTCCGGGTCTACCTGGCAGCTGCCGTAGCTGGTTTGGTTATGGTGCAGCTGCTCCACTTTGCTACCCCGCTGATGCCGTACAATTTCTATTGCCGCAACTGGGACTTTGGCTACGGCCATTACAACGGATTTGGAGCGCGGCTGGTGGGTGTGTTCTTTGCCTGGGCCTGGCTGCGGCACGACCGCATGCGCTGGTTTGACTGGCTGGGGCTGGCCGCGCTGTTCCTCTTTACCTATAAGGTGCCGGGCAGCCGCGGTGCTGCCGGGGCTATGGCAGGTTTGCTGGTCTTGTTCGCCGTGCAGAGATTCCTCCCCCGCCTGTTTGACAACAAAATCTGGTATGCATTGGTGATTGCCCTGCCCATCGGTTTGGCAGCGTTCAGTCTGTACGCCGGGTATGTGTACAACCCCGAATGGCCTTATGAACGGATGGCGCTGCTGCTCTTGAGCATCTTCCTCTCCGGCCGGTTTGAAATCTGGCACAATGTATTCTGGAGCGCCGATCTTTCTGTGTTGGGCGGGCTGCCCACTGATGGCGATGAACATCACGCCATCGACAACGCATTTTTGGCCATTCCCATGAACAAGGGGTATCTGGGTGCAATTTTGGTGGCGGTATTCTTTTTGCTGCTTCTGTGGCGGCTGGCCAAACATCGCCATGCCACCGAACTGTTGTGTCTGGTGGCCTTTACCCTGTATATATTTATGGAAAACAAGCCGTTCCTGCTGTCGGCCAATCCTTTTTTGCTGATGGCCCCCTGCGTGTTCTTTGCCGGAAACAAAACACCGGCGGAAGAGCCGTTGCCGGTGGTGTGCCAGCGCACAGCCAATATATAATCAGAAAACCACGGTGCTTTTTGGTATTGCGCCGTGGTTTTTTGATTTTATCGGGACGTGGCAGCATCATGGATAGCAGCAAAAATCCATTTTGCGAACTCCTGGCCAAACATCCCGCATGGATTACATGGGTTCATTCATATTCTGTGCGAATAACAAAGGTGTGAGGCAAATGGAAAATTGCTT
>ERZ1643250.196-NODE-196-length-73128-cov-6.529566_pt1 | contig 73128 bp, 64 predicted proteins | sample MGYA00579262_ERZ1643250 | MGnify/ENA primary metagenome ERZ1643250 (study PRJEB29033, sample SAMEA4952265) | chicken gut metagenome | biome: Broiler Chicken; feature: Gastrointestinal Tract; material: Caecum | place: Ireland | collected 2018 | study: Broiler...
CCCAGAATCAGAATAATAATGGGCATAAAGACAGAGGAACCAGCGTCCATAATAAAATGAATAACCTGCATAAACATAGAAATTTCCCCCTTACTTTAGTTTGCTTACAATTTCATCTAACACGGCCTCTGTACCGATACCGGTTATCAGTGCCAGGGCATTGACCACTTCCACCGGAAAGTCTCCGCTTAGATAGGTGGTGGAGACAATTAAATCAATTCCGTCCAGGCTGGAAGTGATACTGGTGGGAGTGCATCTTAAGGTAGTGACCGGAATTCCTGCCTTTGAACAGGCCTCTTGTACCCGGTTTTCTGCAACTGCTGATGTGATCCCGCCAGTACCGCAGACAAACAAGATTTTCTTCATAAGTAATCCTCCTTTTTGAATAAATTTGTAAAAAACCAACTATATACTTGCATATTACCAATTATAGTAAAATAAGTCAATATAAAAATTGGATAAATCCAATAAAATATAGAATGATTTTAAAGGGATAATGGATGATGAGTTTAAAATGCATAAAAAATATGAAAAAAATAGCAATTTATTAGAGAAAGTGTTCTAATACTTCCTCATCGATGGTGAAAAGACTTGGTATTTTCACCATATAAAGTTGATGCTATATTAATTTGTGTAAACAAGATATACACTCAAAAGGCCTTGAGGAGAATGCGCATGGAAAAATTGAATCAAAGACAAAAGGAATTTCTGGAATTGCTCTTACGGGAAACAGATTATGCGGCAGTACAGTCTTTTGCTGACAAACTGGGAGTATCAGGGAAAACCTTAAAAGAAGATATTAAGGTTCTTCGGGTTTTTCTGGAAAACTATAACGGAAAAATTATGACAAAAACAGGAAAAGGCGTATGTTTAACCAGAGAAACCCGCTCCAGTACAGAGCTTCGGGATTTCCTCAGCAGAGAGAAGGAAAAGAAAGAGGCTGTGCCGGGGGAGCGCAGGGCAGAGATTCTGAAGAATATGCTGATGCATTCAGAGCGGTCTATTTCCCTGCAGAAACTTTCGGAACAATATTATGTGGGAAAAACCAGTATAGTAAATGATTTGAAATACATCGAAGAATGGCTGAACCGGTATGGCCTTTATCTGGAAAAAAACAAGCATGGAACAAGAATTGCCGGTGAAGAACGGAATATCCGGGAGGCAATTACCTCTCTCTTATGTCAGTCAGACTTTCCGGGGGAAAGACGGGACATCGGCTTTGCGGAAGGGTTCCACCTGGACAGAGATACGGTATATGGACTCCTGGAGATTTTTGAACCGGAAGACATTGTATTTGTGGTGGAACTGCTGGAAGAAGTTCAGACAGGGGAGACCTTAGGAGCCAGTGATATTTATTACAAAAATCTGCTGACCCATATTTTAATCTGTATACAACGGGTAAGAGAAGGAAAGAGGGTAGACGGACAGACAAAAGAACGGTTCCGAGAAACGGCGAAAAAGAGGGACGGCTACGAAAAAGCTGTGAGAATTTCCAGAGGAATACAGAAACGGTATGGAGTGGATATAGGAGAGGAAGAAACCTACTACATTTATCAGTATATCTGTTCTCTGATTACTCAGGAGAAAACAGTACAGGGGCTGCAGGGAGAAGAAAATTTCAGCAGCCGGGTAGCAGAAAGTCTGACAGAGTACATGGAACAGATATTAGGGGTGAAATTCATCCGGGAAGAAATGTTAATGGAAGGACTTCTGCTTCACATCAGACCTCTTCTGAACCGTCTGGAGTATCAGATTAAAATCGCCAATCCCCTTCTGGAGGAGATGCAGAAAAGTTATCCTCAGATACTGGGTATCTGCCAGATTGCATGCGCATTGGTGGGAAGAAAATATGGACTGGGTTTTATCAGTTTAGATGAAATCGGAAATCTGGCAACCTATTATCAGACGGCATTGGTAAAACAGACAAATCCGGTCAGTGCAGTAGTTGTATGTCACAGCGGATACGGAACTTCCCAGTTACTGGAAGCAATGCTGAAACAGCAGTTTCCCAATCTGAATATCCGTGCGGTTGTTTCTGTAAGGAAGCTGAAACAGATGGAATTAAAGGAGACAGATTTCATTATATCCACCGTACCGGTAGATGTGGGAAAGCTTCCCCATTTGCTCGTTTCTTCTTTCCTGACAGATAAGGACATAAGCGCCATACGGGATACGATTGACATCGCTTCCCGCAAAAGAGAAAAGGGATATGACCGGATAACGTCCATGCTGACGGAAGAATCTGTTTTTACAGATACCTGTCAGGCCGAAGGAGAAAAGGTTCTGGTCAGTGCGGCGCTTACGGAGAATCTGAAAGTGTGTGTCCGGGAAGAAAAAGGAGAAGGAAGACTTAATCTTTATGTGAATCATAAGACAAATCAAATCCGGTTTGACATCTGTACTTTGGAGGATGAAAAGATAACGGCGCTCCTTTCGGAGATTTACCGCATGGCCCTTGAAGAAAAACAGATAAATGCAATTCTTGCCTGCGGGGATTCCCGCGCCGTACTAAATTACCTGGGCGGGGGAAGAGAACAGGGGAATTTTTCAGGGCTTTTAAGAGAAGAAAATGTTCTTCTGGATCGGGTGGCAAAGACAAAAGAAGAAGTGCTCCAGATTCTGATTGAGCAGATTTTAACAGAGAGTAACGTTACGGATGAAACCGAAATTGTAAAAGCAGTATCCCAAAGAGAGAAACTTGCTTTTACAGGTATCGGCAAAAGAACTGCCCTGGTACATGCAGTGACTGCCGGGGTGAAGGAAGTGAAGGCGGTATTTTTAAGAACCGCTTCCCCGGTGGACTGGGCGAAAGGCAAAGACTATCCGGAAGAGGCAAAGATGATAAGAATCGCTCTGCTGCTTCTGATACCGGAAAAAGAACAGAGAGGAGAAGACGTTGAAAAAGTGAAACAACTGGTATTAAAACTGGGGAAGAAAGAAAATGCCAGGCGTCTTCTGGAAGTAAGCACAAAACAGGAAGTGCTTAAGATATTAAACGGTGAGGTGAGAAAATGACAAAAACAAAAGTAAAAGTTGTATCAAAATCAGGACTGCATGCCAGACCGGCAGATACACTGACCAGACTGGCAAGTAAATTTCAGTCAAAAGTAGAACTAATCTGCGATGAAACCAGAATCGTAAATTCGAAATCCATTTTGAGCGTTCTGGCGGCAGGCATTGACTGTGGAATGGAGGTAGAGCTGGTCTGCGACGGCGAGGATGAAAAGGAGGCATGCAGAGAACTGGTTAAGGCTATAGAAGCGGGATTGGGTGAATAATATGAAAGGAATCGGAGTATCCAGGGGCGTCTGTCTTGGAAAAGCATTGGTGTATTCTGAAATACCGGTGAAACTGAATCAGCCCTTTAAGGGAAAAGAGACAGAAGAAGCAGATTTTGAAAAAGCGCGCCTGGAGGTATTGGAAAAGAACCAGAACCTGGCCAGGAAAACAAAAAGGGGGATAGGCCGGGAAGAAGCTGCAATTTTTGAAGCGCATTGTTCCATTTTACAGGATGAAGAAATGATTGTCCCCATCAGAGGAGAGATTTCCTTGGGCGCCAGTGCAGTAGATGCAGTGGAAAAGGTGATGAATCAGTATATGGAACTATTTGCCGCTATGGACAGTGAATATATGAAACAGAGAGCTTCCGATATACAGGACATTAAAATGCAGCTTCAGAGACAGCTGCAGGGAATTTCCCTCCCGGATACAGGATCCCTGCAGGAACCTACGGTTCTGATAGGGGAGGACATTCCGCCGTCCGTTACGGCAGGGTTGGATTTTCGTCATATTGTGGGACTTGTCATGGAAGGGGGAGGAAGGACTTCCCATACAGCCATTCTGGCAAGAACCATGGAACTTCCCGCAGCCGTGGGAGTAAAAGGAATTTTGGAAAATGTAAAAAACGGAATGAGAATCGCTCTGGACGGAAACAGTGGAGAAGTCTTTCCGGAACCGGAGGAAGAGGTGACAGAGAGATTTAGAAAAGAAATAGAAAAGGAGAAACAGGAACGGAAACGCAGAGCCGAAAGGGCAAATCTTCCCTGTGTTACAAAAGAAGGAAAGAGGGTGCAGCTTTTCGGAAATATCGGAAATGTGCAGGATGCTCAAAAAGCGCTCCAGTACGGAGCCGGGGGAATCGGTCTGTTTCGTTCGGAGTTTCTGTATCTGACCGGGGAATTTCTTCCCACAGAAGAGCAGCAGTATCAGGCTTATGCCTCTGTTTTAAGAAGCATGAAAGAAAAGCCGGTGATTGTAAGAACCCTGGATATAGGCGGAGATAAAGAAGTTCCTGCCCTGCCCATGAAAAAGGAGCAGAATCCTTTCCTGGGAAACCGGGCAATCCGACTGTGCCGGAAGGAAAAAGAGGTGTTTAAAACGCAGCTTCGGGCCCTTTTGAGAGCTTCCGTATATGGAGAACTTCAGATTATGTTTCCCATGATTTCTTCGGTAGAGGAACTGCGGTGGGCGAAAGGTATGGCAGAAGAGTGCAGAAGAGAATTAGAAAAAGAAGGAAAGGAAGTAAAAGAGAAGATCCCCATGGGAATGATGATTGAAATTCCTTCGGCGGCTGTGATGGCGGAAACTTTTGCAAAGGAAGCAGACTTTTTCTCCATCGGGACAAACGATTTGACCCAGTATACACTCGCCGTAGACAGGGGGAATGAAGAGATTGCAGATCTTTATACCTATTTCCATCCGGCCGTATTAAAACTGATACAACTGGCCATAGAAGGAGCCCATAAAAACGGAAAACCCTGCGGAATGTGCGGGGAAGCCGCCGGGGATAAAAAAATGATCCCCATATTGCTGGGGCTGGGACTGGACGAGTTCAGCGTATCGCCGGGAGGAATAGGAGAAGTTAAGGAGTGGATAGGAAGACTTTCTGCCAGAGAATGCCGGGCAATCGCTCTGGAAGCCATAAAGGCAGAATCAGCAGAAAAAGCAGAACAACTGGCAGAAATATTCTGGGAAAAGCAATGAGATAAAAAAGAGGAGGAAACAAAATGGGAAGAACAGTAAAATTAATGGTTGCCTGTGGCTCAGGGATTGCCACATCCACCCATGCGGCATCTATTGTACAGGAATATATGGATGAAAGGAAAATACCGATTTCAATTATGACATGCAGCGTGCAGGATCTGGCCAACCGGCTGACAGGATGCGACGTGATCTTAAGTACCGCTCAGGTTTCTTTTGAGTCAGGACTTCCGGTCTTTAACGGAGTTCCTCTTTTAACCGGGGTGGGGGATGAGGAACTGCTGGAGAAACTGGCGGAGAAAATAAAAGAAATTTCGGAGAAAATTTAAGAGACATACTGCAGACGGGGTTAGCAAGGAGGAAGACTATGGTTGAAACAATTACGAAAATTTCAAATGCGCTTACCAGTTTAGGCGCTTCTGTATTAATACCGATTTTTATCTTCATTATCTGTATGATTTTCGGGGCGAAACTGAAAAAGTCGCTGATGGCAGGTCTGACATTTGGCGCAGCCTACATCGGACTGAATCTGGTAATTAACCTGATGATGACCACAGTAAATCCTATGATTGAGATCATGGTGGAAGAATGGGGACTGAAAAATGACATTCTGGACGTGGGCTGGGCTGTGGGATCAGCCATTGCATATAGTACTACCTGCGGTGCACTGATCATTCTGGTGTCTCTGGGGGTGAATATCATCATGCTTGCCACAAAACTGACCAAGACACTGAATGTGGATATATGGAATTTCTGGAATCATGCCTTTACCGCATCTGTTGTCTACATTATATCCGGAAATCTTATTTTAGGCCTGATAGCAGGCGCCATTCATGCGGCTTTCTGTCTGGTGATGGCGGACAGGACGGCCAAACGGGTACAGGACTTCTACCAGGTGCCGGGCGTTTCCATTCCTCATGGATGGGCGGTTACCAGTATTCCTATTATTGCAGGAGTAAACTGGGTGCTGGATCGGATTCCGGTGATAAAGGACATCAACTGGGATGAGAAACATATTCAGGAAAAATGGGGGATTTTCGGAAGTCCGCTGGTACTTGGAACGGTACTGGGCCTGATTTTAGGACTGCTGTCCGGATACTGGAGCGATATTCCTCTGCTTTTAAGCTCTGCCATTTCCATTGGGGCCGTTATGATGATTATACCCAAATTCATCGCCCTGTTTATGGAATCCCTGTCCGTTGTATCGGATGCGGCGAAAAAATTTATGAAAAAACACTTTGGGGACAGAGAATTCTATGTGGGACTGGATTCCGCGATTTTAATCGGACATCCGGTAACTGTGGCGGCAGGCCTGATTCTGATACCGGTTACCCTGATTCTGGCTGTGATTCTGCCCGGAAACAGAGTACTTCCCTTTGGGGATTTAGCTTCCCTGGCCTACTTCGTAGCACTGGTACCCTGTCTGAGTAAAGGAAATTTATTCCGTTCTCTGATTTGCGGCGTCGTGATTATGAGCGTGGTTATGCTGATTTGTACCAGTTTCGGATCCTCTATGACGGAGATGGCAGTATCTGCAGGGTATACCCTTCCGGAAGGAGCGGTAGATATAACGGCATTGTCCGCCGGAAACTGGCTGACCTGGATTTTATCAAAGATTGCGGGACTATTTGCATAGGAACCAAAAGCAGTCTGGAATAGGAGAGATTTATGAAAGCGGCAGTATATTATACCAACACAGATGTGAGAGTAGAAGAAGTAGAAAAGCCCTCTGCAGGGCCGGGAGAAATCCTGGTAAAGACAGATACCTGCGGCGTATGCGTGGCAGATACCATGGAATGGTACAACAAGCCAAAGGCTCCTGTTATTCTGGGACATGAAGCGGTGGGAACTGTGGCAGAAGCAGGAGAAGGGGTGACAGATTTCCAGGTGGGCGATCGGGTATTTGTACATCATCATATTCCTTGTATGAGCTGTGAAGAGTGCAGAAAAGGGCATTACACCCTCTGCAGACAGTTTAAAAAGACCCATTATCAGCCGGGCGGTTTTGCAGAATATTTTAAGGCGGGGGCAGAACATGTGAAAAAGGATACTCTGATACTTCCGGATCACGTGAGTTTCGAGGAGGCTTCTCTGATTGAACCTCTTGCCTGCGCCCTTCATGGAATCGAGAGAATGGATGTGAAGCCTTCAGACAGGATTGCGGTTGTGGGAACCGGAACCATAGGACTGATGTTGATTGAGGCGTTAAAAGCTTATGGGGTAAGCGACATCGTGGCTTACGAGATTATTCCCTGGAGACAGGAAATGGCAAAGAAGAAAGGTGTTTTGTCCGCCCGTGCGGCAGAAGATGATCCGGAGAAAGAACTGGAGAAGTTACAAGAGGAATTTGGCTGGAATCAGTTCGACAAAGTGTGCGTTATGGCAAAAGATGTACGGGCTATGGAGACGGGATTCAAGTTGACGGGAAAAGGGGGAAAGCTGCTTTTATTTGCTACCCCGGCTCCGGAAGAATACCTGAAGTTCTATGTCAGTGAAGCGTTTTTTAAAGAGATGGAAGTCCTTTTAACCTATTCGGCTAATCAGAACAATACCAGGGAGGCGCTGCGTCTTATTGCCAGTGGCATGATAGATGCGAAATCTTATATTACCCACCGGTTTTCCCTGGGGGAACTGGATAAGGCCATCGCGCAGACAATCGGCAGAGGCCAGTGTCTGAAGTGCATTATAAAAATAGATGAGACGGAAGAAGGGTCGAAATGAGCTATGAGATAGATATGGGAGGCAAGGTTGCGGTAGTAACAGGGGCGGCCCAGGGAATCGGAGCGGCAATCGCAGAAAAGCTCACCCAGGCAGGGGCGCAGACGGTGATTCTGGACGTATGCCAGGAAGAACAGGTGCAGGAACTCCTGGATAAAACGGAAAAAACAGGAAAACGCGCCGGCTACCGGCAATGCGATATATCCAAAGAAGAGAAGGTAAAGCAGGTTTTTGAGGAAATTGCAGGTACTTACGGACGCGTGGATATTTTAGTGAATAATGCGGGAGTGGTGGCAGACTGGAATACCAGCTATCAGGTCAATGCTCTGGGAACCTACTATTGTTCTGAGGCGGCCAGGCCGTATCTGGAGAAAACAAAAGGAAACATTGTCATTCTCACGTCCGCGTCCGTATTCAGCGGCGGAACCGGAATTCCTCAGTACGTGACCACAAAAGCAGGATCCTATGCGCTGACACGGTTTCTGGCCCGGGAATATGCCAGGCTGGGAATCCGGGTAAACGGGATTGCTCCGGCCGTAGTGATGAGTAAAATGCTTGCCACACGATTCGGTTCAGAGGAAGCTGCCAGAGAACATTATAAGAGCGTGATGCCTCTTGGGAGAATGGGAGAACCGGAAGATATAGCCTCTGTGGCATTATTTCTGGCAAGCGATATGGCTTCTTACCTGTGTGGAGAAGTTCTGATCGCGGACGGCGGAAGAATGCATATTGGATAAGAATCAGGAAAGAAAGGAAACGATATGAATTTTGAAAAAGACATGAGAGAATTGACGGAAATTCCTGCTTTAAGCGGACATGAAGATAAAATGATTGCTTATCTTCTGAAACGCCTGGAAGGGCTGTGCGAGGATGTTCATGTGGACAAACTGGGAAATATTACTGCAACCTATCCGGGGACAGAAGAAGACGGGGGTTCCATTGCCTATTTTGCCCATATGGATGAAGTGGGACTGATTGTGAAGAAAGTAGAAGAGGATGGTTTCTTACGTCTGGAGAGAGTCGGCGGCGTGCCGGAGAAAGTCCTGCCGGCTTCCATGGTGGACGTACATACGCTGGATGAGACAAGGACGTACCGGGCAGTAATCGGAAATACTTCCCACCATCTCACGCCTGCGGATAAAAAGTTTGCAGTGACTCCCATCGGGGAATTGTATGTGGACTTAGGATGCAAATCCAAAGCAGAGGTGCTGGAAAAGGGAGTGGACATCGGAAGTGTTGTTACCTACATTCCTAATTTTACCCTGTTGGGGGACTATGTGGCTTCCAAGGCCCTGGATGACCGGATGGGAATCTATACCCTGCTGTATATGGCGGAAGAACTGGGAAAAACAGAGCATAAAGCTACAATACATCTGATTTTTACGGTGCAGGAAGAATTTAATATCCGTTCAGCAACCCCCACCTTTTGCAGGCTGCAGCCGGATGCGGCAATCTGTGTGGATATTTCACCGGCCTGTGATACGCCGGAGTTAAAGGGACGCTACGAAATGGCTGTGGGAGAAGGCGTGGCCATTATGTATATGAACTTTCATGGAAGAGGGACTCTGGGCGGCCTCCTTCCGAACCCCAAACTAAATGCATTTTTAGAGAAAACAGCGGAAGAAGAAGGGCTGAAATGCCAGAAGGAAGTGGTAATCGGAGTGATTACAGACGATGCATTTACACAGCATGCAGGCACGGAAGGAATTCCCATGGCCCATCTGTCCATCCCTCTTCGGTACACCCATTCCCTTGCGGAGGTGGCAAGCCGCCGGGATGTGGAAGACTGTGCCAAACTGATGCTGGCTTCTGCCTGCAGATTCGGAAAAGACATTGACATCTGCAGAGGATAAATAAAAAGAAAAAATAGAAAAGGATAAAGGAGAAAGAATATGAGCGTAAAGTGGACAAAGGAAATTTTAGGAACAGAGAAACCGATTATTGCCATGTGTCATTTCATGGCCCTTCCGGGAGATCCGGGATTTGACAAAGCCGGGGGAATGGATGCTGTGATCTGCCGGGCGAAAAAAGAAATGCTGGCTCTGCAGGAAGGCGGCGTAGACGCTATAATGTTTTCCAATGAATTCAGCCTCCCCTATCTGACGGATGTAAAGACGGAAACTGTAGCGGCAATGGCGAGGATTATCGGGGAATTAAAAGCAGATTTGAAAATTCCCTTTGGGGTGAATGTTTTATGGGATCCGGCAAAGTCTCTGGATCTGGCGGCTGCAACGGGAGCGAAATTTGTGCGGGAGATTTTCACAGGAGTATATGCCAGTGATTTCGGCCTGTGGAATACAAACTGCGGAGAAGTGGTGCGCCATCAGCATGCTATCGGTGCAGAAGATGTGAAATTGCTGTTCAACATTGTGCCGGAAGCGGCAAAATATATTCAGAGAGACGATATTAAACAGATTGCAAAAAGTACGGTATTTAACTGTAAGCCAGACGCCCTCTGCGTATCCGGACTGACAGCCGGAACAGCCACAGACTCTCAGGTTCTGGCAGAGGTGAAAAAGGAAGTGCCGGAAACTCTTGTATTCGCCAATACAGGTGTTAGAATTAACAATGTGGAAGAACAGTTAAGCATTGCAGACGGAGCTGTGGTAGGAACCACCTTTAAGAAGGACGGAAAATTTGAAAATGAAGCAGACGAAAAGCGCGTCAGAGAATTTATGGATGTTGTAAAGAAGTTCAGAGCTTCCTTATAAAGAAAGGGTGAGAGAATATGCAGATTCTTCCTTCCCTGGCATCTGCGGATCAGATGCATCTGGGAGAAGCCATCCGGGCGTTAAAAGGCTGTCCCTGTCTGCATTTTGATATTGAAGACGGCAACTTTGTACCAAATATCACATTTGGCATGAAAACCATCCGGGCAGCAGCCAGGATATGGGAGGGCCGGATGGACGCCCATCTGATGGTGACAAACCCGGCAGATTATCTGGACTTTCTTGCCGAAGCAGGATTCTGTGCGGCGGCCTTTCACTGGGAATCCACAGGGTATCCCCTGTATCTGATTCACCGTATTCATCAATTGGGGATGAAGGCAGGCATTGCTTTAAATCCGCGCACCTCTGCCAGAGAGATCCTTCCCTATAAAAATCGGATTGACTACGTTCTGGTTATGACTTCTGAGCCCGACGGGGAAGGGGATCTTTTTCAGGCAGAGATGCTGGATAAAATAAAGACACTGGCGGAGTGCTCCGGGGGACGATACCAGATTCTGGCGGACGGCGGCATCGGGGAAAAAGAATTTTATGCGGTGAAAGAGGCGGGCGCTTCTGGAGTTGTGATGGGACGGACAGTTTTTCAGTCGGAAGATCCGCTGTCTGTAATTCATAAATTTAAATAGAACGGGGGCTGGGTTATGGCATTGATAGATTCTATCAGAAAAGAAACCTGCTATGTGGGGGTTGAAGGCGCAACGGATCAGGAAGTGCTGGAAATTCTGTCGGACAGATTATTTGAGCTTGGAATTGTAAAAGAAGACTTTAAAGAAAATGTGATTCTGCGGGAGCAGAAATTTTCCACCGGGCTGCCTCTGGAAGGATATAAGGCAGCGATTCCACACACCGATGCGTGCTATGTGAATGAAACCTGCATCTGTGTGGCAGTCTTAAAAAATCCGGTGGACTTCCGGGTAATGGGAAACCCGGACGGAGAGAAGGTGGCGGTACACCTGGTTCTCATGCTGGCCATAAAGGAGCAGCATGCGCAGTTGGATGTATTAAAAGAATTAATTAATTTAGTGGTACAAAAGGAAGAAATGATAGAGAAAATCATTCAGGCGAAAGACGGAGAAGCGGTTTACCGGATTCTGTGCAGCAACCTGAAAAAAACAGAGGAATAAAAAAGAGGAAGTGCGGACTGGCTGCACTTCCTTTTTATATCCCTTATTTCCGACGCTTCTTTCTGCGGGAAATCAGTTTTATTATCATCACCAGAAGACCCAGAAGGATTAAAACTCCCAGGACGGCAATGATTTTCATATAAGTGGAACGGGAGGCCTGCCGGGCCGCTGCCACTGCTTCGGTGTTTGCCTGTTCCTGCTCCTTCTGTTCCTGAAGCTTTTGTTCTTCCTGCAGTTTCTGCTCTTTCAGATCACTGATAACCTGAGCGCTTCCCTTGGGTACCAGCATATAGCTGTCTCCCTCCAGGGTGAGTTTTTCGTAATTTTCATAGCCGTATTCAAATAATTTTTTGGTATCCAGCACAATCTTGGCTCCGTCTCCTTTAAAGACTGTGGCGATGAACAAAAGGCCGTCTTTTTCGGCAAAGGTGACCAGAGTACTCTGAGAGGCGTCGGTGTAACCGGTTTTCCCTCCGATGGCGTATTCATAATAATATTCAGTTCCCGGAAACAGAATGGCATGGTGGTTCTTAAAGGTCCTGGGAGCAGGATTTACGTTGGTGGCAGGGAGGGTGTATTCCTGGGTGTGGATAATCTCCCGGAATAAGTCGTGTTTGATAGCCTCCTGAGAGATTAAAGCCATATCGTGGGCGGTGGTGTAATGATTGTTGTCAGGCAGGCCGTTGGGGTTATTGAAATGGGTTCCGGTACAGCCCAGTTCTTCTGCCCGCTGATTCATCTGATCCACGAAAGCCGCTTCGGATCCGGCTATGTATTCAGCTACCTGCGCGGAGACCTCATTGGCGGACTGAAGCATAATCAGATAGAGACACTGCTCGATGGTAATCACTTCCCCAAGCTGCATTCCCGCATTGGTGCTTCCGTAGTTTACATCCCGGATACCGGTTTCTGTAAAAGTGACCTGTTCGTCCAGGGAACAGTTCTCCATTACCAGCAGGGCTGTCATAATCTTAGTAGTGCTGGCAGGAATAATCTGTTTATCCATTTCTTTATCATAAATAATTGTTCCGGTTCCCGCTTCCATCAGGCAGGCAGTCTCTTCTGAAATAGAAGGCTGTGCGGCAGCCTCGGGAAGAAGTCCCAGACTTTCGGCTTCATTCAGCAGCGCCTGGGTATCGCCGTTATTGGAAGCGGCGGTTTCTGCCGCAGTTTCTGTCTGAGGGATGGGGGTGGCAGTCTGGCTCGCTGCTCCTGCTGAGACAGCAGTGGAAACAGAGAGAATAAGAGAAACTGCCAGGGCTGTCCATTTGTTTTTCATAGAATTTTCTCCTTTATTTTTCAGGTTTGCTTCATTATAGTATGTTTTTCGGCAATACGCAACTGGTAAAAACAGAACAAATGTTTGCAAAAGGCAGATAATTATAGTATACTCGAACTGACAGATACGGCTGTGTATTTGTCTGAGAAAGAAAGGGAATACTAGATAGAAAGATAGAAAAGAGGTATACTATGCCGGCACAGAAAGTACAAAAGCAGTTTATTAAAATCAGAGGGGCCAATGAAAACAATCTGAAACATCTGGATGTGGATATTCCCAGGAATGAACTGGTAGTATTGACCGGACTGAGCGGTTCAGGGAAGAGTTCCCTGGCATTTGATACCATATATGCAGAAGGGCAGAGGAGATATATGGAGTCACTCTCCTCCTACGCCCGTCAGTTTCTGGGACAGATGGAAAAACCGGATGTGGAAAGCATTGAAGGACTCTCCCCCGCCATTTCCATTGATCAGAAATCTACCAACCGAAATCCCCGTTCGACCGTGGGAACTGTGACCGAAATATATGATTACTTCCGTCTGCTGTATGCCAGAATCGGAATTCCCCACTGCCCGGTATGTAAAAGGGAAATCAGCAGGCAGACGGTGGATCAGATGGTGGATCAGATTATGACCCTGCCTGAGCGGACCAGAATTCAGCTTCTGGCTCCGGTGGTCCGGGGAAGGAAGGGAACCCATGTCAAATTATTTGAACGGGCCAGGAAAAGCGGCTATGTGAGAGTCCTTGTGGACGGAAACATGTATGAGCTGTCAGAAGAAATCAAACTGGATAAAAACATCAAACATAATATCGAAATTGTGGTAGACCGTCTTGTGGTAAAACCGGGGATTGAGAAACGACTGACGGATTCCATTGAAAACGTGCTGGAACTGTCGGACGGCCTTTTAATGGTGGATAAAATGGACGGAACCGCCATGAATTTCAGCCAGAGTTTTTCCTGTCCGGACTGCGGGATCAGTGTGGATGAAATTGAACCCAGAAGTTTTTCCTTTAATAATCCGTTTGGGGCCTGCCCGGAATGTGCCGGACTGGGATATAAGATGGAGTTTGATCCGTCTCTGATGATTCCCGATGAGAGTTTAAGCATCAGTCAGGGGGCAATCACCGTTCTGGGATGGCAGTCCTGTACAGATAAGGGAAGCTATACCAGAGCCATTCTGGACGCTCTGGCAGAAGAATATCACTTCAGCCTGGATACGCCCTTTGAAGAATATCCGAAAAAAATACGGGACATTCTTCTCTACGGAACCAATGGAAAATCGGTGAAAGTTTATTACCGGGGGCAGCGGGGAGAAGGCATCTATGACGTGGCCTTTGAAGGGCTGATTAAGAACGTGGAACGCCGTTACCGGGAGACCGGATCGGACACTACCAAACAGGAATACGAAACTTTTATGCGGATTACTCCCTGTCATGTCTGCCACGGACAGCGTCTGAAAAAAGAAGCCCTGGCTGTAACTGTGGGAGACAGTAACATTTATGAAGTAACCTCCCTGTCTGTGGATAAGCTGAAAGAATGGCTGGAGAACCTGGAACTGACCAGACAGCAGGAACTGATCGGGGAGCAGGTTTTAAAGGAAATCCGGGCCAGGGTAGGATTTCTCTCCGATGTGGGGCTGAATTATCTGACCCTGTCCAGAGCAACCGGAACCCTCTCGGGAGGAGAAGCCCAGCGAATCCGTCTGGCGACTCAGATTGGATCCGGCCTGGTAGGAGTGGCCTATATTTTAGACGAGCCCAGTATTGGTCTTCATCAGAGAGACAATGACAAACTTCTGAAAACACTGATGCATTTAAGAGACTTGGGAAATTCCCTGATTGTGGTGGAACATGATGAAGATACCATGCGGGCGGCAGACTGCATCGTAGATATTGGGCCGGGAGCGGGAGAACACGGAGGAGAACTTGTAGCCATCGGAACGGCGGAAGAACTTATGAAGAATAAGAATTCCGTAACCGGCGCATACTTAAGTGGTAGAAGGAAAATACCCGTACCGGAAGAACGGAAACAGCCCACCGGATTTTTAAAGATTGTACAGGCAGCGGAAAACAATCTGAAAAATGTGGACGTTTCCATTCCCCTTGGGGTAATGACCTGTGTAACCGGAGTTTCCGGTTCCGGAAAGAGCTCCCTGGTCAATGAAGTTCTGTATAAGCGGCTGGCCAAAGAGCTGAACCGGGCCAGAACCATTCCGGGAAAACATAAGAAGATTCTGGGAATGGAGCAGCTTGATAAGGTAATTAACATTGACCAGTCTCCAATCGGGAGAACACCCCGATCCAATCCGGCCACCTATACGGGTGTCTTTGATCAGATCCGGGATCTCTTTGCCTCTACGGCTGACGCCAAGGCCAAAGGCTATAAGAAAGGCCGCTTCAGCTTCAACGTAAAGGGCGGCCGGTGCGAGGCATGCAGCGGAGACGGTATTATTAAAATAGAGATGCATTTTCTGCCGGATGTATACGTACCCTGTGAAGTCTGCCGGGGAAAACGCTATAACAGAGAGACTCTGGAAGTGAAATATAAAGGGAAGAGCATTTATGACGTGCTGGATATGACCGTAGAGGAGGCGCTGGATTTCTTTGATGCCATACCTTCTATAAAACGGAAAATTCAGACCTTATATGATGTGGGTCTCTCCTACATCCGTCTGGGACAGCCTTCGACTACCCTCTCCGGAGGCGAGGCCCAGAGGATTAAGCTAGCTACGGAACTGAGCAAACGCAGTACAGGAAAGACCATCTATATTCTGGATGAACCAACGACCGGTCTGCACTTTGCAGATGTGCATAAGCTAATCGAAATCCTGAAACGTCTGTCTGAGGGCGGGAATACCGTTGTGGTCATCGAACATAATCTGGATGTCATTAAGACGGCGGATTATATTATTGACATCGGTCCGGAAGGCGGCGACGGAGGCGGTCAGGTGATTGCTGTGGGAACCCCGGAGGAAGTGGCCCAAAACCCGGTTTCCTATACAGGAAAATATGTGGCCAGGTATCTGCAGACAGAGTAAGCTGAAATTTTCGGTTGGGGGGTTCCATTTTCAGAAGTTTTGTATATAATTATCTATATTGGAAAATGTGAGTGAATCTGAGAAAGAAAGGGGACAAGTATGCCGGCAAGTGATATTGGAATTGACCTGGGCACCTGCAGCTGCCTGGTGTATTCTACAGGAAAAGGCATCGTATTAAAAGAACCCTCTGTGGTTGCTTATGATAAAGATACCGAAAAAATTAAAGCAATCGGCGAAGAAGCCAGGCAGATGATAGGAAGAACCCCCGGGAACATAGAAGCGATCCGCCCGATCCGCCAGGGAGTTATTACGGATTATACAGTAACTGAGAAAATGCTGAAATATTTTATATCGAAAGCCATGGGAAGAAGAGCTTTCCGTAAGCCGAGAATCAGCATCTGCATCCCAAGCGGCGTGACAGAAGTGGAGAAGAAGGCGGTGGAAGAAGCTACTTACCAGGCCGGGGCAAGGGAAGTGTTTCTTATTGAAGAGCCCATTGCGGCGGCTATCGGCGCCGGCATTGACATTACCAAGCCCTATGGCAACCTGATCGTAGACATCGGCGGCGGAACCACCGACGTGGCCGTGATTTCACTGGCCGGGATTGTGGTATCCAGCTCACTGAAAGTGGCAGGAGACAATTTCGATCAGGCGATTATGCGGTATGTGAGGAAGAATCACAATCTGTTTATCGGTGAACAGACAGCAGAAGATATTAAAATTAAAATCGGAACGGCCTGCGAACAGGCGAAGACGGCAACCATGGAAGTGAAGGGACGAAATGTAATCACAGGACTTCCCAGGATTGCCACTCTGACATCAGAGGAAATCAGAGAAGGACTAAAAGAAGAAGTCGGTCAGATTGTGGATACGGTCCACGGAGTACTGGAGAAAACACCGCCGGAACTGGCTGCGGATATTGTAGACCGGGGAATCATTCTCACCGGAGGCGGTTCCCTGCTCCAGGGAATGGAGACACTGATCGAAGAAAAAACAGGAATTCACACACTGACTGCCGAGAATCCCATGATGGTAGTGGCGGAAGGTACGGGCATGTATGCCCAGGTGATTTCAGAGATGAAATAAACCAGAATATGGCTGACGGACGGAAGGAATTTCCGGCCGGACAGCCTTTTTTCTATAAAAGATTCCACAGGAAAGAGGCATTGGGATAAGGATGAGCGATACAGTAACGGGATACATTGATCATATCATTTTTCGGAATCAGGACAATGGTTACACCGTTTTGGTTTTAAAAAGTGAAGAGATAGAAGAACTGACCTGTGTGGGGACCTTTGAATACATTTCCCAGGGAGAATGGATAGAAGCCCGGGGACATTATACGGAGCATCCCATGTACGGACAGCAGTTCCAGATCGAATCTTATAAAGAAAAAGCTCCGGAGGACGCCCTGGCTATGGAGCGGTATCTGGGAAGCGGAGCAATTAAGGGAATCGGGCCGGCTCTGGCAGCCAGGATTGTAAAAAAATTCAAAGAAGATACTCTGAGGATTGTACGGGAAGAACCGGAGCGGCTGGCAGAAATTAAGGGGATCAGTATGCGTATGGCCAGAGAGATTTCCCAGCAGGTGGCAGAGAAGGAAGACCTGCAAAAGGCCATGATCTTCCTGCAGCAGTATGGGATCTCTCTGAATCTGGGAGTGAAAATCTACCAGAAATACGGGAACGGACTTTATCATGTGCTGGAAGAAAACCCCTATCGTCTGGCAGAAGACATAACGGGAGTGGGCTTTAAAATTGCAGATGAAATCGCCTCGAAAATCGGCATCCATACAGATTCCGACTACCGGATACGAAGCGGAATTCTCTATGTTTTCGTACAGGCAGTGGGAGAGGGCCATACCTATCTTCCAAAAGAAGAGCTTCTTCTAAGAGCATCCCGGCTTTTGGGGGTGGAGGCTTCCTTTATGGAAAAGCATCTGATGGATTTGGCTATGGATCGTAAAATTATACTGAAAGAAAGAGAAGAACAGGTAATTGTCTATGCCAGCCAGTACTATTATCTGGAATTGAATACGGCCCGAATGCTAAACGAGTTAAACGTCCGCTGTCAGACCGACGAGGCCATGGCCATACGGAGACTGGAAGCTATTGAGAAAAATAACCGGATTGAGCTGGATGAGCGGCAGAAAGAGGCGGTATTAAAGGCGGCGGAATACGGATTGTTTATTCTGACGGGTGGACCGGGAACCGGAAAGACCACAACCATTAATACCATTATCCGTTTCTTTGAATCGGAAGGGATGGAAATCCGGCTGGCAGCTCCTACGGGACGGGCGGCCAAGCGAATGACGGAAGCTACCGGCTATGAAGCCCAGACCATTCACCGGCTTCTGGAACTGAGTCAGGGAGGAGAGAATTCCGAACAGATGGGATATTTTGAGAGAAATGAGGATCATCCTCTGGAGGCGGATGTGATTATTATTGATGAGATGTCCATGGTGGATATTCATCTGATGCACGCCCTGTTAAATGCCATCTGCGCCGGAACCCGCCTGATTCTGGTGGGAGACGTGAACCAGCTTCCCAGTGTGGGACCCGGAAACGTGCTGCGGGATGTGATCCGTTCCGGGATTTTCCCGGTGGTGGAGCTCAATAAGATTTTCCGCCAGGCGTCCCAGAGCGACATTGTGGTAAATGCCCACCGGATTAACCGGGGAGAGGCGGTGCCAATACATAATAAAAGCCGGGACTTCTTCTTCTTGAAACGGTATGACGCGGATGTGATCATCCGGGTGCTGATTGCATTGATTCAGGAGAAACTGCCCCCCTACGTAGACGCGAAACCGTCGGAAATTCAGGTTCTGACTCCTATGCGAAAGGGACTTCTGGGAGTGGAGAGACTGAACCAGATTCTGCAGAGATATTTAAATCCTCCTGATAAGAAAAAGAAAGAGAAGGAAAGCGGAGACAGGATTTTCCGGCAGGGGGATAAGGTAATGCAGGTGAAGAATAATTACCAGTTAGAGTGGGAAGTCCGGGGAAAATACGGAATTCCCATAGAGAAAGGCGTGGGCGTTTTCAACGGGGACATGGGACTGATAAAGGAGATCAATGACTTTGCCGAGCTGGTTACGGTGGAATTTGAAGACGGAAGAACCGCGGAATATTCCTTTAAACAACTGGAGGAGCTGGAGCTGGCCTATGCCATTACCATACATAAATCTCAGGGCAGCGAGTATCCGGCGGTTCTTCTTCCTCTTCTGGGAGGTCCGCGGATGCTGATGAACCGGAACCTGCTGTATACGGCAGTGACCAGAGCCAGAAAATGTGTGACCGTGGTTGGAAGTGAGGAGACATTCCTGGAAATGATACGCAACAGGCAGCAGCAGAAGAGATACAGTTCTCTGGATACTTATATTCAGGAACTGGCATAAAAGAGAGTCTGATTCGGGGTGGAAAGGATGAAAGAAGATGAGAAACGGATGGGATTTATTCTACCCGCCCTGCTGTCCCCTCTGCCATCAGATACTGCAGGGACAGGAGCAGATGATCTGCGTAAAATGCCGGGCAAAACTTCGGCCCATAGGGGAACCCCGGTGCAAAAAATGCGGCAAACCTCTGGAGGACGGACAGGAGGAACTGTGCCGGGACTGCCGGATACGGCCCCACTGGTTTGAAGAAGGAAGAGGGATTTTTCTCTATGACCAAAAGATGAAAGATTCCATTATCCGCTACAAATACGGAGGAAGAAGAATTTACGGGGAATTCTATATCCGGGCGCTGGCTCTGTACGGAGAGTCCTCCATGAAATTATGGAGGCCGCAGGCGGTCTTTCCGGTCCCTATGGAGAAACGAAAGAAACGAAAGAGAGGGTTCAACCAGTCCGAGCAGCTTGCTCTGGGAATCGGCAGGCAATTCGGGATTCCTGTCTGCACAGACTGGATTCAGAAAGTGAAGAAGACCAAAAGCCAGAAAAAGTTAAATGCAGCGGAGAGAAGGCGGAATCTTCAGGAGGCTTTCCGGGGAAAACCGGGCGTCTGGAAGATAGAGAGGGCTTTAATTGTGGACGATGTATATACCACAGGGGCCACCATAGACGCAGTGGCAGGAGAATTAAAGAAACATGGAGTAAAAAAGGTTTATTTTCTGACCATTTGCACAGGCTTTGTCTAAGCCAAAAAATCCTTTTCATGGTTAGAGATCTATGTTACAATCAATCTGTATGAGTATTTGTGGTGAAAGAAGATAAGGAGTTATTTATGTTAAACACAGAGAAAGTAAAACTGATGACGAAGCTTGCCATGTATGAAAACGGAGAAGGCAAACAGTATCTGCCGGTGAGCAAATATTACAGAACAGACTACATCGGACTGGCTCTCATTAAAAATTTCTTTTTAGTGACTCTGGGATACGGTCTTATACTGCTGGCAGGGCTTGGATATTTCGCTGAATATTTAATGGAGAATATACATAAGATGAATCTGGTATCTCTGGGAGTCCGGATATTGCTCGGGTATATTGCCGTTTTAGTTCTTTACAGCATTCTTACGTATATTCAGTATGCATGGAGATACCATAAGGCGAAAAAAAGTGTAAAAGATTATTATGTACAGCTTACCCGACTAAATAAAATGTATAACAAGGAAGAGAAGAAGCTGGGCAGGAGGGGACAGAAATGACAGGATTACTGGAACTAAAACAGAAAATAAAAAACTTTTACGGTCAGTATGAGGTATATCTGCTGCCGTGTCTGAAATTTGCTTTGGCGCTTATCTATTTCTTATGGATTAACACAACCCTGGGCTTTATGGAAAAGTTAAACAGCCCCTTTGTGATCCTGGTGCTTGCGCTGATATGTTCAATCCTTCCTTCCAATGCCATTGTTTATCTGGGATTTCTTCTGATTGCAGGGCATTGTTACGGAGTGGGAATTGAAGTGGCAGGCTTTGCCCTGGTATTAATCCTGTTTCTGATGATTCTGTTTCTGCGGTTTTCCGCGAAAAATAATCTGATACTGGCATTTACACCTCTTGGTTTCGCAGCCGGAATTCCTACGGTGATTCCCATGGGCGGCGGTCTCCTTTCCAGTCCCCTGGCATGTATTCCGGCAGGCTGCGGAGCAGTTTTTTACTTCTTTGTAGAGTATGTCAGCGAGCAGGCGAAAGTGCTTCAGAATGCAGATACGGAAATGACAGAGAAGATCAAAATGCTTGCAGACGGACTGATGAAAAACCAGGAAATGTGGATTACAGTGGTGGCATTTGTGGCTGTTACCTTACTGGTGAATCTGATTCGTACCAGAGCCATTGACTATGCATGGAGAATTGCCATAGTGGCCGGAGGCGTACTGTATATCTTTCTGATGCTGGCCGGCAGTCTGTTCCTGAATACGGATACTTCTCTTCTGGGTGTTATTATTTCGTCCGTGGCGGCAATTGCAGTGGGGATTGTGCTGGAGTTCTTTGTATACGGCGGGGATTATACCAGAACAGAACGGCTGGAATATGAAGACGACGAGTACTACTACTATGTGAAGGCAGTTCCCAAGCTGACCGTTGCAACCAGTGAGAGAAATATTAAGAAGATTAACGCAGAACCCATAACAGAAGAACCGGCGCCCAGGCAGCCGGCAGATTATGTGGCACCTATGTATGCGGACGACAGAATTATTCCTCAGGAGAAAGAAGAGGACAATCCGTCTCCGGCAGAGGGACCGGTGGTTCATGAAATAGACTTTGAGAAAAAACTGGAAGAGTCTCTGAAGGATTTATAGATTCAAAAAAGAGCTGAGAAAGTAAAGCAGAAAGGAGCGCATACATGGATGTCTTAAACCAGATACTGAACGACTATCTGCCGAAAATCTCTCTTCCCAGAATTGGCTTTACAGACATTATCGAGATACTTCTGATTTCGTTTTTTATCTATCAGTTTATGTTCTGGATTAAGAGTACACGGGCGTATGCATTGTTAAAAGGCATAGCGATTGTGCTTCTGTTTATTCTGCTGGCATATATATTCAGGATGAATACGATTTTGTGGATCGGGAAGAATCTGGCGACCATTGCCATTACTGCGGTATTAGTTATTTTCCAGCCGGAGCTGAGAAAAGCGCTGGAACAATTAGGGCAGAAAAATATTATGGCAAGTCTGATTCCTTTCGACAGCGGTAAAACAGAAGGGGAGGAAAGGTTTACCGATAAAACCATTAATGAAATTGTAAGGGCATGTTTTGATATGGGCGAGGTAAAGACCGGAGCCTTAATCGTAATCGAGCAGAATGTGGTTTTGAATGAATACGAGAGAACCGGAATTAATATTGATTCTGTGATTACCAGTCAGTTATTAATTAATATTTTTGAACATAACACCCCCCTTCACGACGGGGCGGTGATTATACGCGGAAACCGCATTGTGGCGGCTACCTGTTATCTTCCTCTGTCGGACAATATGGCTTTAAGCAAACAGCTTGGAACCAGACACCGGGCAGGAGTCGGCATCAGTGAAGTCAGTGATTCTCTGACCATCATTGTGTCAGAAGAAACCGGCCAGGTATCGGTAGCAGTGGAGGGGATTCTTACAAGAGATATTACGGCAGAACAGCTCCGCGGATTTTTAAGGAAGATCCAGAATAAAAAGAAAACCGTAGACAGCAGCAAATTGAAACAGCTTTGGAAGGGGAGAGTGAAACATGAAGAAGAGTGATTTGACCGCGAACCTTTCATTAAAAGTGTTTTCAGTTGTCATTGCAGTTATTATCTGGCTGTTGGTGGTTAATATTGATAATCCCATTATTACCCGTCATTTCCGGGTTCCTGTAGTAGTCCAGAACGAAGCCTATATTGAGAGCGGCGGGAAAATGTGTCTGATTCAGGAGGAGCAGGATACTACCCTGGTATCTGTTACCGGACAGAGAAAAACAGTAGAAAATCTCACTGCCGAAGATATTACAGCTACGGCAGATCTGAAGCAGATTGTGGACATGAATACAGATCCGGTTATGGTACCTATCAGCGTTTCCTGTGATCAGATAAGCAGCGGAAACTTATCGGCTTCTCCCGGAAATATGGAAATTATTATTGAAGAAATGATGACGCAGGAGTATATTATTAATGTGACTCAGGACGGACAGCCGGGAAAGGGGTACGAAATCGGTACAGTACAGGCAAACCCTGAGAAAGTGAGGATCACAGGACCCAGTTCCCTGATACAGAAAATTGATACAGTAACAGCCACTGTTAAAGTGGACGGAGCGACCTCTGATATTAATGCGACGGCCAATCTTCAGATTATTGATAAGAATCAGGAAAATCTGTCCGAGAGCCAGATGCGGTATCTGAAATATGATATTGCCAGTCCCTCTGTGAATGTGACAGTAAACCTGTGGAAGGTACGGAGCAATATAAGTATCAAAGCAGATTATACAGGAACACCGGCGGCCGGCTATAAAGTGGACGGCGTGACGATGACCCCAAGTGAAGTCAGCGTGGCAGGAAGCGATGAGGCTTTAAACAGTCTGAACCAGCAGGGGAATGTTATCTGGATACCGGCAGACTATGTAAATGTGAGTGAGAAGAGAGAAGACTTTGAGACAAAAGTAAATCTGGTGGATCTGCTGCCGGAAAACTTAAAACTCACCACAGGTACGGCGGAGACGGTGATTGTGCACGCGGATATTATGCCTGAGAACAGTCAGGAGTTTACAATTCCCACCAGGGACATCAAGATAGAAAAACTCTCAAAGGGACTGGATGCAGTATTTGAAACGGATAAGATAGACGTGCGTGTGGAGGAAAACGGCGCAAGCCTTTCTGCACTCAGCACAGACGACATTGAAGCATCCATTAATCTTTCAGATAAGGAAGAGGGAAGTTATGAAGTTCCGGTGGAAATCAAACTTCCGTCCGGCTATAAGCTGCTTACAGAGGTAAAAACAGAGATCAAGATTTCCGGAGAAGCAGATGCCGAAGAATAGGGGGAAAGGATACTATGATTAGCAGAAAAGTAGTTATCAAGAATCCCACAGGCCTTCATCTCAGGCCGGCCGGGATTTTGTGTAAAGAAGCTATGAAATATAAATCTCTGGTTACATTCACATTTGAAGGGGGTACTGCCAATGCCAAAAGCGTTTTAAGTGTTCTCGGCGCCTGTGTGAAGTGCGGAGATGAGATTGAGCTGGTATGTGAAGGGGTTGATGAAGAAACAGCAATGGAAGCGTTAGTAAAAGCGATTGAAGATGGATTGGGAGAATAATGAAGGAGGAAGAAAAGTGAAGAAAAGAGTACTGGCATTTATGCTGAGTGTATGTATCTGTGCCTGCACAGTGCTGGAAGTAGGAGCCGCTGTGATCACAGACGGCCAGACAGTGCAGGAGGAAGACAGTGTACAGACCGATAGTACAGATGAAGGTTCTCGATCAGAACAGGAACAGGAACCGGCAGATACTTCTTCAGATGAGACAGAGGATGACGAGACAGTAGATACCGACGAAGAAGAACAGGAAGATGAGGAAGAAGCTGTTCAGGAAACAGAGGAGACACAGGAGATACAGGAAGACCCGTCAAATGAATTAGTGGCCGAAGAGGAGCACATTTCCACTTTGGAGCCCCAGGCAGCCGTTTATGCAGCAAAAGCCGCAGACAGCATTGTGGTACAGGAGAAGGATGCGGTATGGGAACAGGATGCAGCAAGCGGACTTTACAAACTGAGAAGAGTTCAGCCTCAGGACGGACAGCCGGAATATTATGTACAGGAAGACGGACTGGTTACTGTGGCCTATGCCCAGGGAGCAGCAGGCTACTATTTTGATGAGAACGGAGTTCTTCAGACAGGTGAAGTAGAAGTGCCGGCCGGCACCAGAGGATTTTCCAATACAAAAGATACCTCTTACTATTTTATGCCGAATGACAGCGTGGACTATGTAGGCGGTGCCATGAAGACATCCAATCTGGGAAGACTGCAGAAGAACTTCTGGTATTATACAGGAAGCGCCTGGAGATTTTTCTGTGCCGGAGACGGAAGCTTTATGAGTGTTACCGAATACTGGAACCGGTATACCGATGGAAAACAGGACTGGATTAAAGTCAAAGACAAATACTTTATTTTCCCCAATGCAAATGGTGTGCCGAGAACCGGCGTACAGATAATTCCGGGACATAACAACCAGAGATATTATATGGAGAAAGAAAGTGATCCGGTATACGGAGCTCCCGGAAAGATGGTACAGGGAGAATGGAGACAGGTTCCGGGTGCAGAAGGAACCGTAGCTCCCCGCTGGTGGTATTTCGGAGCCTATGGTTACTGGGTAAAGAAATATGACAAACAGAGAATTCCTCAGTTAGACGGCGGAAAATACTATTATGTATTGTCTGAAACAGGATACTTGTTTAAAAATACCATGAAAGAGGCAATTTCTGCCAAAAGCACGGTAAGTAAAAAGAAATACTGGTATTTTGTAGACAGCAATTACCGTGTTGTACAGAATAAACTTTATACATATAAGGGAAAAAGATATTATATCAATGAATACGGCCACCGCGCAGAATATACAAGCGGATGGCATATGGTAAAACCTGCCGGAAACAGATTCTATAAATTCGGCGCAGGCAGTGCGGTTGTAGAAGTGAAGAACCAGTTCGCCATTGTAACCTATAATGGAAAGAAGGCCTGGTATTACTTTAACGCCAACGGAAATCATTATAAAAACCTTTGGAATGTAGGTTCCATTTCCCATTATTACTTCCTGCCAAGCGGTGTTCTGGCAAGCGGAGTGACAGAATATAACGGAAACAAATACTTCTTTAAGAAATCCAGCACCAAGAAGGTGGAAGGCGCAAGGCTGACCGGCTGGATTGGAAGTGCGGGACATTACTACTATGCAAATCCTAAGACGGCGATCCTGGCCAAAGGCTGGACAGCCATTGACGGAGCATGGCATTATTTTGATCCCAATACCTGCGCTGCCGTTTCCAATAAAGTGGTAACCAGAAACGGTGTGAAAGGATGGCTGGATTCCAAAGGAAAATTCTGTACCGGCTGGATTGTAACCAGCAACGCCAACAACCAGGTAAAATATTTCGACAGCGCCTCCGGTTCCTTTGTGAAGTCTAAGTGGAAGACCATCAATGGATTAAAGTATTACTTTGATGCCAACGGATACCGCAGAAATGATGTAAGCAATGTAATCAAAGGACCATACGCTTTACAGGTAGACAGAAAGAACGGAGTTATTACTATCTATACTTCCGACTGGAAGACGCCGGTAAAATCAGTGAGAACTTCTGTAGGAGCCGCATCTACGCCGACACCGCTGGGAGATTATCACATCTACCGGGCAGGCCGGTGGCAGTTGCTGATGGGACCGTCCTACGGACAGTATGCAAGCCATGTATCGGGCGCCGGCCAGGGTGGAATCTTCATTCATTCGGTAGCCTGCACAGCACCAAGCAGTTATGCACTGCCGGCTAATGAATTTAATAAGCTGGGCAATCCGGCATCCCACGGATGTATCCGTACCAATGTGGCAGATGCATTATGGATTTATAACAACTGTAACGGCGCTGCAATCAGCATCGTAGATAAGGCAGTAGTTGCCAATGATGCTTTAAAGGGACCACTGGGAAAACCGAAAAAGATTACCATACCAAACAGTCAGAAGTATGATCCTACGGATCCGGCAGTTTAATAAGTAAAAAGCAGGCGTGTTCTAAAACAGTTCCTATAAATGGCAGGAGGTTTTAGAACACGCCTTTTGTTTGGCGGAAGAAAGGAAAAAGAAAATGGAAAAATGGAAGAACTATCTTTTGCTGCATTTGAATATTCTGCTGTTTTCGTTTACAGGAGTTTTTTCAAAAGCAGCTTCCATACAGTATAATGAACACGGACTCAGAGGAGCGGGCGTCTATCTGTTTGCCGGACTGATGATTCTCAATTGCTTTATTTATGCATTGGCCTGGCAGAAGGTAATCAAGAGATTTGATTTGAATGTGGCCTATGCCAATAAGAGTGTCTATCTAATCTGGTCTCAGGTGTGGGCGGCTCTGATTTTCAGGGAGAATTTGTCCATTCGAAACATTTTGGGACTGTTGGTGGTGCTGATTGGAGTATTGGTGGTGACGAGAAATGAATAGAATGTATATGCTGTTAATGTTTGCGGGGACGTTTTTCACAGCGATTTCCCAGGTTCTTCTGAAACAGAGTGCAAACCGTTCCCATAAAAGCTGGATTTATGAATATTTAAACTGGAGAGTGATTTTATCTTACGGGATATTCTTCGGCGTCCTGTTATTGAATACCTATGCCTATACCCGGGTGGATATGAAATACGGGGCAGTAATTGATACCTTCAGTTATGTGTTTGTGATGCTGCTTTCTTTCTTTTTGCTGGGTGAGAAATTTACCAGAAGAAAGGTGATAGGAAATCTGATTATTATCGGAGGAGTACTTCTGTATACCCTCTGAATAAAAAGGCCGTTTGCCAGAGCCGGAAAAATTTTGGTCTCTGGTAAACGGCTTTTATGTATGGTATCAGCTCCAGCTCTCCTGATAAAAAGAATAGAGGGTCTGAATGACGTATTCCTGATCTTCCCGTTTCAGTCCGTAGTAAAGAGGCAGACGCAAAAGACGGGAGCTCTCCCTGGTAGTATAGACGTCTTCCCCGTGGAAACGTCCGAACCGCTGACCTGCCGGGGCGTTGTGAAGAGGGATGTAGTGGAAAACGGCCAGAACTCCGTGCTCCTTGAAATAGGTGAGAAGCCGGTTGCGAACCGTTTCATTTTCCGCTTTCAGGTAATACATATGGGCGTTGTGTTCTGCATAAGGAGGAATGTACGGCTGAACGATATATCCTTTTTCCGCCAGGGGGCGCAGGGCCTCATGGTAGAAATTCCAACTCTCCATCCGGTTGTTCTGAATCTTGTCCGCCTGTTCTAACTGGGCCCAGAGATAGGCGGCATTCAGATCGCTGGGAAGGTAGGAAGAACCGTAATCCACCCAGGTATATTTATCAATCTGTCCCCGGAAGAATTTGCTTCGGTTGGTTCCCTTTTCCCGGATAATCTCTGCCTGTTCTCTCCATTTCTCGTCCTGGAATAAAAAGGCGCCGCCTTCGCCCATGGTGAGGTTTTTCGTTTCGTGAAAACTAAGACAGCCGAAATCACCGATGGTTCCCAGGGAACGGCCTTTATAATAAGCGTCAAAGCCCTGGGCGGCATCTTCAATAACCAGAAGATTTCTTGCTTTGGCAATGTCTGTAATGGTATCCATTTCACAGGAGACGCCGGCATAGTGAACCGGAACAATGGCCCTGGTTCTGGCAGTGACTGCGTCTTCAATCAGGCGTTCATCCAGATTCATGGTTTCCGGACGGATGTCTACAAACACAATATTTGCACCCCGCTGAACAAAAGCGTCTGCTGTGGATACAAAGGTATAGGAAGGCATAATTCCTTCATCGCCTTCTTTCACCTGAGTCAGCAGAGCCGACATTTCCAGCGCATGTGTGCAGGATGTGGTAAGAAGGGAATAATTCACATGAAAATGAGAATTGATCCATTCGCTGCATCTGTGTGTAAACGCTCCGTCACCGCATATCTTCTGGTTCTGAATCGCTTCTTTTATATATTTTTCTTCTGTTCCCACATAGGGAGGTACGTTAAAATCAATCATATGGCAATTATAGTATAGTCTTTTAGAAATGTAAAGATTGTTTCAAAAGATCAGAAAGAGGTTGATTTTTTTGATAGACCGTGTTTTAATGGAGATGAAAATTAATGGAAAATTAAAAAAAATGTAATATCTGGAAAACGGGAGTTGAAATTATGAAAAATGAGAGGATTTGGAAACGGTGTCTGATGGGCATTTTGGCTGTGGGAAGCGCAGTGGCGCTGTCTGCATCTGTGTATGCCATGGGCGGTCAGACAGAGGCAGAACGGGCACAGCAGAGCCGGGACGCCGTGGCAGAAGAAGAACTGACAGCAGAAAACTCGATGGATACAAGAGCCCTGTCTCCCAACCGTTGGGCAAAAATAGACGGAAAATGCTACAACGGCAGCGGACAGGTGATTCCCGGAGCCATAACAAGGGGAATTGATGTCTCTTTCTGGCAGGGAGAGATTGACTGGGACGCTGTGGCCGGCGACAATGTGGACTTTGCCTTCATCCGGGCAGGCGGATATGGCGGCACCACCTATGATTCTCAGTATGTAAACAATATGAAGGGAGCCAATGCAGCCGGTCTTCCGGTGGGCGTTTATTACTACAGCACAGCCAATACCACAGAGCAGGCCCTGGCAGACGCCCAGTGGGTCATTGAGAAAATGCGGGGATATAAAGTTTCCTATCCGGTAGTTGTGGATATGGAAGACGGATCCCTTACTTCTCTTTCCCCTACGCTTTTATCTGAGCTGGCAAAGACTTTTTGTGATGAAATTGAAAAAGCCGGATACTATCCCATGATTTACTGCAACACGAACTGGTATAAGAATTATCTGGTTCCCAGTATTATCAGCGGGATCGATGTATGGATTGCCAGCTATGGGGATAAAATCATGGCCCCTTCAGGAAACTATTACACCATCTGGCAGGCCACAGACGGAGACGGCGGAGGAACGATGAATCCTACTATGGGATTGATTGACGGCATTGATCCTTATAATAATGTGGACATCGATTTCGGCTTTACGGATTATACAAAGATCATTGTTCCGAGGACTGCGCCTGTTTCTACCTACGAACCGACTGTGGATCCTTCCAAAAAGAACGGGTTTGTTACAGAAAACGGGTACAAATACTATTACCAGAACGGGGTCAAGGTAAAGGGAAAATGGGTCAAAGATAACGGAAAGTACTACTACTTTACCAAAAATACAGGACTGATGGTGACTTCCACCTTACTGGCCAATTCCGATAAATCGGTGATCTATTATGTGAATCGTTACGGCGAGAGGGTAACCAATCTGCTGGGAACGGTAAACGGGGATAAATACTACTTTGGAACCACGGGAAACGCAGTGCGGGGATGGAAGGGAACGAAAGGGAACTTCTATTATTTCAATCCTTCCGATGGAAAGATGGTGAAAAATAAGTTTATCACCTCCTCTCTGGGAACCAGATACGTGAAGGCTGACGGCGTAATGGTAGACACCTACGGAACCTTTGATGTGGGAAAGAATACCTATTTCGCCCTGGGGAAAAACAACGGTTATTTCATTAAGAAAGGATGGCTGCAGACCAAGGCAGGAAACTGGTATTATTTTACCCTGGGAACAGGAATTATGTTGAAGAATACCACTCTTACCAATACGGCAGGATATACGTATAAGTTTTCCGCATCAGGAAGATGTACCAATAAAATATAAACCAGACAGGGACGAGTCAGAAGAGCGGACGAAAGGGGAAAGACCTTTTCGTCCGCTTTGCCTTGAATCGCCTATATAAAAATGCTATACTATCATTAAATATGACCATTTTTGAGAAAAGGAGAAAAAACATGAGAACCTATCTTGTGACCGGAGGAGCAGGTTTTATCGGCTCTAATTATATCCATTATATGTTTGAGAAATACGGAGAAGAGATTCGGATTATCAATGTGGACAAACTGACCTACGCAGGGAATTTAGAGAATTTAAAAGACGTGGAAGGAAGGGAAAATTATACCTTCGTAAAGGCCGATATTTGCGACAGCGAAAAGATTAACCAGATATTCGCGGAAAATGACATTGACCGGGTGGTGCATTTTGCAGCAGAAAGCCATGTAGACAGAAGTATTAAGAATCCTACGGTGTTTGTGGAAACCAACGTACTGGGCACTCTGGTTATGCTTAATGCTGCCAAGGCAGCCTGGGAACTTCCCGATGGAACTTACAAAGAGGATAAGAAGTTTCTTCATGTTTCCACCGATGAAGTCTATGGTTCTCTGGAAGAAGACGGGGGATATTTCTATGAGACTACCCCGTATGCGCCTCACAGCCCCTACTCTGCAAGTAAGGCTTCTTCCGATATGCTGGTAAAGGCCTATATGGATACCTATAAATTTCCGGCCAATATTACCAACTGCAGCAACAATTACGGTCCCTATCAGTTCCCGGAGAAACTGATACCGCTGATTATCAACAATGCTCTTCACGGAAAGAAGCTTCCTGTATACGGAGACGGAAAGAATGTCAGGGACTGGCTGTATGTAATGGATCATGCCAAGGGAATCGACATGGTACAGGAGAAAGGACGCCTGTTTGAAACCTATAATATCGGAGGCCATAACGAGAAACAGAACATCCAGATCATTCATATCATTCTGGATACGCTGCAGGAGATGCTTCCCGAGGGAGATCCCAGAAAAGAACTGGTAAGCGAGAAACTGATCACTTATGTGGAAGACAGAAAAGGCCATGATCGCCGTTACGCCATTGCGCCGGATAAGATTAAAGAAGAAGTGGGCTGGTATCCGGAGACCATGTTTGAAGACGGAATCCGCCTGACCATCCAGTGGTTCTTTGAACATGAGGACTGGATGGAACATGTAACCAGCGGAGATTATCAGAAATACTACCAGGAAATGTACCAGGATAAATAGAGGAGAAAACGAGTATGAAAGGAATTATTTTAGCCGGAGGTTCCGGAACCAGATTATATCCCCTGACCAAAGCCATCAGCAAACAGATTATGCCGGTGTACGACAAACCGATGATTTATTATCCTCTTTCTACGCTGATGCTGTCGGGAATCCGGGAAATTTTAATCATTTCCACCAGAAGAGACCTGCCTGTTTTCCAGGAACTGTTCGGAACAGGAGAGCAGCTTGGCCTGTCCATGTCCTATGCGGTACAGGAGACTCCAAGGGGGCTGGCGGACGCCTTTCTGGTAGGAGAAGAATTTATCGGCAATGACAATGTGGCACTTGTACTGGGAGATAATATTTTCTATGGACAGAGTTTCTCCCGGGTTTTGCTTCAGGCAGCTTCCAGAGAAAGCGGGGCTACCATCTTCGGATACTATGTGCGGGATCCCAGAGAGTACGGTGTGGTGGAATTTGATGAAAACGGTAAAGCATTATCCATAGAAGAGAAGCCGGAACATCCCAAATCCAATTATGCCGTTCCGGGACTCTATTTCTATGACAACGATGTGGTTGAAATTGCAAAACAGGTGAAACCTTCCGCCAGAGGCGAGATTGAGATTACCAGCGTCAATAACGAATATTTAAGAAGGGGCACTCTGCATGTGGAGACTCTGGGACGGGGATTTGCCTGGCTGGATACGGGAAATCATGATTCTCTGCTGGATGCGGCAGACTATGTGGCCGCCATTCAGAAACGGCAGGGACTTTACGTCTCCTGTATTGAAGAGATTGCTTATAAACGAGGCTTCATTACCAGAGAACAGCTGGTAGAGCTTGCCCAGCCTCTTTTAAAGACGGCCTACGGCCAGTATCTGATAGAGGTATCTGAGGGATTGTAGAATACAAATAAAGAGAGGAAGAAAAAAATGGGTAAAATTACAGTAACACAGTGTGGAGAAATTGAAGGACTTAAAGTAATTGAACCTGCCGTATTCGGCGATGAACGCGGATATTTTATGGAAACCTATAATTATAATGATTATAAAGCGGCAGGTATTGATATGGAGTTCGTCCAGGACAACCAGTCCAGTTCTAAAAAGGGAGTTCTCAGGGGCCTTCATTTCCAGATTCAGTATCCACAGGACAAACTGGTGCGTGTGGTCAGCGGGGAAGTTTTTGACGTGGCCGTGGATCTGCGTCCCGGTTCCGCGACCTACGGGCAGTGGTATGGCGTGGTGCTTTCAGCGGAGAATAAGAAACAGTTCTTTATTCCCAAGAATTTTGCCCATGGATTTTTAGTGCTGTCCGATTACGCAGAGTTTGCGTATAAGTGCACAGATTTTTACCATCCTAACGATGAGGGCGGAATTGCATGGAACGATCCGGATCTTGCTGTCAAATGGCCCATTTTGGAAGGAATGGAACTGATCCTTTCAGAAAAAGATAAGAAATGGGGAAGTTTCCGGGAATTTTCGAAACGATAGGATGGGTGTAATTCATGTTGAAGAAACTATTTTCTTTGCCTGCGGAGGTGTACCAAAACCGCAGACTGGTATTAAAGTTGGCAAAAAACGACTTTAAAACAAAATACGCAGGCTCTTATCTGGGAATTGTATGGGCTTTTATCCAGCCCATCGTCACAATTCTGGTTTACTGGTTTGTATTTTCAGTGGGCTTTCGGGCGGATACCGGAAATCTGGGAATTCCCTTCGTGCTGTATCTGGTGGCAGGAATTGTGCCCTGGTTCTTCTTTCAGGATGCGCTGAACGGGGGCACCAATGCCCTTTTGGAATACAATTACCTGGTCAAAAAAGTAGTGTTTAAAATCAGTGTTCTTCCCATTGTAAAAATCGTATCCGCCGCATTTGTACATGTGTTTTTTGTTGCGTTTATTATTCTTCTTTATATATTTTACGGACGCTTTCCGGATTTCTACTACCTGCAGCTTGTGTACTATTCCGGCTGTCTGTTTGTACTTGTACTGGGACTGTGTTATATGACCTGTTCGGTGGTGGTGTTTTTCCGGGATTTAACCCAGATCATCAATATTGCCCTTCAGGTAGGGATCTGGCTGACGCCCATTATGTGGGTATCAGAAAATGTTCTGGGACCGGATTCCCTGCTGGGAAAGATACTGAAGCTGAACCCGATTTATTATGTGGTATCCGGGTATCGGGATGCGTTTATATTTAAAGAATGGTTTTGGGAACATCCCTGGTGGACCCTTTATTTCTGGGTCTTTACAGCCGTGTGTTTCCTGTTTGGCGGATGGGTGTTTAAGAGACTGAAAATCCATTTTGCCGATGTATTATAAGATTAATAGAAAGGATTTTTTTCGTGGGCAAAAAAGTCATTCAGGTTCGGAATTTAGATAAAATGTATAAGCTCTATGAGAAACCTTCTGACCGACTGAAGGAATCTCTGGGGCTTACCAGAAAAAAGTGTTATCGTGAACATTATGCGCTCCATGACATTAATTTTGAAGTGGAGCAGGGGGAAACGGTAGGTATTATCGGAACCAACGGTTCCGGTAAATCCACAATTTTGAAAATTATCACCGGCGTGTTAAATCCCACGGCGGGAGAAGTGGTGGTGGATGGAAGAATTTCAGCTCTTCTGGAGCTGGGAGCAGGATTCAACCCCGAATATTCCGGGCTGGAGAATGTATATTTAAACGGCACCATGATTGGATTTTCCAAAGAGGAGATCGAACAGCGTCTGGATGATATTTTAAGTTTTGCAGATATTGGGGACTTTATCCATCAGCCGGTAAAGATGTATTCCAGCGGTATGTTTGTACGGCTGGCTTTTGCCGTTGCCATTAATATTGAACCGGAAATTCTCATTGTAGACGAGGCCCTGTCTGTGGGCGATGTGTTCTTCCAGGCCAAATGTTATCATAAATTTGAAGAATTTAAGAAACAGGGAAAAACAATTTTATTCGTAAGCCATGATTTAAGCAGCGTTTCCAAATACTGTGACCGGGTAATTCTGCTGAACAAAGGCCAAAAGCTGGATGAAGGAGAACCGAAAGAGATGGTAGACCTCTACAAACAGCTTCTGGTGAAGCAGGATCCGGTGAAACAGGGAACCCAAGGGGCAGAGGCAGAGGTGCAGGCCCAGTCCCAGACTCAGACCGGAAGCTGGCAGAGCAGTTTCCAGACCAATCCCAATACCCTGGAATACGGGGAAAAACAGGCGGAGATTGTAGATTTTGTGGTGGAGGACGCAAGGGGCCGGTATACGAATACCATTGAGAAAGGTGAACGGTTTAAAATTAAAATGAAAATTCATTTTAATGAAGACATTCAGGAGCCGATTATGGCCTTTACTTTTAAAAATATCCGGGGAACGGAAATTACCGGAACCAATACCATGTATGAAAAAGCAGTCGTACCCCATCCTGAGGCCGGGAAAGAATGTATTGTGACCTTTCAGCAGAAAATGGATCTGCAGGGAGGGGAGTACCTCCTTTCCTTCGGCTGTACCGGGTATAAAGAAGGAGAGTTCCGGGTATTTCACAGACTGTATGACGCCTGCAATGTGACAGTAATATCTGCAAAGAATACGGTAGGATTCTATGATATGAACTCTAAAGTCACCATAGAACAGGAAGGGGAATAAGATGGAGAGGGAAACGATAGGAAAGGTGTCTCTGGATTATACGTATTATCCGGGGAAAGATTTATACAGCGATGGGCCTGTGGAGGAAGAACTATTAAAAATTGCCCAAACCTGTACGGAAGAGCAGTTGAATCAGGTGATTGCAGAACGAAAAAGCTGGCCGGTTCTGTACCACTTTTCTCATATCCGGCAGAACATCGTAAACTGGCTGCCCATCACAAAAGAAGATTCCATTCTGGAAATCGGTTCCGGATGCGGGGCCATTACAGGCGCTCTGGCTGAGAAAGGAAAAGACGTTACCTGCATAGAGCTTTCCAGAAAGCGCAGCCTGATTAATGCCAATCGAAATAAAGAGTATGGAAATATCGAAATTCTGGTGGGGAATTTCCAGGACATTGAAAAAAATCTTCCGGAAACCTACGACTACATTACTTTAATCGGAGTGTTTGAATACTCGGAAGGGTATATAGGAGGGGAAAATCCCTATACAGAGATGCTGACCCGCATCTCCAGGCATCTGGCGCCGGGGGGCAAACTGGTGATTGCCATTGAAAATCAGTTAGGTTTAAAATACTGGGCAGGATGCACGGAAGATCATGTGGGAAAATATTTTGAGGGACTGGAGGGGTATCCGCAGACGGAAGGTGTGAAGACTTTTTCCAGGAAAGCATTAAAAGACTTAATTGAAAGTGCGGGAAACTTCCGCACAGAATTTTATTATCCCTATCCGGATTATAAATTTCCGATGATTCTGTTTTCCGATGATTATCTTCCAAAGAAAGGAGATCTGAGCCAGAATTTCAGTAATTTCGACAGAATGAGAATTCAGTTGTTCGATGAGCCCAGAGTATACGATACGCTGACGGAGAGCGGACTGTTTCCCGAGTTTTCCAATTCGTTTCTGGTTCTGGTGGAGAGAGTGTAGCTATGGCAAAGGTGATATATGCAAAATATTCCAATGAACGAAGCCGGAAATTCTGTATTCGCACAGAAATTTTAGAAGAGCAGGATAAGACCCGGTATGTGCGGAAGCTGCCTGCAAATCCGCAGGCCAGAGAGCACGTAAGCAATTTATATAAATGGTACGAGCTGTTTTCCAGTGAAAAAGGCCAGAGCGCTGTTGTCTACAATAAATGTCAGAAGCAGAAAGAAGCCGTCTGCCTGGAATATGTGGAGGCCCCCAGTCTGGAGACGGTTCTGGATTCCTGCCTGGAAAATGCAGAAGTGGATAAGGCGGCGGAGCTGTTCCGGAAATATCTGCGGATCATACAGGAATTATATGAAAAGGTTCCTTTTGTAAAAACTCCCCGTTTTCAGGAAGTGTTCGGCGATGCCAGGCTGCCGGAAGGATTAAAGTGCGCACTGGTTACCAATATTGATACAGTCTGTGGAAACATTGTTCTGACCGAACCGGCCACCATTATTGATTATGAATGGACCTTTGATTTTCCGGTTCCGGCAGGTTATGTAATTTACCGGATGATTCATTATTACATTGACTGCCGCAATATCCGCAGTGTGTTAAAAAGTTATAATCTGTATGAGGAGTTTCAGATTACCCCGGAGCTTCAGAATACGTATAAAAAGATGGAAAAAGCCTTCCAGGCATATATTACGGGAAAGCATGTGCCTATGCGGGAAATGTTCCGGTCCATCACTCCCGGAGTGGGAAAAATGGACTTTCTTAAGGAAGAACGGCTGCAGGTGTATTATTCATTCGGGGAAACTTACTGCGAAGAAAATACCCTGAACTACCCTATTAAGGAAAATAAAGTTGCGGTAACTGTGGTTCTTCCGGAAAACGTACGGAAAATCCGACTGGATCCGGGCGATAAGGCATGTGCGGTAAAAATCAGAACACTGATGTTTAAAGGAAAGAAAAAACAGCCGGACTTTCAGGTTCCGGAAGGAACAACCCTTGGCGGCTGGATTTACATCGGAAAAGACGATCCGAATATTGACGGAATACAGGTTCCCAAAGGCTGCACACAGTTAAGGGTGGAAATGGAAATTCATCCCTTTAACGGGGAATGTATTCGTGAACTGGTGCGTGATACCAGGAAACTGGAAGAACAGAACCGGCGTCAGAAACGGCTGATCGAAGACATGCAGAATACGAAAGTATGGAAGTTATATCAGAGTTATCGTAAGAAAGTGGAAAAAAGATAGGAGGATTTGTATGGAACAGCAGGTTTGCGAAATACGCAGGGAGAGGTTTCATCTCCTGGAACCGGATGTGTATCTTTTGCAGGGAACCATACCGGAAGGAAGCGAAGTTACCGCATATCTGGATGAAGTCAGAATTGAGGCAGATACAGAAGACTGGGTTGCTGAGAGCGCGCTGGAAAGATTCCGGGAGGATGAGCTTTTAAATGGAAGAAAAGTTACGGTTTCCGTGCGGTTTCCATCGAACCTGGAAGAATATAAAGAGCTGAAAGTTTACGTTTCAGACCAGGAAGAGAAGGTTCTGTGGTTTTGCATTAAAGTAAAAGAACTGCTGAAAAGAAAAGACAGACCCCAGTATTATGTGGATGAAGAAGCCATTGACTTAAAAAACAAAACCTGCCGTCTGCGGGGATGGGCTGCATCGGCCAGTCATGTCTCCATTAAAATCTTTGACGAAAAGAAACAGCCCATAGACTGCGAAATCCAGAGAAACAGCCGGGTGGATGTGGTTCAGGTATACAAAGAGTGCCAGGTGGAAGAAAAATGCGGCTTCTATACAGAAGTGAAAAATATCCAGGGGAAAATGCTCTATCTGGTTTTCTGGACGCCCCAGGGAAAGGCTATTCATCCCATCGATTTAAGACGTTCTGTTATCCTGAAAAACCAGTGGGCCAAGTATCAGCGTAAAGGTGTGGACTACTGGCACAGATACGGCGTCCGGGGACTGATTTCCAGAAGCTATAATAAGCTGAAAGAAATAAGGAATAAACCGGAAGAATATGGAAAATGGCTGAAGAAACATCTTCCCACCCAGGAAGAGTTAAAGAAACAAAGAAGCACTACCTTTTTGAAAAAGCCCCGGATCAGTATTGTAGTTCCCCTCTATAAAACAAAGAAAGAGTATCTGGAACAACTGATTGCATCGGTTCAGGATCAGACGTATACCAACTGGGAGCTGTGTCTGTCCGACGGAAGCGGAGCAGATTCCCCCATTGCAGATCTGCTGGCAGATTATGCGGCAAAGGATAAGAGAATCAAGGTGATTTCTCACAGGGAGCCTCAGCATATCTCCGCCAATACCAACGCAGCCATTAAAGCTGCCACAGGAGACTTTATTGCCTTTGCAGATCATGACGATGTGCTGACGCCCAACGCCCTTTATGAATGTGTAAAGGCGTATAATAAAAACCCGAAAATCCAGGTGTTCTATTCAGACGAAGACAAGATGACCATGGACGGAAATAAATTCTTCCAGCCTCATTTTAAACCGGATTTCAACATCGATCTTCTCTGTACGGTAAACTATATCTGCCATTTGTTTGTGGTAAATAAAGAAATTATCGGGAAAGTGGGAATGCTGCGTCAGGAATTTGACGGCGCTCAGGATTATGATTTCATTTTCCGCTGCATCGAGGCTACCAGGCAGATTTACCACGTTCCTAAGATCCTTTACCACTGGAGATGCCATGAGGACTCCACGGCAGAAAATCCGGAAAGCAAGATTTATGCTTTCGAGGCAGGACAGAAAGCGGTGCAGGCTCATTATGACAGAATCGGCGTGAAAGCAGAAGTGAGCAAAGGCGAATTCCTGGGACTGTACAGAACCCGTTTTCTGCGGCAGTATGATCCGCTGATTTCCATTTTGATTCCCAATAAGGATCACATTGAAGATTTGAAGCGGTGCATTGACTCTCTGGAGAGTAAGTCCACCTATAAAAACTATGAGTATATTATTATCGAAAACAACAGCGAGGAAGAGGAGACATTTGCTTATTATAAAGAGCTGGAAGCAGAAAATGAAAAAGTGCATGTAGTTTACTGGGACGGCCCATTCAACTATTCAGCTATCAATAACTTCGGAGAGACCTATGCAAAGGGAGAATATCTCCTCCTGCTGAATAATGATACGGAGTTTATTAATGAAGACTGTCTGGAGGAACTGCTGGGTTACTGTATGCGCCGGGATGTGGGAGCCGTGGGAGCCCGTCTGTACTACGATGACGATACCATTCAGCATGCGGGTGTGGTTCTGGGATTCGGCGGAATTGCAGGACATTGTTTCGTTCAGCAGCCCAGAGGATTTACCGGTTATTGTCACAGAATTATCTGTGCCCAGGATTACAGTGCGGTAACAGCCGCCTGCATGATGGTAAAAAGAGAAGTCTTTCATGAAGTGGGCGGATTCAGTGAAGATCTGGCAGTTGCCTTTAATGATGTGGATTTATGCATGAAGATTACAGCGGCAGGGTATCTGGTTGTTTATAATCCCTATGCAGAGCTGTACCACTACGAATCCAAATCCAGAGGGCTGGAGGATACTCCGGAGAAAATCGCAAGATTTAATAAGGAAATTGCAACCCTGGAGAAACACTGGCCGAGAATCTTCAAAGATCCGGACCCCTATTATAATCCCAATCTGACACTGGAGAGTCAGGATTTTTCATTAAAGAAGTTATAGGAGGTAGAAAACATGCGTGTGTTAGTAACCGGAGTAAAGGGCCAGTTAGGCCATGATGTGATGAATGAACTTGCAAAGCGCGGTTATGAAGGAATCGGCGTGGATGTGGAAGAGATGGATATTACGGACGCAGAAGCGGTGGAAAAAGTCATGCGAAAGGCAAACGCAGATAAAGTAGTACACTGCGCTGCCTGGACAGCCGTGGATGCGGCGGAAGATCAGGAAGAGATCTGCAGGAAAGTCAATGCACAGGGAACGGAAAACATTGCCCGAATGTGCAAAGAGCTGGATTTGCCTATGATTTATTTAAGTACTGATTATGTATTTGACGGGGAAGGGACAAGACCCTGGGAACCGGACGATGAACGCCACCCCCTGAATGTATACGGACAGACCAAATACGAAGGAGAGCTGGCAGTAGAAAAGTATCTGGACAAGTATTACATTGTGCGGATTGCCTGGGTGTTTGGTTTAAACGGCAAGAACTTCATTAAGACCATGCTGAATCTGGCAAAAACACATGATACCCTTACGGTAGTGGACGATCAGACAGGGTCTCCTACCTATACCTATGACCTGGCAAGACTGCTGGTGGATATGCTGGAGACAGATAAATACGGCCGTTACCATGCCACTAACGAGGGACTTTGCACCTGGTATGAGTTTGCGCAGGAGATTTTCCGGCAGGCCGGTGTGGATGTAAAGGTAGTTCCCGTATCCAGCGAGAAATTTGCAGCTAAGGCGAAACGTCCTCACAACAGCAGGATGAATAAAGAAAAACTCAGCCAGATGGGATTTGAACGTCTGCCCGCCTGGCAGGACGCCCTGCAGAGATACTTAAAAGAGATTCAGGAATAAGGATAAGAAATGAAAAAGGTAAAGCAACAGGAACTTTTATTTATTTTGGGAATCGGTTTGTTTGCTCTGCTCTGGGCAGTGGTTCAGCCCTTTAATTCTTCGCCGGATGAAAAAATGCGGTACGAGGTGGCGGAGTATATGTATCGGTACGGACGGATTCCTCATGGCGGTGATCCACAGCTGCGTAATGTAAACTGGGGAATTTCTTACGCATTTTCCCCGGTTTTATCGTATATGTTTTCGGCAGTGTGTATGAAGATTACATCCCTGTTTGCAGATACAAAGGAGGCGTTGGTGATAGCGGCCAGAATCCCCAATGTTTTATTTACGGCGGGAACGGCGGCCTTTACCCTGCAGATAGGAAAGAGAATGCTTTCTGAGAAAGGCAGATGGCTGTTTGCGGCTCTGGTTACGTTACTTCCGGGCTTTCTGTTTCTGGGGTCTTATACCAATACAGATGCCATTGCTATTTTTTCCACTGCCTGGATCTTCTATAGCTGGGTTTGTTATCTGAAGGAAGGATGGAGCTGGAAGAACTGCATTTTACTGGCTGCGGGGATGTCGGTCTGCTTTCTGTCGTACTATAATGCCTACGGATGGATTCTGACCAGTTTTCTCTTTTTTACAGCAACCATTTTTCTGTGTTCCAGAGAGGCCATAGGAAAGCGTTTAAAATTCTGGCTTTCCAGAGGCTCTGTGATAGCCGCGATTGTGGCTGTGCTGGCCGGATGGTGGTTTATCCGCAACGGGATCATTTATGACGGCGACTTCCTTGGAAGGAAGACATCGGCTCTCTATGGAGAACTGTATGCCAGAGAAGACCTAAAACCTTCTGTGAAGGCTACGCCGCAGAAACTGGGCTGGAGCCTTAAGGATATGTTTCTTTATGTGGAACCGGGGTGGGGACACAACTGGGTGATTACGGTTCTGGTAAGTTTTATAGGAACCTTTGGTTATATGAAGATTTTTATGCCTTACTGGTTAAGCAAGATATACTTTTTCTACTTTGTCATCGGATTTTTCTCAATGGCGCTGGCTCTTCGGGAATTTCGCTGGAGAGAGCGCTATCAATGGAAGGCAAATAAGAGAGAGAAAGGAAGAGAGATTTCTGTACAGGAAGAGCATAAAGCAGTAAAAACGGTATGGAACAAGGTGGGATTTTTCCACACGGGATTGTTTTTAAACCTGGTTATTCCTGTGATTCTGCTGATTTCCTATGCTTATTCCAGTGATTTGCAGGCCCAGGGACGTTATCTTATGCCTGCGCTTCTGCCCCTGATGTATTTTGTAACCCGGGGCTATGAGGCTCTATTGGAAAAACTGGTGAGAAACGAGACAGGACGCAGAGTTTTCTATGGAATCAGCATCGGATTTCTCCTTGTCTCAGCCATAGGGACTTATGCTTTCGTATTTCTGCCCAATTACATATAAAAAAGCGATTCAGAAAACCGCGTTTTCTGAATCGCTTTTTTATATGCTTTATTACCCCGCTCAGGACTTTGCAACTTTCCGAATCAGGAAAATAAGAAGTCCGAATAAGAGAACGCCTGCAGCGGCAATCCCTGCATAAGGAAGGGGAGACTTATCGCTGCTGTACTGTCTGGCTTCTTCCAGTGCCTGCTCATGATCCGAGGCGGAGAAACCGGGGGAATCGTTCATTTCATCCAGAACAGCAGTTCCCACCGGTACGTTTTCGTACAGATACTGGCAGGAAACCGTTCCGTCATCCAGAGGCGTTTCCTGAGAGGTGAGCGCATCTGCAGTAACGCCTGCAGGTACGAAAACGGTTCCGCCGGAAACAGTGGAAAGGCTGTCTGATACAGACAGGGGCTGGAAGTTCTCAAAGCCGTAATTGAATAAGGCGGCCGCATCTGCAGAGTCTGAAGCGTCGGCAGACAAGACGCAGATTAAGGTGGTTCCGTCTTTTTCAGCGGCTCCGGCCAGGATGGCTTTGGCGCTGTATTTTCCTCCCAGGCTTCCCTCATAAGGGGCAGAACCGGAGACAGGAAGCAGGGGATAATTATTGGTAAGCTGTCTTTCAGCAGAAACGTTAGTTGCCGGGATGGTATAAGCTGTTGCAGAAGCCATAGTACGGAAGGTTTCGTTCTGGAAGGCGGCTCTTAATATCAGAGCCATATCGTGAGGTGTGGTATGCTGACTCCCATCCGAAATTCCGGTGGGATTGGTAAATACCGTATCGGTACAGCCCAGCTCCTGGGCCTTTGCATTCATCATCTCCACGAAAGGTTCCACGGTTCCGCCGCCGATATGGGCTGCCGCCTGAACTGCAGAGTCATTGGCAGAGGCAAGCATGACGGCATACAGACACTGCTCCAGGGTAAACACTTCTCCGTTCTGGCTGCCGATATTGATATTGGCAGAAGCCACCTGATTGACGCCCAGTTCGTTGATGGTGATTTGATCCTCCAGTTGTCCGTTTTCCAGAGCGACCAGGGTGGTCATAATTTTAACGGCTCCGGAAGGATCGATCTGGCCGTCTGCATTTTTGGCATATACAACGGTTCCTGTGGAACTCTCCATCAGGATGCCGGCCCCGGCTGCGTTCTCCGGAGCAGCGGGCCATCCGGCAGCAGAAGAAGGATCTGTGGTTTCTGCCGAAACAGGGACAAAGAGGCAGAGAAGAAGACAGATTCCCATAAGACTGCTTAAAAAGATTTTCCTATTCATTTCCAGGTCCTCCAATAACATGTGTTCTTAAAAAGATTTTGCAATATTATATCATAGGATCTCCTTCCTTGCAAAATATATAAGTTAATGATAAAATAAAAAATATTGTAAAATAGCAGGGTTTCAGTACATGGACACTGCTGAAAATCGGTGAATGGGGAACGAAAACAGATGAGGAAAAAGACAGACGCATCTTCCGCGAAAATTCAGTGGGGGAAGATGTTTAAGAAATTATCGCCTTATACCATTCAGAAAGGGTTTCGTTATTTAAAGCACTATGGACCGAAAGAGTTCTGGGTACGCCTTCACGAACGCTTTGAACAGGAAGAAATTCCTTACGGGCCCTGGTATGAAGAGTCGCTTCCGTCCGGGGAAGAATTAGCCAGACAGAGGGAACGGGCTGCCAGATGGGATACTTTAGTAAGTGTGGTAGTTCCCGCTTACCGTACGCCCGGACTTTTCCTGCGCCAGATGATGGATTCCATGATACAGCAGACGTATCCCAACTGGGAGCTCTGCATTGCCAACGGAAGTCCGGAGGATCAGGAAATGCAGGAAATACTCAGGGAATACGCGGCCAAAGACAGCCGGATACGCTATCAGAATCTCAGGGAAAACCTGGGAATCGCCCAAAATACCAACGCGGCTTTTGCCATGGCGAAAGGAGAATTTATCGGGCTTTTGGATCACGATGACCTGTTAGCCAGCGATGCCCTGTATGAAATTGTGAAAGCGCTGAAAGAGCATCCACAGGCGGATGCGGTCTATACAGATGAAGATAAGGTGACTACAGATTTACAGGAGCACTTTCAGCCCCATTTTAAACCGGATTTTAATCTGGATTTGCTGCGTTCCAATAATTATATCTGTCATTTTTTCACAGTCCGCAGAAGCGTTGTGGAAAAGGCGGGAGGATTCCGGAAGGAATTTGACGGTGCACAGGACTACGATTTTGTCTTCCGCTGTGTGGAGAATTCCCGGGAGGTACTTCATGTTCCCCGGATTTTATATCACTGGAGAACCCATAAAGCGTCTACAGCAGACAATCCGGCCAGTAAGATGTATGCGTTTGAAGCGGGAAAACGGGCGATAGAGGCGCATCTGCAAAGACAGGGAGTCAGAGGGCTGGTCAGCCATACAAAGGATCTGGGCTTTTACCGGGTGCAGTATCCGGTAAAGGAGGAACCGCTGATTTCCATTATCATACCCAACAAGGATGAAAAGGAAAGTCTGAAAGCCTGCCTGGAATCCATATGGGAGAAGTCTACCTATAAAAACTATGAAATTCTCATCGTAGAAAACAACAGCCAAACGTCAGAGATTTTCCAGTATTATGAAGAACTGAAAGAACAGAAAAAGGCGAAGATTCTGTACTGGAAACAGGGATTTAATTATGCGGCAATTAATAATTTTGCTGTAAAAGAGGCAAAAGGACAATACTATCTGTTTCTGAATAATGATATTACCGTGATTGCTTCCAACTGGATGGAAGAGATGCTTGGGAACTGCCAGAGAGAAGAAGTGGGGGCAGTAGGAGCAAAACTTTATTATCCCGATAATACCATTCAGCATGCCGGCTGCATTGTGGGACTTGGAGGCATAGCCGGTCATTTATTTATCAATATGCCGCGAAACCGTACAGGGTATCTTCATAAAGCGTCTATTCAGCAGGATCTCAGCGCTGTGACGGCGGCCTGTATCATGGTGAAGAAAGAAGCCTTTGAAAAAGCAGGTGGATTTACTGAGGAGCTGGCTGTGGCCTTTAATGATGTGGATTTATGTCTGAAAATCAGAAAGAACGGATATTTGATTGTTTATAACCCTGCTGTGGAAATGTACCATATGGAGTCGAAAACCAGAGGAGCGGAAGACAGTAAGGAAAAGGTCAGACGTTTTCAGAAAGAAATCGAGTATATGCGGTGTCATTGGATAGAGATCCTGAAAAACGGGGATCCCTGTTATAATAAAAATTTGTCATTGACGAAATGGAACTATTCCCTTCGTCCCCATAGAAAGTAGAGGAAAACCATGAGGGAAGAAGTATCAATTGTAATTCCGAATTTTAATGGAAGGAAATATCTGGAGGGATGTCTGAAAAGTCTGGACAGGCAAAAGATGAAACAGTTTGAGGTGATCTTAGTGGACAACGGATCCACTGACGGAAGCAGTCAGTGGGCGCTGGCTCAGTATCCCCAGATTAAAATTATACAGTTTTCAGAAAACACAGGATTCTGCAAAGCAGTAAACGAGGGAATCAAAGCTGCGGAAACACCGTATGTGCTCCTGCTGAATAATGATATGGAAGTGAAAGAGAACTTTGTTTCTGAAATGCTGGCGGCCATTAAACGCCATAAGAAAGCCTTTGCCTGCCAGGCTAAGATGGTCAGCTTCTATGACCGCTCTCTGATTGACGATGCGGGAAATTATTACTGCGCCCTGGGATGGGCTTTCGCCAGAGGGAAAGGCAGGCTGGAAAATCATTATCAGAAAGAGGAGAAAATCTTTGCCTGCTGCGGAGGGGCCTCCATTTACCGGAAAGAATTATTTGACAGGATTGGATATTTTGATGAAGAGCACTTTGCCTATCTGGAAGATCTGGACATTGGCTATCGGGCCAGGATTTTCGGCTATCAGAACTGGTTCGTGCCCCGGGCAGTGGTTTACCATATCGGAAGCGGAACCACCGGTTCCCGGTATAATCAGTTTAAGACCCGTTATTCCTCCAGAAATAATGTCTATATGCTTTACAAGAATATGCCGGCAGGACAGATTGTTCTGAATCTGCCTCTTCTGGTTCTGGGGTTCGGGATCAAGATTATGTTTTTTACGGTCAAGGGATTCGGAAAAGAGTATCTGGCCGGGATAAAAAACGGGCTGTGTCTGTGTAAAAGAGACAGAAAAGTCCCCCGAAAAAGCGGGAGAATATCTGTTTACTGTAAGATACAGTTGGAATTATGGTATAATATCCTGAGAAAACTGATGAATAATTAGAAAATATACCGGATTTTTTTCTGTTAAAAAAGAATAACTTGTTGCCTTTTGAAAGCAACTATTATATAGTAGTAATGATAAAATCAGTAGGGGTGATAAACCGTTGATTAAGGATAATCAGAAGAATTTCAATCGCCTGTGTGTACTGATTGATGGAGCGGTAATTATCATATCCTATTTAAGCGCCTGGTTTCTTCGTTTTGTGGCGCCCATATGGGAATCTACGGTTCTTACCTTATCCTTTCGGCAGTATATGCTGGCGCTTGTGTTTATTGTACCCGGCTTTTTGATTCTGTATCAGGCCTTTAATTTATACGCCCCTAAAAGAATACAGGGACGAAGACTGGAACTTGCCAATATTATCAAGTCCAATACTCTTGGCGTGCTTTTGATTATGTTTGCGCTGTATATGCTGAAGGAAAATAACTTTTCCCGAGGCCTTATTTATATTTTTGTGTTTATTAATATCAGTGCAGACTGGATTGTGCGGCTTATAATCCGCTATGTCCTCAGAGATATGCGAAAGAGAGGACTGAATCAGAAACAGATCCTGCTGGTGGGATACAGCCGCGCGGCGGAAGAATTTATTGACAGGGTACTGGCAAATCCGCAGTGGGGATATGTGATTCGGGGAATACTGGATGATAACATTCCATCCGGGACAGAATATAAAGGAATTAAAGTTATCGGAAGAATTGCAAATCTGATGATTATTCTTCCTGCGAACCGTCTGGATGAGATAGCGATTACGCTGGGATTAAGCGAATACTATCGTCTGGAAGAGATTGTTGCCCTTTGTGAGAAATCAGGAGTGCATACAAAATTTATTCCTGATTATAATAACATTATTCCTACGAAACCTTACACAGAAGATATACTGGGATTACCGGTAATTAACATCCGGTATGTGCCCCTTTCCAATAATTTCCAGGCGGCTCTGAAACGTCTGATGGATATTGTTGGTTCCATCTGCGCGATCATTCTGTTTTCTCCTGTGATGCTGACAGCATCCATTCTGGTGAAGGCCACTTCCAAAGGACCGCTGATTTATAAGCAGGAACGGGTAGGACTTCATAATAAAACCTTCCGGATGTATAAGTTCCGCTCTATGGAGATCCAAAAAGAAAGCGAAGAAAAGAAAGCCTGGACGGTGAAAAACGATCCCAGGGTGACGAAAATAGGAAAGATTATGAGGCGGACAAGTATTGATGAGCTTCCGCAGCTTTTCAATATTTTAAAAGGAGATATGAGTCTTGTGGGTCCGAGACCGGAAAGACCTTTTTTCGTGGAGAAATTCCGAGAGGAAATTCCCAGATATATGGTGAAACATCAGGTTCGTCCCGGTCTGACCGGATGGGCGCAGATAAACGGGTATCGCGGCGATACCTCTATCCGTAAGCGTATCGAATGCGACTTATATTATATCGAGAACTGGTCCATTGGATTGGACATTAAAATACTTTTTTTGACCGTATTCAAAGGATTTGTAAACAAAAATGCTTATTAGATAAGGGGAAAACATAATGGCTAAGAAAAAACACGGAAAAGGAAGAAAAGTCCTGTTTGCAGTAGAAATCATTATACTGATTCTGTTTATCGGTTGTCTGGTTGCATATGGGCAGATTAATTCCAAGCTGAATAAAATCCAGACCCAGGAACTGGATTTAAACAAAGTACAAATGAACAACGTGGATTCTTCTCTGTCCGGATATTTGAATATTGCACTCTTTGCAATTGACTCCCGGGGAGAAGGTTCTGATTATTCGGCAGAGAACAGCGACACCATTATTGTGGCCAGCATTAATAACGACACCAAACAGGTGAAACTGACCTCCGTATACAGGGACACTCTGTTGGATGTGGGAGAGGGCTCCTACCAGAAAGCCAATGCCGCCTATGCTTACGGCGGACCGGAGCAGGCGCTGTCCATGCTGAATACCAACCTGGATTTGCAGCTTACAGAGTATGCCACTGTGGACTTTAACGCACTGGCTACCACGATTGACCTGCTGGGAGGACTGGATGTCCCCTTATCATATGCAGAAATCGTATTTATGAACGACTATTGTATTGAAACCTCGGAAGTAACGGGGAAAGATTACACACCCATAGAACTTCCTGCAGAGAAACCGGAGGATGAGGACGCTGATCTGGGTACTTATCATCTTAACGGCGTACAGGCCACCTCCTATTGCCGCATCCGTTATACGGCCGGTCTGGATTTCAAACGTTCGGAACGTCAGCGTGAGATCATTCAGATGATGGTAGCGAAAGCAAAGAAATCAAGTCTTTCCACCTTGTTCAGTATCATGGATCAGGTTTTCCCCATGATTCAGACCTCTCTGGACAAACAGGAAATTGTAAGTATGATTCCCAATATGCTTTCTTATGAAATCGGAGAAACGGCAGGTTTCCCCTTTGATCATTATGAAATGCAGGTGTCCCAGAAAGGTGATGTGGTTGTCCCGGTAACACTGGAAAGCAATGTACAGCAGCTTCATGAGTTCTTATTTGATGACAGCAGTTATACGCCTTCTGTGGAAGTACAGGATAAGAGCAGCCAGATTACTTCTATTACCGGATTGGGAATTGAGTCTGTCTGGCAGATACCGGGGTATGCGGACAAAGTAGCCCAACAGCAGGAACAGACCCAACAGACGGAAACAACGGGAACACAATAAAGATCACAGGCAGGCCTGCATCAGCAGGTCTGCCTTTTCCATGTAACAGGAAATTCCGTAGGATTTTCTGTTACATAAAAATCGCTCCGCTGTGGATGCGACCAGAAAAGACGAAAGGAAAAAGGAAATGAAAGCAGCGACTGCAGATATTCTGATTCCGGCCTATCATCCGGGAGCTGAGATGGAAGAGCTTCTGAAACGGCTGAAGAAACAGACATATCCCATTGAACGGATTTATATTATAAATACAGATGAAAAGGGCTGGAATCCCAGGTGGCAGGAAATAGATTCCCGCATTCTTGTGACCCATATTTCAAAAAAGGAGTTTGACCATGGGGGAACCAGAAAAATGGCGGCCGAAAAATCAGAAGCAGACTATATGATTTTTATGACTCAGGATGCAATGCCTGCGGATACCCGTCTGGTGGAACACCTGATAAAGGCCTTTGAACAGCCGGGGGTAAAAGCCGCATATGCAAGACAGCTCCCCAGGGAAGACTGCCGCCTTGCAGAGCGATATACCCGTTCTTTTAATTATCCGGCAAAAAGCTTCTGCAAAGGGAAGGAAGATCTTCCCCGTCTGGGAATCAAGACCTACTTCTGCTCCAATGTCTGTGCCGCTTATGAGAAGAAGGCATATCAGGAGCTGGGCGGATTTATTGACAGAGCGATTTTTAATGAAGACATGATTTTTGCGGGGACTTTAATTCAGAAGGGCTATCAGGTGGCTTACGTATCGGAGGCCAGAGTGATTCATTCTCACAACTATAACTGTATGCAGCAGTACCGCCGGAACTTTGATTTAGGCGTATCTCAGAAGGAACATCCGGAAATTTTTGAGGGAATCCGTTCAGAGGGAGAGGGAATGCGTCTGGTACTTTCTACGGTTAAGTACTTAATCCGAAAAGGAAAACCTTATCTGGTGCCGGGAGTTTTTCTGCAGAGTGTCTTTAAATACCTGGGCTATTTTTGCGGCAGACATTATGAAAACCTGCCGGGAAAATTTTTGCTCTGGAGCACCATGAATAAGGAATACTGGAAGAAGTAAAATTGTGTCCTGGTTTCACTTATTTTTAAAAAAATCATCACATTTTAAACACAATTGGCTGATAGACTAAAGTCATCGTAAAGAGAATGAAATGATTTGAGATAGATGGTCTGAAGGAGGAAAAGTTATGAGTGACGAATTTAACAGAAACAGCCAGGAGAGCAGTTCGGGGAAGACAGGAGGTACTTCCGGGGAAACCTTCTCCAATACCGGAAGCAACGGATTTGTGATGCGCCCCGCATCAGAGAAAAAGGAAACAGCCGGCCAGACCCCTTCATCGGAGACACAGGGAGCCGGACAACAGAAGCCATACAGTTATGGAAATCAGAGCCAGCGTTATTCCCAGACGTCGGGAAACTCTCAGTATACCGGACAGCAGCAGAACGGACAGAGTTCGTCAGCGGGAAACAAATATTCCCATTATCAGGTACATCAGAACTGGCCCGGCAGTCAGATGAGTCCGTCCAAACCGGCGCCCAAGAAGAAAAAGAAATCAGGCATCGGCAGTAAATTCGGGATTACCGTGGCTCTCGCCCTGGTATTCGGTCTGGTTGCAGGTGTGGTTTTCCAGGGAGTGAATCTGGTAAGCGAAAGACTCATGGGTGATAACAGGAAAAGCGAAGTCCGGATCGAAAGCACAGAAACTTACGAAAACGATTCCGAAGGCTCTTCCGATTCCCAGGAAGCAAACGCCAGCACCGTTTCTTCCGGCGGCTATTCGGTAGCTCAGGTAGCGGACAATGCCCTGCCTTCTGTTGTAGCCATTACTTCCGTAAGCGTTCAGCAGATACCGGATTTCTTCGGATTCGGAGGTCAGGAATATGAGGGGACAAACGCAGGTTCCGGTATTATCGTGGGCGAAAATGACGATGAACTTTTAATTGCAACTAATAATCACGTAATAGAAGGTGCGAATACCCTGAGTGTATGTTTCTTAAATGAAAATGCAGACGCCGGGGGAACAGATACAGAGAGCGCAGAGAGCACGGCTGCTTCTGTGGATTCTGAGGGAAGTGTTGATACGGAAAACGCTGTGTCTGCAAAAGTAAAAGGTACAGATGAAAAGAACGATCTGGCAGTTGTTGCAGTACAGAAAAGTGATATTCCTGATGATATTTACAGCCAGATTAAAATTGCATCCCTGGGAGATTCCGGCAGTCTTAAGGTTGGAGAACAGGTAGTGGCTATCGGGAATGCTCTGGGATACGGTCAGTCCGTAACTTCCGGCTATGTGAGCGCCTTAGACCGTCAGATTAGTGTGGATGATGAGAACATCAGCGGAACGTTTATTCAGACAGACGCGGCCATTAACCCCGGAAACAGCGGTGGAGCCTTATTAAATATGAAAGGGGAAGTTATCGGAATCAATTCAGCCAAACTGGCAGACAGTACGATAGAAGGAATGGGATATGCAATTCCGATTTCGAGAGCTCTTCCTATCCTGGAAGATCTGATGAGCCGGGAAACAAGAGATAAAGTAGATGGAAACAATGCAGCTTACATGGGTGTTGTAGTAGCAGATTTAACAGAAGAGGCCACACAGATGTACAGTATGCCCGAGGGAGCTTTTGTTATCAGCGTAACGGAAGGCGGAGCCGCAGACAAAGCGGGAATCCGCAAGGGAGATATTATTACTACTTTTGACGGTCAGTCTGTAAGCGGCAAAGAAGATCTGGTGGATAAACTCAGCTACTATAAATCAGGTGAGACTGTGGAAGTAACGGCACAGAGAACCGATAACGGAGAATATAAAGAGCAGACATTTGAAGTGACTCTGGATTCCAAATCCGATCAGGAGGAGGACAGTTCCCTGCAGCAGCAGGCAGAGAAATCCGCTCTGTTTGAATAAAGGTCATAATAGCGAAAGAGAATGCCATGGTTGAAAGGCATTCTCTTTTGTAATGGGAGAAACTGTCTTCTGCGCTGTAAACAGGCTATTTTAGAAAAAGTTTATTTTATATCTGGAAAGTTCATGCTATAATTAGCGGTAGTAGAAATTAGCAGGAGGATCAGGGATTATGTCAGAGAAACATGAAAATGAAGAGCAATTGGAAAACGTTTCCCAGGAAAATGAACAGAAAAACGAAGATTATGAGGAAGTATGTTTTCTCTGCCGCCGTCCGGAAAGTATAGCGGGAAAGATGATAGAACTTCCCAATAATATACATATTTGTACTGACTGTATGCAGAAAAGTTTTGATACCATGAATAATGGGAATATAAATTATATGGACTTAATGAACAACATGCCCAATATCAGCATGATTGATTTAAGCAGTCTTCAGGGACAGATTCCCCAGAACCAGAAAGTAAAGAAAAAAGCCAGGAAAGAGGAAGAAAAGCCGGAGTTTCAGTTAGAGGATATTCCGGCGCCTCATAAAATCAAGGCAAGTCTGGATGAGTATGTGATAGGACAGGAACATGCGAAAAAGGTAATGTCCGTAGCAGTCTATAATCACTATAAACGGGTGGCTACAGATACCATGGATGAGATTGAGATTGAGAAGTCCAATATGCTGATGATTGGACCTACCGGAAGCGGCAAGACGTATCTGGTGAAAACACTGGCCAGACTGTTAAATGTACCCCTGGCTATTGCAGACGCCACGTCTCTGACGGAGGCAGGGTATATCGGGGACGATATTGAAAGCGTACTTTCCAAGTTACTGGCGGCCGCCGATAATGATGTGGAGAAAGCAGAACGGGGGATTGTCTTTATTGATGAAATTGACAAAATAGCCAAGAAAAAAAACACCAATCAGAGAGATGTCAGCGGAGAGGCGGTGCAGCAGGGGCTTCTGAAACTGCTGGAAGGGGCAGAAGTGGAAGTTCCGGTGGGAGCCAACAGCAAAAATGCGATGGTACCTCTGACCACAATAAATACCAGAAATATTCTTTTTATCTGCGGCGGGGCATTTCCGGATCTGGAAAATATTATTAAAGAGCGTCTGAATAAACAGGCGTCCATTGGGTTCCAGGCAGATTTAAAGGATAAATACGACGAAGACGAACATCTGCTGGAGAAGGTGACTGTGGATGACATTCGGAATTTCGGCATGATACCGGAATTTATCGGGCGGCTTCCCATTATCTATACCCTTAACGGACTGTCGAAAGACATGCTGGTGAAGATTCTGAAAGAGCCGAAAAACGCCATCCTGAAGCAGTACCAGAAACTGCTGGCTCTGGACGAAGTAAAACTGGAGTTTGACCAGGGGGCTTTAGAAGCCATTGCGGAAAAGGCAATGGAGAAAAAGACGGGAGCCAGGGCGCTGCGTGCAATTCTGGAGGAATTCATGCTGGATATTATGTATGAAATCCCCAAAGACGACAGCATCGGCCAGGTGATTATAACAAGAGAATACATTGAAGGGACAGGAGGACCGCGGATTTTACTGCGCGGACAGGAAGTTCCTCAGATTGAGGCCGGAAATTATTAGAAAGGAGCGGTTTTATGGGCAGTGATTTTTTTGATGAATTAGGAGAAACTCTGACACGGACAGCGAAGGAGATCGGCGAACGTGCAGATTCTTTCTTTGAAGTTCAGAAGCTGAGGAATAAGATTTCCACAGAACAGAGGATGGTAAATAAGAGAAAAATGGATATTGGCACCCTGATTTTTCAGAGGTATCTCCAGGGAGAGGCTCTGGATGATGAAGTGGCAGCCCTTTGTGAGGAAATCAGCTGTCATAAAAAAACGGTCTTTGAATACCAGGAAGAAATTGCGAAAATGCGGGGAGAGAGAATCTGTCCCTGTTGCGGAGCATCCGTAGATAAAGAAGCGGCCTATTGCCCGAAATGCGGAACGCCCTGCGCTCCACAGGAAAACAAAGGAAAAGCAGAGGACGAAGCAGCAGAGGTCGCTGACTATGAATGGGAAGAAGAAACAGAGGAAGAAACAGAAGAAATCACGGAAGAAGAATCTGAAGAAAAAGACGGGGAAAACCAAAAAGAGCAGAAAGAAGAGGAGTAAACATATGGTACAGGCAGCAGTTCTTGCGGCGGTTTTCGGATTGGATACAGCCGTGAAAAATTTTATTAACAATCATAAGCTGCAGGGAAGTGAAACACGGATTCTAAAGGAAAAAGTGTTTATTCGAAATCTCCATAATCCGGATGGGATTTTCGGCATTATGAAAGGTCATAAAGAGGCAAGCCGGAAACTGTCCCTTCTGATTCTGGGAGGCGTTTTATGGGAATTTTTCCGGAACTTCTTTAAGAAAGGAAGCAGGATGACTCAGTGGGGTCTGGCTCTGGTACTTGGAGGCGGACTGTGTAATTACTGGGAGCGGGAGACCAAAGGATATGTAACGGATTATTTAAGCGTCAACGCCGGACCGGAGAAATTCAGAAAAATGGTCTTTAACCTCTCGGATGTCTGTATACTGGCGGGAGCCCTCCTCTATGCAGCAGGACAAATGAAAAGAAAGAAATAAGCGGAAAACCGGATCGCAGACTTTTTGACTGTGATCCGGTTCCTTTTATGTGATAAGTAAAGATTAGCAGGTTGCGCCCCCGGTTACATGGAGACTTGCATCGATGATTTCCTGTCTGCGTTCCAGCAGATCGTTGGAGAGTAATTGCTCCTGTACGTTTTCAAAGCCCAGCCGTTCAATGGTCTGAGAGAAACGTTCCCCGGTTTTTCCCTGTTCCCGGTATAATAAAATGGCTTTTTCGATTACATCCAGAGCCTCTTCTTCACTGGTAAATATTTTATCCAGTTCTTTTCCAATGGCAATACTCTTTCCCCAGCGTCCGCCGATATAGATTTTGTAGCCGGTGGTGCCGTCTTCCAGGGCGTCGAAGTGGCAGGTTCCGATACAACGTCCGCAGTTGTTGCAGACATCTTTGTTGATTTCCAGCAGGCCGTCCACGACTTTAGCTGCCTTCATTGGACAGGCTTTTTCCACAGAACATTTTTTACAGCCGTTGCATTCGTCTTCATCAAAATTGGGGATTCTCTGGCCGATAATGCCAATATCATTCAGGTTTGGTTTTACGCAGTTGTTCGGACATCCGCCTACTGCAATTTTAAATTTGTGAGGCAGCTTTACTTCATGGTATCCCAGGAAGAAGCGTTCGTGGATTTTTTCGGATAAGGCAAAGGTATCAATGAGGCCGTACTGGCAGGTGGTTCCTTTACAGGAAACGACCGGACGGACAATGGATCCGGTACCTCCGGTCATGAGCCCTTCCTTTGCTACAAAAGCCCGGAATTCTTCAATTTTGTCAAAGGGAATTCCCTGTACTTCTACGGTGAGGCGGGTAGTAAACGTGATATTGCCGTTTCCGAATTTCTCTGCCGCTTCGGCAATGCATTTCTGTTGTGCAGCGGTAATTTTTCCGTTTACCGTGATTAAGCGGGCGGAGAAGTTATCCGTTCCCTTATTGCTGAGAAAGCCCAGGGCTTTTACTCTTTTTTCTTCTTCTTTGCTGACTGTAAGTGTTGCCATAGATATAATCCTCCTAAAATATGTAATTTATGTGGGAGATGGAGGCATTAAGCCTCTATCTCAGTTCCGTTAAATGTGGTGCCGCCTTCCAGAACTCTGGTATTGGTATAACCCAGGGACTTCAGACGGTTCTGAGTAAGATAAGCCCGTTTTCCTTTGGCGCATACAAGGAAGAGGGGTTCCTCTTTGGAGTGTCCCGGAAATTCGCCGGTTAATGAGGTGTAGTCCAGGTATTCTGCTCCTTCCAGAGAGGGCGCAGGTGAGCAGTCAATCAGAGTATAACCTTCAGCCGCACCGGCCTGATATTCCACCGGTGTGAAAGTTTCAAATTCGCCGCTGATTTTATTAAGAAGTACGTTCAGGGTATGGGCGAATGGATGGATGGCTGTGGAAAATGGGGGAGCATAGGCAAAATCCAGATACTCCATATCAGTTAGGGCAGCGCCCAGGCTGATTCCCATAACGGCAATATCAATCATCTTATCTACCTCTCCGGATCCCATACACTGTAGGCCCAATAATTTCCGGCTGTTTCTGTCAGCAATCATTTTAACAAGAAAAGAGGAAGCGCCGGGATAGTAGTGGGCTTTGTCATCTACCACAGTGATTACGCTGACCGGATCGAATCCGGCCTCTTTTGCCGCAGCTTCTCCCAGACCGGTTCTTCCGCAGTTCAGGCCGGGAAGTTTGCATACGCCTGTTCCAAGAACGCCGGGATACTGACCGGAATGACCGTTTAAATTCTGAGCCAGCAGACGGCCTTCGATATTGGCAGAAGATCCCATGGGGGACCAGGCTGGTTTCTGAGTAATGCGATTTGTAACCATGGCACAGTCGCCCAGAGCATAAATATCGGGATCATTGGTCTGGAAAGAATCGTTGACTTTTACAGTTCCGTTGTCGTTTAATTCAATGCCAGAGTCAGCAAGAAAACCGGTATTGGGACGGATTCCAAGGGCCAGAATCAGTGCGTCGGCCTTCATGGCTTTCCGGCTGGTTTTGACTTTTTCTACTTTGGTTTCACCCAGAACCGCTTCTAAACGGGTGTTGGTAAAGGCCATGATTCCCAGGTCGGCCAGATGATTTTCTGCATATTCAGCCATCTCCGGGTCGAAAGGAGGCATAATCTGAGGAGCCATATCAATGACGGTGGTACGGATTCCCTGGCTGTGAAGATTTTCGGCTACTTCCAGACCGATGAAACCGCCGCCGGCCACAACCGCCCGCTTTATCTGTCCGGCTTCAATGGCGGCTCTGAGGGAAACGGCATCTTCAGGAGTCCTCATGGTGAAAACATTTTCCAGATGGATTCCCTCTACAGGAGGTACAACCGGGGAAGCTCCTGTGGCAATAATCAGTTTATCATAAGAATAGGTGAGAGTTTCCTGAGTGGAAAGGTTTGTGGCAGAAACAGTCTTAGACGACCGATCCACTTTTGTAACCTCGATGCTGGTTTCCACAGAAGCTCCGGTTAATTTGGAAAATTTAGCAGGAGAATTGACAATCAGCTCTTCCCGTTCTTTGATCAGCCCTCCCACATAGTAGGGAAGACCGCAGCCTGCGTAGGAAATATCCTGGCTTTTGGTCAGGATCTGTACCTGGGCAGAGGGATTTTCCCTTTTTAATTTTGCGGCAACTTTCGTTCCCGCGGCCACTCCTCCGATGATCAATACCTTCATGATGATTCCTCTTTTCTTTTGGTTTTGTTCCCAGATTCTGGGAAGTTTTTCTTTTATTATAGCACTTGTATTGTTATAGGTAAATTATTATAATATTATATGAAACATAATAAATACCTATAATGGAGGCGCCTATGACCATACGTCATTTAAGAATTTTTATAGAGGTGGCGGAAAGAGGAAAAATGAGTCTTGCCGCCCGCAGTCTTTTTATTACGCAGCCGTCTGTAAGTCAGGCCATCCGGGAGCTGGAAGAGCATTATCAGGTACTGCTGTTTGAACGTCTTTCCAAAAAGCTTTATATCACCAAAGAAGGAGAGTTTTTCTATGAATATGCCAAACAGGTAGTCACCCAGTTCGATAAGATGGAAGAGGCTATGCTGTCTAATGTCAGAGAGAAGTTAAGGATTGGGGCCACAGCTTCTGTCTGTGTGGGAGTGCTTCCTTATCTGGCCGGACAGTTCCAGGCTCTGCATCCCCGGGTGGATCTGTATTCCTTTGGAGGAAATACAGTGGAAGTGGAAAGAAAAATTAAAAATATGGAGCTGGACGCGGGAATTATTGAAGGGCAGGTGGATGAGAAGGACTTAATCAGTATCCCCATGATTGAAGACTATATGGTACTGGCGGTGGGAAAGGATCATCCCTTTGCTTCCCGGAGGACCATTCATGCCAGAGAGCTGGAAAACCAGAAATTTGCCATCCGGGAACAGGGAAGCGGAAGCCGGGCGCTGTTTGAAAATTATTTAAAACGCCACCAGATAAAAGTAAAAACCGTATTTGAAGAGAACTCTCCTACGGCCTTAATCAGCGCCGTGAAAATGAACGGATGTATGACAGTTATTTCTGTGCGGCTTGTGGAAGAGGAAGTAAGAAAAGGAGAAATTTCGGTCTTTCTCCAGGAAGAAAAAGAATGGAACCGGCATTTTTGCTTTGTGTATCATAAAGACAAGTACCGGACCTCTGCCATGAAGGAGATGGAGAAACTGGTGAGAAACTACGGAAAAGAGAAGACCCTGGAAGGAATTTTAGCCGGGCGGCTGGTCAATGACTGAAGGAAAAATGTCACAGGAAAGCGGGCATGTAACGAAAGGCTCAATCCTGTGACATTTTCGGCAGTTAAAATTTAAGAAAAATCGGGAAGCCGGATTTCCCCGTCAAATACGGTAGCAGCCGGTCCGGTCATGAAGACTGTGTCTTGCTCCTGATCCCAGAAAATCTCCAGATCGCCTCCCACCAGTTTCACAGTCACAGGCCGGGAAGGATCTGCATAGCCATTTAATACAGAGGCAACGGCAACGGCGCAGGCACCTGTACCACAGGCCAGTGTTTCCCCGGAACCGCGTTCCCAGACACGCATCTGTAATGTATGGGAATCCAGAATCTTTACAAACTCTGTGTTAATCCGGTCGGGGAAGGCAGGATGAAATTCAAATTCAGGTCCCAGTTTTTCCAGATCCAGAGACTCCACATCCGCCACATAAGTCACTGCGTGGGGATTTCCCATGGAGACGCCCGTAATATAGTAGTCCGTTCCATCTACGGAAATCGGCTGATGGATTACCTGTTCATTGGAAGAGACAATGGGGATCTCTTTGGCAGCCAGAATGGGAGTTCCCATATTTACCCGTACCTGGGAAACCTTACCGTCAGAGACCGTCAGATCCAGTTCTTTGATTCCGCTTTTCGTATCCACGGTGATATGAGTCTTATTTACAATGCCGTAATCATAGGCATATTTGGCCACACAGCGGATTCCGTTTCCGCACATAGAACCCTGGGATCCGTCCAGATTGTACATCTCCATTTCGCAGTCTGCCACAGAAGAGGGCTTGATGAGAATCAGACCGTCGGATCCGATTCCGAAATGGCGGTCGCTGACAAACCTGGCTGTTTCAGAGGGATTCTCCACCGTTTCCTGAAAACAGTTTACATATACGTAGTCATTTCCGATTCCATGCATTTTCGTAAATTTCATATTGAGAAGTTCCTTTCTGATTAATTCTTACCGGCCGCTGAGAAGTTCTGCAATCCCGGGAAACGGTTCCAGGCTTCTCTTTAAAATACCGGAAACATAGGCGATTACAATACCGTAGTTGGTAATCGGTACATTCTGATCCAGGGAACACTGAATCCGGTATTTCATCTCTCTTGGATTCAGCATGCACCCTCCGCAGTGGATTACCAGGCGGTAGGGGGAAAGATCTTCCGGAAATTCGGTTCCGGATACAAAGGAGAAATTCAGGTTTTTCCCGGTATAGTTCTGGATCCAGCGGGGGATTTTGACGGTTCCGATGTCATCGCATTGTCTGTGATGGGTGCAGCCTTCTGCAATCAGAACCGAATCCCCATCCTGGAGATAATCAAGAGCTGCTGCTCCGATAATGGAAGACTCCAAATCTCCTTTATACCTTGCCATAAGAATGGAAAAGGAGGTTAAAGGTACGTCTTCGGGCGTGTCTTTGTCTACCTGGGAGAACACCTGGCTATCGGTGATAACCATACGCGGCTTCACAGAAAGTCGGGAAAACAGATCCTTTAATTCAGTATCCCGTGTAACTACCGGACAGGCTCCGGCTTCCAGAATATCCCGGATGGTCTGCTGCTGAGGGAGAATCAGCCGTCCCTTGGGGGCCGCTTTATCAATGGGAACCACAAGTACAACCAGATCCAGAGGATCTAATAAATCCTGTACCAGAGGACAGTTATGGGAGTCCTCCGGCTTTAATGAGGCGATTTTCTCCTTTAACTGATGGATGTTCAGACCGGTGTGGGCACTTACCCAGATTTCCCGCTCTTTGGCCTGTGGAACCTCAGAAAGCAAATCGCTCTTGTTGTAAACCACCAGATAGGAAATCCCTTTTTGGCAGAAACGCCGGATGAGAGCCTCGTCCTCCGGAGATTTTCCGGCTGCCGCATCTACAATTAAAACGGCAATATCTGTTTTATTCAGTACCTGATAGCTCCTTTTTACACGGAGTTCACCCAGTTCCCCCTCATCGTCAATGCCGGGAGTGTCAATCAGCATTACGGGACCCAGGGGAAGCAGCTCCATGGTTTTATAAACGGGATCGGTGGTGGTTCCCTTCTGGTCAGAGACAATCGAGAGACTCTGAGAAGTGACAGCATTTATAATACTGGATTTTCCGGCATTTCTTTTTCCGAAAAAGCTGATATGCGTCCGTTCAGAGGCCGGTGTCTGATTCATACTCATACGTACCCCTCCTTTTTATGTTTCTCCTATTATAGAAAAATTTTTCATAATATGCAAGTGGCGGGGCTCTGACCTTTGTGTAGAGAAAACAAAAAAGAGATGAATAATAAGGAAATCCTGTAAATAATTATAAAATCCCAGGATTTACTTGCTTTTTGAAAAATAGATGTTAAAATTAAGTAAATAAATATGCAAGAATTTTGAATAAAAGTTGGAGGAAGAGAAATGAAGAACAGCAAAAAATTTGCAGCCCTGGCGCTGGCATGTATTATGGTTGGATCTTTCGCAGCATGTTCCGGAAGTGACGCAGCAGAAGAAAGCACGGAAAGTACAGAAACTACGGCAACTTCCGGCAGCGCAGTAGAAGAAGGCGGAGAAATTACTTCAAAAGAAGATCTGAACGGAAAGGTTATCGGCGTTCAGCTTGGTACCACGGGTGATCTGGCCGCTTCCGAAGAAGAAATCGGAGCTAAAGAAGTGAAACGTTACAATAAAGGAAACGAAGCGGTTCAGGCATTGAAGGCAGGACAGGTTGACTGTGTTATCATTGACTCCCAGCCGGCAGAGAAATTCGTGGAGAAGAACGATGATCTGAAAATCCTGGAAGAAGACTTTGTAAACGAGGAATATGCAATCTGCCTGAAAAAAGGAAATGACGAACTGTTAGAGGCTATGAACGGCGCTCTTCAGGAACTGCAGGAAGACGGCACCATCGACAGCATTATGTCCAACTACATCGGCGATAATATCGGGGAGACTCCTTATGAATCACCGGCAGATGTGGATCGTTCCAATGGAAAACTGATCATGGCTACCAATGCTGCATTCGAACCTTATGAATACCGCGAAGGCGATGAAATTGTGGGAATTGATGCGGATATTGCACAGGCTATCTGTGACAAACTGGGATATGAACTTCAGATTGACGATATGGAATTTGACTCCATTCTCCCGGCGGTACAGTCAGGAAAGGCAGATTTCGGCGCTGCCGGTATGACAGTTACAGAAGACAGAAAAGCAAGTGTTGACTTTACAGATACCTACGCCAATGCAAGCCAGGTAATGATTGTTAGAAAATAAGCAGATTATAAAGAACGAAGTAAAACAGGGCTGCTGACATTTTGCCAACAGCTCTGTTTTGCAGATGGGGGTGAAAATAAATGGATTTTTTCACAAATTTTAAAGAACAGTTCTATATGAACTTTATTAAGGATGACCGGTATCTGTGGCTGACGGACGGATTAAAGAACACGCTTATAATTACGGCTCTTGCAATTATTCTGGGGGTCATTATCGGATTTATTGTTGCGATTATCCGTTCTACCCATGAGAAAAACGGTACCTTTAAAATTGCCAACTGGATCTGCAAAGTCTATCTGACGGTAATCCGCGGAACCCCTTCCATGATTCAGTTGTTAATTATGAACTTTGTTATTCTGGCATCTGTCAGCGTGAATCCGATTCTCGTAGGAGGGCTTTCCTTCGGAATTAACTCAGGCGCTTATGTGGCCGAGATTGTCCGTTCCGGAATTATGTCCATTGATCAGGGACAGATGGAGGCAGGAAGGAGTCTGGGACTGAACTACATACAGACTATGAAACTGATTATTGTTCCCCAGGCATTTAAAAATGTACTGCCGGCTCTGGTAAATGAGCTGATTGTTTTAATTAAGGAAACATCCATCATCGGATATATCGGAACTATGGATCTGACCAAAGGAGCGATGCTGATTCAGAGCCGTACCTACAACGCCTTTTTCCCGCTGATTGCGGCTGCGCTTATCTATCTTGCCATTGTCATGATTCTGACATTCTTTATGGGAAAATTAGAGAGGAGGCTGCGTACCAGTGAGCGATAAGAACAATGTTTTAATTGAAGTACAGGGGCTGGAAAAAGCCTTTGGCGACAATTTGGTGCTGAGAGGAATTACCACAGACATCTGCCAGGGGGAAGTGGTTGTAGTAATCGGGGCTTCCGGTTCCGGAAAATCCACTTTCCTTCGTTCTCTGAATCTGCTGGAAAAACCCACAGGAGGACGAATCCTGTTTGAGGGGACAGATATTACGGATCCCAAGGTGGATATTAACCGCCACCGCCAGAAAATCGGTATGGTTTTCCAGCAGTTTAACCTGTTCCCTCATAAGACAGTAAAGGAAAACATTATGCTGGCGCCGGTGACTCTGGGACTGATGAGCAAAGAGGAAGCTGAGAAAAAAGCCGAAGAGCTTCTGGAACGTGTGGGGCTTCCTGACAAGGCAGATACGTATCCGGATATGCTTTCCGGCGGACAGAAACAGAGAATTGCCATTGCCCGTGCTCTGGCCATGAACCCGGATGTGATGCTCTTTGACGAACCTACGTCGGCGCTGGATCCGGAAATGGTAGGGGAAGTTCTGGAAATTATGAAAGAACTGGCCGAGGATGGAATGACCATGGTAGTGGTAACTCATGAAATGGGATTTGCAAGGGAAGTGGCAACCCGTGTTCTCTTTGTGGATGAAGGCGTTATTAAAGAAGAGAACGAGCCGGGAGAATTCTTTGAACATCCTCAGGATCAGAGGCTGAAAGATTTTCTCTCCAAGGTTTTATAAGGGACTTTCCCATTACAGAACAACATGGAGTACTTTCCTGTGATATAAAAAAGAATCCTGCGAGCAGGATTCTCCGCATATGCAGCAGTATCCAAATACATGAATATCTGCTGCATATTTTCTGTCATTCATTTTTGTTTTTTTCAGTTTCTTCCATATGGCATTTCGCATAGTACTGAATAATATTTTTGCGGGTAATAATACCGATGAAAGAATTCTGATCATCTGCTACGGGGACATAATTCTGATTGATTGCCCGTTCGATGAGATCTTCCATATTGGAATTTGCGCGGACGGTACGGTAATTTTGTCTTCTGGGAATGGACATAATAGGGTAGTCCTCCGCCTGTTTCATGGACTGGATTCCCAGGTTTTTCATTCCCCAGAGCAAATCTCCTTCGGAAATCGTAGCCACATACCGTCCGTCCAGGCTCAGTATGGGGATACAGGAATACTTTCTGTGCTCCATCTTTTCCAAAGCCTGGCGCAGGGTTTCATTTTCGTATATGTATGCAATTTCACTTTTGGGTGTCAGAAAAAATAAAATATTCTTCACAGTTAATTAACCTCTTTACATGATATGTTGTACATATTCATGATAGTATGCAGGAAGTGGGTTGTCAACATTTCAAATATTAAAATTTAAGAAATTCGGATTAAGAAGAAAGGATTAGAGATCATGACTTTTTTTAATCAGATGATTGCAGATTTAAATACGTTTTTGTACAGCTATATCCTGATTATTTTACTGGTTGGAACGGGAATCTATTTCACGGTAAGAACGAAATTCGTACAGATCCGGATGTTCCCGGAAGCCATTCGGGTACTTACAGAGAAGAAAAGCGATTCCGCAGGCGTCTCCTCTTTTCAGGCTCTGATGATTTCTACCGCTTCCAGAGTGGGAACCGGAAATATTGCCGGGGTTGCCACCGCTTTGGCAGCGGGAGGCGCAGGGGCGATTTTCTGGATGTGGCTTCTGGCTGTTATCGGAAGCGCCTCCGCTTTTATAGAAAGCACTCTGGCCCAGATTTATAAGGTGAAAGGCGAGAAGGAATTCCGCGGAGGCCCGGCTTACTATATTCAGTATGCCCTGGGAAAACGGTGGCTTGGAATTGTATTTTCCGTGCTGCTGATTGCCTGTTTTTCCTTCGGATTTAATGCTCTTCAGGCATTCAATGTAAGTTCTGCCATTGAATACTACATTGGACCTGAGTATTCTCAGACCTGTATCCCCGCAGTTATCGGCGCTGTTCTGGCCATTTGTACCGCTTTGGTTATTTTCGGCGGAGTTCATCGAATCGGAATCATTACTTCAGGACTGGTGCCTGTTATGGCAGTTCTTTATATTTTACTGGGAATTTATATTACAGCGATGAATATACAGGATCTTCCGGCAATTTTTTCGCTGATTTTCACAGAGGCGTTTGATATACAGTCTATTGCAGGGGGATTTGCAGGTTCCTGCGTCATGCTGGGAATTAAAAGAGGTCTGTTTTCCAATGAAGCCGGAATGGGTTCTGCTCCCAATGCAGGAGCGGCGGCAGACGTATCCCACCCTGCAAAACAGGGATTTGTACAGATGCTGTCAGTATTTATTGATACTATTTTGATTTGCACCACAACGGCTATGATGTTACTAAATTACGGAGTCATTGATCCGGAACTGACAGGAATGCCTTTCGTGCAGCAGGCCATTAAGGCAGAGGTGGGAGAATTGGGGATCCATTTTATCACCATTTCCATTTTCCTGTTTGCTTTCAGCTCCCTGGTGGGAAATTACTGCTACGCAGAATCTAACCTGAAATTTATAAAAGACGATAAGAAGCTGCTTACGGTATTTCGTATTATCTGTGTCCTTATTATTTTCTGGGGCGCCCAGGCAAGCTTTGATACCGTATGGAACCTGGCGGACGTTCTGATGGGCTTTATGGCCATTGTAAATATTATTGCAATTTTACTGCTGTCCGGGGTTGGAGTCCGCACCCTGAACGATTATGTACAGCAGAAGGCCGAAGGAAAGGATCCTCGTTTTTCTCCCGGAAAGCTGGGGATCAAAAATACCCGTTGCTGGAAAGATTAAAAGCTTTATCGTATAAAAAAGACTGCCATTTTGCGGCAGTCTTTTTTGCACAGTAAATTGGTTTATAACAGACAGATGTCATGTCTGGCGGCTTCTTCTACCATATCCTTTGGCCAGAGAGAAACATGAACTTCTCCGATATGGGCTTTTCTTAAAAAGAACATACAGATTCGGGACTGTCCGATTCCGCCGCCGATGGTATAGGGAAGTTCTTTGTTTAAGATGGCTTTCTGGAAATCCAGTTCCTTCCGTTCCTGACAGCCTGCCAGTTCCAGCTGGCGTTCCAGGGCCTCTTCATCTACGCGGATTCCCATGGAAGTCAGTTCCAGGGCAATATCCAGGACAGGATAGTATACCAGAATATCTCCGTTTAATGTCCAGTCATCGTAGTCCGGAGCGCGTCCGTCGTGGGGCTCTCCGTCAGAGAGTTTTCCTCCGATCTGCATCAGAAAAACAGCGCCCTTTTCTTTTACTATCTTATATTCTCTCTCCTTGGGAGTACAGTCCGGATACATATCCAGAAGTTCCTGGGAAGTGATAAAGAAAATATCTTTCGGCAGGATTTCCTGTATGTAATCATACTGGACAGCCATATATTTTTCTGTTTTGCGGAAAGTTTTATAGATGGTGCGTACCACGTTCTGTAAAGTTTCCACAGTTCTTTCTTCTTTGGTGATGATTTTCTCCCAGTCCCACTGATCCACATAGACAGAATGAATATTGTCCAGATCTTCGTCCCGGCGAATGGCAATCATATCAGCATAAAGGCCCTCTCCGTGGGAAAAGCCGTATTTCTTTAACGCGTAACGTTTCCATTTTGCAAGTGAATGAACAACCTCCGCGTGTTCTTCCTGATCTTTGATGTCGAAGCTGACCGGTCTTTCCACACCGTTTAAATTATCGTTCAGACCGGAATTTGGAGATACGAAGACAGGAGCGGATACTCTAAGCAGATTCAGATTGTTTGCAAGAGTCTGCTGGAAGAAGTCTTTTACTGTTTTAATCGCAACCTGGGTATCATGGAGATTCAAATCAGAATGATACTCTTTTGGAATCGTTAATTGATGCATGAGGAGCCCTCCTTAAATTTATTTCAACAATATTCTATTATCTTATAACAAACAGAGATATTATACAAGAAAAAAATTGCCCCTTTTCTTTTAAAAAGAAATGTGCTATACTGCTTCTACCAGATATGGGAATACATATTTGGGTATTTTTTTGAGATATACAACATATGGTATTTTGGATGAAAATGGTATGAAATTTAAAATCAGGGAGAAGCGTTATGATTTATATTATCAAGAAAGATGGGACGAAAGAAGAATTTAATGCGGATAAGATCGTGGCGGCAGTAAATAAGTCTGCTTCCCGGATTCTCTACACGTTTACAGAGGAGGAAAAGGAGTTCATCTGCCGGTTTGCCACAGAACATGCCCAGTCTCTGGGAAAGACGGAGATTCCCATTCAGGATATGCACAATATCGTGGAGGGGGCACTGGAGAGAGTAAACCCTGCAGTAGCCAAAAGTTACAGGGACTACCGGAATTATAAAAAAGATTTTATCCATATGATGGATGATGTTTATACGAAGAGTCAGGCCATCCGTTATATCGGAGATAAAAGCAATGCCAATACCGACAGCGCTCTGGTAGCCACAAAGAGAAGCTTAATCTTCAATGAGCTGAATAAAGAACTGTACCGGAAATTCTTTATGAACCGGAATGAACTTCAGGCGTGTAAAGACGGCTATATTTATATCCATGATCAGTCTGCGCGTCTGGATACCATGAACTGCTGTCTGTTTGATGTTGCTTCGGTTTTAAAGGGCGGTTTTGAAATGGGCAATGTCTGGTATAATGAACCGAAGACGCTGGATACGGCTTTTGACGTTATGGGAGACATTATTTTAAGTACGGCTGCGCAGCAGTACGGCGGCTTTACTGTACCGGAAGTAGATAAGATTTTAGGGCCCTATGCACGTAAGAGTTATGACAAATATGTGGCTGAGTTTCTCAGATATGCAGATGAGAGCTGGGATGGAAGAGAAGAGAAGGCGGTAGAATATGCCCTTGATAAAGTCCGCAGGGATTTCGACCAGGGCTGGCAGGGAATTGAGTATAAATTGAATACCGTCGGTTCTTCCAGAGGAGACTACCCCTTTGTAACAGTGACACTGGGACTGGGAACAGAGCCTTTTGAAAAAATGTGCAACATCTCTCTTCTGAATGTACACAAAGGGGGCCAGGGAAAGAAAGGCCGTAAAAAACCGGTGCTGTTCCCCAAAATTGTATTTTTGTATGATGAAAATCTGCACGGCCCGGGAGGTCAGTGTGAGGACGTTTTTGAGGCAGGGGTAGACTGCTCTGCCAAGACCATGTATCCGGACTGGCTGTCCATGACAGGAAAAGGTTATATTTCCAGTATGTACAAAAAGTACGGAAAGGTTATCAGCCCCATGGGCTGCCGGGCATTTTTAAGTCCCTGGTATGAACGGGGCGGAATGAATCCTGCAGACGACAAGGATACGCCGGTCTTTGTGGGAAGGTTTAATGTGGGGGCGGTAAGTCTTCATCTGCCCATGATTCTGGCTAAGTCCAGATCAGAGAATCGGGATTTTTATGAGGTACTGGATTTTTATCTGGAGATGATCCGGGATCTTCATAAACGAACCTATGAATATCTGGGACAAATGCGGGCGTCCACCAATCCGCTGGCTTACTGTGAAGGCGGCTTTTACGGAGGACATCTGCAGCCCCATGAAAAAATAGGAAAACTGTTAAAACCGATGACCGCTTCTTTTGGAATTACAGCCCTCAATGAGCTGCAGGAACTGTATAACGGCAAATCCATCCGGGAAGACGGGGAGTTTGCCCTGGAAGTGCTGCGTTACATTAACAGAAGAGTAAATGAATATAAAGAAAAAGACGGCCATTTATATGCCATTTACGGAACTCCTGCAGAGAGTCTGTGCGGTCTGCAGGTGGAACAGTTCCGGAAAATGTACGGTATCGTAGAGGGGGTTTCCGACCGTCCTTACGTAAGCAACAGTTTCCATTGTCATGTAACAGAGGAAGTAACTCCTATTGAGAAACAGGATCTGGAAGGCAGGTTCTGGGAGCTGTGCAACGGGGGCAAGATTCAGTACGTACGTTATCCCATCAGCTATAATAAAGAGGCGATCCGTTCTCTGATTCGAAGAGCAATGGATCTGGGATACTATGAAGGCGTGAACCTGTCTCTGGCTTACTGCGACGACTGCGGACATGAAGAGCTGGAGATGGATGTCTGCCCGGTCTGCGGTTCTAAAAATCTGACCAAGATCGACCGAATGAACGGCTATTTATCTTACAGCCGGGTTCATGGAGATACCCGTCTCAATGACGCTAAAATGGCGGAAATAGCAGAGAGAAAGTCTATGTAAACAGAAAAAAAGATTCTTTTGTCCTGGAATTGATTTTTTTGTAATTGGTGCTATAATAGATGCATGTTTGAAAAAACGGGGGAGAAAAACATGTCATCTTATGCATTTTTAATGGACTTGGCACTGATTTTGCTGAGTACAAAAGTTTTTGGCCTTTTAACAAAAAGGATTCATATGCCTCAGGTAGTCGGGGCGCTGGTGGCCGGTCTGGTTTTAGGTCCTGCCATGCTGAATATTATTCATGAGACGGATTTTATTAAGCAGTTGTCAGAGGTGGGCGTAATTGTCCTGATGTTCTGTGCAGGACTGGAAACGGACATCGACGAACTGAAAAGAAGCGGCAAGGCGTCCTTCATTATCGCGCTGATGGGCGTAATCATTCCGCTGATTGGCGGATTTTTAGTGGCCTTTGCCTTTAACCGTCCGGGAATGATTGAATCCGACGTAAGCACCAGCATCTTTTTACAGAATGTCTTTATCGGAGTTATTCTGACGGCCACTTCCGTTAGTATTTCGGTAGAAACCCTGAAAGAGATGGGCAAGCTTAACACGAAAGCGGGAAACGCTATTCTGGGAGCGGCTATAATCGACGATATTCTTGGTATTATTGCCCTGACTTTAATCACCAGTATGGCAGATACCAGTGTGAAAATCGGAGTGGTGCTTTTAAAGATTTTAGGTTTCCTGGTAATGGTGGCCGTGGCAGGACTTCTGGTGCACAGACTGTATAAACAGTGGGTGGATCGGTACAAAGGAAACATGCGCCGTTTTGTGATTGCGGCTTTTGTTATTTGTCTGCTGATGGCTTACTGCTCTGAAGTCTTTTTCGGGGTGGCGGATATTACGGGCGCCTTTTTTGCAGGGCTGATAATTACAAAAACCACGAAGACTTCTTATGTGGCAAAGCGTTTTGATACCTTATCCTATATTTTACTTTCACCGGTATTTTTTGCCAGCATTGGTCTTCAGGTAGACCTGCCCAATATGACTTCAGCAGTTATCTGGTTTTCGGTAGCTTTGGTGGTGGTTGCAATTCTGACCAAGATTCTGGGCTGCGGCCTGGGTGCGAAAATGTGCCATTTTAAGAATAAAGACTGTATTCGGGTCGGTGTGGGTATGATTTCCCGTGGTGAGGTGGCATTGATTGTTGCGTCCAAAGGAAACTCCATAGGACTGATGTCTCAGAGCCTTTTGGGACCGGTGGTGATTGTGGTTGTACTGACGACGATTGTGGCTCCTGTCTTCCTGAAAATAGCCTTTACGTCCAGAAAGAAAGGCGGATCCGCTGAATCTGAAGTTCCGTATGAAAGCGAATTAATCAGCAGCTATAATGAACAGGAGAGCTGGGCCTCAGCGGCTTCTCAGGGCGATAAATCAAATCAGAAATAAAAGGCAGAAAATCTGCCGTCGTATGACACTGAAACAGTGCATACGGCGGCAGTTTTTGGTGTAATAGGAATAAAAAGCGCTCAGCGCATGGCGGTATGATTTATGATGGATGCTGTTTGGTATACTTCATATAGTCTGCTACCATCATAGCAATCTTGAGGGTCAGGGCGTCTTCAAAAGTCCGGATGTCCAGATTGAATTTTTTCTGTATTTTTTCCAGACGGTATACCAGAGTATTCCGGTGAATATAGAGCTGACGGGAGGTTTCGGACAGATTTAAGTTGTTCTTAAAAAAGGTTTCAATAATACGCAGAGTCTCCTCATCCAGAGAATCCAGATCGTGTTCCTGAAAGATTTCATCGATAAACATTTTACAGATCGGAAGGGGAATCTGATAGAGAAGCCGACCGATTCCCAACTGGTTGTAGCCGAAGGTGTTTTTCTGGGAATTAAAGATTTTTCCCACTTCTAAGGCAGTCCGTGCTTCCTGATAGGCCGTTTGCAACTCTTCCAGGTTTTCTGCAATGCCGCTGTAGGAAACCCAGGCCGGAGTCATTGCTTCTGTATTTAACATATCTACCAGAACGAGAGCTGTTTCTTCCAGGACCTTTTCCGTATCGGTAGAACGCAGTTCCTTAATAATTACCAGAGTATTATTATCGAAAGAAGTTATGAAATCTTTTGATTTGGCGGAAAAAAGATTCCGGACAGTGGCCAGAACGCTTTCGTCTTTGCCGTTTTTTGTCTCTGCCAGCAAAACGGCCCTTCTGGCCTGGACAGAGATGTAAAGTTTTTTCGCCTTTGTATAGGCTTCTACGGAATTATAAGTTCCAAGCAGAAGTTTCTGCATAAACGCCGTTTTATCTGTCTTTTCCCGGTATGCTGCCAAAAGGCTTTCTATCTGGCAGACGGCCAGTTCGCCGATGGTCTGAGCCTGGATGGAACGTCCCCAGACCACTAAGAGGTAGACGGGAACACGAGCGGAATGAATTTTGAAAAGATGGACGGCGCTGTAACTGCAGGTAAGCGAGGAACTGTCCAGAAATTCCTGCAGCTTTTTTTCGGAAGGGAGTTTTTTATCTGCAGTGGAGATTTCCACCTTTTTCTCAAGAGTCATGAGGCAGTAATCCAGACCGCTGATTTCCTTCCATTGTTCCAGGGTGGATTGAAGTGTCTGATGTAAAGTCAATGAATTTAGAACCTCCTTATTGGTGTCTTTTACCGATAATCTTATTGTAGCACAGAGCCTGTAAAAAGGCATCGGCAATTCGTCTGAGGAAAAACAAATCCGGGCCAAAGCCCGGATTTGTCGTTGGAAGGTGATGATTAATGGGTAATAGCAATTTCTGTTTCTTTGTCAAAGAAATGTGCTTTTTCCATATCAAAAGCAAATTTAATAGGATCTCCTGTTTTTGCTGTTGTACGCGGATCCACGCGGGCGGTAATCTGAGTTCCGTTTATATCGAAGTATAAGAATACTTCAGCGCCCAGAAGTTCGTATACTTTTACAGTGGAATCCATCGTTGCACCGGGATTGGCGGCAATAAACATCTGGGAATCATGAATATCTTCCGGACGAATGCCGAGTACAACTGTTTTGCCCACATAGCCGCCTTCTTTTAAAGCTTTTGCTTTACCTACAGGAATTTCCAGTTTATAGGAGCCGATTTGTGCATATGTCTGGCCCTTTTCCTCTGTGATCTGAGCGTCCAGGAAGTTCATCTGCGGTGATCCCATGAATCCGGCAACAAACAGGTTGACCGGTTTATGATATAAGTTCTGAGGGGTATCCACCTGCTGAACAAGACCGTCTTTCATAACAACGATTCTGGTTCCCAGGGTCATAGCCTCTGTCTGGTCATGAGTTACATAGATGATGGTAGAGCCCAGTCTCTGATGGAGTTTGGAAATTTCAATACGCATCTGTACACGAAGCTTTGCATCCAGGTTGGATAAAGGCTCATCCATCAGGAAGACCTTGGGTTCACGTACGATAGCACGTCCCATGGCAACTCGCTGTCTCTGGCCGCCGGAAAGAGCTTTCGGTTTTCTGTCCAGAAGGTTTTCCAGATTCAGAATCCTGGCGGCTTCCCTAACCATTTTATCAATTTCATCTTTGGGAACTTTCCGTAATTTCAGACCAAAAGCCATATTATCATATACAGTCATATGGGGATAAAGGGCATAGTTCTGAAATACCATAGCGATGTCACGGTCTTTTGGTTCTACGTCATTTACAACTTTGTCACCGATTTTTAAGGTACCGCTGCTGATGTCCTCCAGCCCGGCGATCATACGAAGGGTTGTGGATTTTCCACATCCGGAAGGGCCGACAAAGATGATAAATTCCTTGTCTTCAATTTCGAGATTGAAGTCTTTTACTGCTTCGAATCCATTGGAATAGGTTTTGTTAATATGCTGTAATGATAAACTTGCCATGATAATTCCTCCAAAAAATTTTATTCACGTTTTCTTTAATCTGAACATAGTATATCGGACAAAAAGGGAAAGAAACAGAGCAGAATCCAACAAAGATTTGGAAAAAATGTTGACAGAATGACGAAAGACTTTCCAGGAAAAGGGAAATGATCTTTACGATAGAACGGGAAATAGGATATAATAAAGAAGAGGAATTTTCGCAATAGAATTTAAATTCTGAATTTACTTCATGAAAAGGGGGTTTTCAAATGGAGAAAAGGATGTTTAAAGTTTATGCAGAATGCGATGACAAAATCGTACTGAAGGTTATTCCCGGCCATTTTGCCACACCTCAGTCCCATATCACCCATTATATTGATATGACGACGATGAAGGCACGGGCCTCAGAAGCTTCCAGAATTGCCAGGGCTTTGTCCAGAAATTACGAGACAAGTACTCCGGTGGATACCATTGTATGTATGGACGGCCTGCAGGTGGTGGGTGCATATCTGGCGGAAGAACTGACGAAGGTAGGAGTTCTTAACATGAATGCCCATCAGACGATCTATGTTATTGAACCGGAATTTAACAGCATTGGGCAGATGATTTTCCGGGACAATATGCAGCCCATGATTAAAGGGAAAAATGTGCTGCTTTTAAACGGCTCAATTACAACAGGTGAAACCTTAAGCAGAGCCATTGAAAGCGTATTGTACTACGGAGGAATTATTCAGGGGGTTGCAGCCGTATTCAGCGCTGTAAATAAGGTGGCCGGAATGGAAATACGTTCGGTGTTTACCCAGAGAGACGTTCCCAATTACGGAACCTATAAGAACAGTGAATGTCCGCTGTGCAAACGGGGAGAGAAGATCGACGCCATTGTCAACAGCTATGGATACTCCAAATTATAAAGGGAGAAAGGAAATGGCCCGCCCGTCATAAGGTATGACAGGCAGGCCATTTTAATAGAGAGAAATATAAATC